>OOAZ01001005.1_pt1 | contig 21824 bp, 27 predicted proteins | sample 1671221 | NCBI WGS metagenome assembly OOAZ01 (sample SAMN06348134, study PRJEB24527) | human gut metagenome | biome: human gut; feature: ankylosing spondylitis patient; material: feces | host: Homo sapiens | place: China | collected 2015-10
CTGCGTATATGGTTTGGGATGAGTATAAGTGTAACACAGAAAATGTTTTAAAGAGAATTGTGAGAATTTTAAAGCGTACACAAAAATACACATACTCTCAGTTTTCTATGCACAATTATTCTGAACTAAAAAAATATAATAAGAAAGAGTTATTGGTAATGCTTATGAGTTTACAGAAAGCATTTTTGGGTACGGATACAGCACAAATTTTGCCAGAGTACGAGCCAATTTTGTTTTCTTATAATAAAGTTGTATATAATATTACAAATTTATCGAGAATATTATTATATGAATTAACGGAACGATATGAATATAGAGATATTCGCACTTTCGCAATGGTGAAAGATGCCTATGAAAAAAATCAACATATATGGAGTAATTCATATTCAGGTGAAGATTTAAATAGTGATTTTTTTCGAATATAGGGGCGGATATGCAAAAATCTTACATAGATGAAGAATGCATCTTGGGATGCTTGGAAAGATTGGTTGAAGAATATATAGAACAGGAAGATTATAAGTATAAATTTGATTTTTAGTTTTCAAATAATAATGAGGTTGAAACTTCTATTTTATCTAAAATGATTTTTATGAGATTACTAGAAATAGATAAAAGTAAAGTAAAATGCATTTTTTATCTACAATTAGGATTGATGAAACAAAAGTATCTTTTGATATAATGAACAATCCTAAAGCTTCAAAACGTGATTTTTATAGACTAGGAAGCATCGCAAAAAGAGTGGGTGCGAGTAATCTTTTTAAATGGGAAGAACTTAAATACACGATTGGGAATTTTGCACCGATACCCAATGCTCATAGGAAAGGTTTACGACATCTTCAATTTGTCCATAATAATAAAAATGAGAAATGGGATTTCTTATTAAGTTATTGTAAGGAATATTGGGATGATTACTCTTGTGATTTATATCCAACTTTTAGAGATTATATAATAAAAACGGCACAGCATTTGTATATTAAAGATGTATTGGAAGATTTTAAGTCAAATCTTAGGGGGCGGCAAATAGAGGATGTTAAAACAAATGAATTTGAAAATTGGGATAGCATATTAAGAGATAAAAGTAAAACGTGTGAACTAATTAGTTTTGGAGAAAAGACTACAAATATAGACAATATTGAAGAAATCATCGAACTAATATGCTTGTTGACTAAAACTAGGGGAAGGATGATAATTTCATTGTTAAAGAAGAAAAATCCTTAGTAGTAAGCCTTTTCCTTTTACTACTATTTCTACTACCAACAGGTAGTAACAACTTGCATGGTTCTGCTCTGATTTGCCACAATCACACATTTCAGAGCAAAAATACAAACAACAACAAAATTCCCGGAAACCCTTGCAAAACAGGGCATTCCAGGGCAATTCAAGGAGAATAAAAGCTATGATAAAAATACTTTTCATCTGCCACGGCACTACCTTAGCAAAATTCTGAAAAACCTTGATTTTACAGTATATTTTTGAACCAGTAGGGATGTTTTACTAAGTTTTTACTAAAGAGGAATCCCTAGCACGAATTTAGAAAAGTAACATATAGTATGACCTTATTAATTGGTAGAACAATTGGTAAGGTCCTTTTTTATTTCAAGGAGGTTCAAAATGAAAAGTACAGCGTTAGGAGCAGAAAACATTATTTTTATCAGTGATGCACATGAAAAATTCTACTATGAAAAATTACAAGAAGTACGGTATCAGGATGTGTACCATAAGGCATTGTGTTATTGTCTGGGTATTAATGGAGATACCAGAAAAAATGCTGACAGAATTTATAATTTTAAAACGGGGTCTGTTAAAACGAAATGTTTACATGAAGGATGGCAGACAAGCGGTAGCTTAAAAGTGGTAAGGATGGCATTTAATCTGTACTGTAACAGCACGCCAAGCGTTTGGGATTATGAAGATGCAGAGGAACAGGTAAACGAGTGCAGACAGTATACAGTAGAGGATATCTTCTGCTGTGTATATGCACCATATTTTTGGCAGGCAATACAGATCCGTTATCCGGAATATGTAGTGTACAATCAAAAGTTACATGCCATGCTTGGAGGAATAGATTAATGCTGAAAGTGAGACTGATGGGAACAAAAAATGATATTGCATGGTTTCAGAAAATCCTGCAGCGTCATCCTAAAATTGAAGTTATGGAATTATCGGAACTTTATTCCAATAAAGGGACGAGCAAATATTATAGAGCTTATGCTGAAATTGAAAAAAGTAATGTAAATAAAAAATAGTAGAAAAACAGGAGAATTATATCATGTGCAAAATAATCGCAATCGCAAATCAAAAAGGTGGAGTAGCAAAGACTACAACCACTATTAATCTTGGAGTAGGACTGTCTAAGGTTGGAAAACGTGTAATGCTGATAGATGCTGATCCACAGGGACATTTGACAATGGGACTTGGTTTTCCAAAGAACTTAAGGGTAACATTGAAAACAATGATGGAAAATATCATTATGGGATTAGAATTTGATCCCAGGGAAGCAATTTTACACCATGAGGAAGGAATAGATGTAATTCCATCTAATAAACTTCTTTCGGGAATGGACATGTCATTATTTACGGTAGAGGACAGAGAAAAAGTCTTAAAAGAATATTTGGAACTTTTGGAAAATGATTATGACTATATTCTGATTGATTGTATGCCCTCGTTGGGAATGATGACAATTAATGCGTTAAGTGCAGCTGATAGCGTTTTGATTCCGGTGCAGCCTCAATACTATGCGGCAGATGGCCTCATGGAATTACTGAAAGTTGTGAAAGGCATTCATCAGAGATTTAATCCTGATTTACAGATTGAAGGGATTCTGTTTACAATGGACAGCAGTCATTATAATAATTCAAAGAGAAATAAGCAGGCAGTACGAGATGCTTATGGAGCAGAGATTATAATTTTTGATCAGACAATTCCAAGAACAGAAGCTCTTGCCGAAACTGCATCAGAAGGTGTCAGTATTTTTTCTTACGATGCAAAAGGAAAAGGTGCGTACAGTTATCAAGCACTTGTCCAGGAGGTGCTGAATCATGCGTAAACCTAAGAAAGAAATTCAGCTTACTACTTATGATGAATTGCTTGGAATCAATGAAGCCGAACAGAATACTCTTAATCAGATTGTTGAAGTGCCATTAAATGAGTTACATCCTTTTAGAAATCATCCATTTCATGTAAATGATGATGAAAAAATGGCTGAAACAGTAGAAAGTATCAAGAATTATGGCATCTTAAATCCTGCATTGGTACGTCCTCGCGCAGAGGGAGGATATGAACTGATTGCTGGTCACAGGAGAAAACGTGGTTGCGAACTGGCTGGAAAAAGTAAAATGCCAGTACTCATACGGAACTATACCGATGATGAAGCCGTAATCGTTATGGTGGATTCTAATATACAGAGAGAAAATTTGCTTCCAAGCGAAAAGGCATATGCTTATAAGATGAAGATGGATGCAGTAAAACATCAGGGCATAAAAGACGAAAACGCAGCTTCTGTTGACAGTGCAGATCTGGTTGGACAGGCTGCCGGTGACAGTGGAAGAACCGTTCAGCGTTACATACGCTTGACCTGTCTTATTCCGGAATTGCTGAAATTGTTGGATGAAGGAAAGATTAATTTTACAGTAGGTGTTTCATTAACCTATTTATCAGAAACGGAGCAGATTTGGGTGAAAGACTGCATAGTGTCTGGAGCAAGCTCTGTTACAGGTTCAATGGCAACAAAACTGAAGCAATACAGCGGTGAAGGTAAACTGACAGAATTAGCGGTACAGCTTATTCTGAATGAAAAGAAAACAGAGACAGGAAAAGTTACTTTAACTGAAAAGATAATACGAAAGTATTTCCCAAAGGAATATAACAGAGAACAGATTGAACAGGTTATCTATGAACTGCTTGATAACTGGAAGAAAAGCCAATAAAGAGGGAAGGAGGGAAAGCAAAATGGCAAAATACGAAAGCACAAAAATAGAGTTTGGTTATTTTCACGATTATGAGTCGGAACAGTTTGCTTTTTACCGTATTCCCAAAGTATTATTCACAGATGAATATTTCCGTAATCTGTCCAGCGATGCAAAGGTTCTTTATGGGCTGATGCTGGACAGAATGGCTTTGTCTATCAGAAATAATTGGGTGGACAATGAGGGGAAAGTTTATATCATATTTACATTGGAACAAGTGATGGAATATATGAACTGTGGAAAAGACAAAGGTGTGAAAATTCTTGCAGAATTAGATACTGATAAAGGAATTGGTTTGATTGAAAGAGTAAAGAGAGGCTTGGGAAAACCAACAATTATTTATGTAAAGAGCTTTGTATATAGAAAAGAAAAAATATTAGATTCGGCAGAGAATGATAACCGAAGTCAAGAAGTCGGAAATGCCGAAGTCAAGAGTTCGGAAAAACCGAAGTCTGGAAGTCGGAAAAATCGAAGTCTGGAGTTCGGAAAAACCGAAGTACAGAAGTCGGAAAAACCGACCCTAATAATACTAATTATAATTATACTGATATTAGTAATACTGACAGAAGTAATACTGATCTTATCAATCTTTCAGATTCTTCTGAACAGCAGTCAATGGATTTGATGGAAGAGATGGAGTTATTCCAGATGAATACTGCACTTGTAAAAAGAAATATTGAATATGACTGTCTTGTACAACGATGCAGACTGGGGGAACAGCAACAGTTGGATGAAATTGTGGCACTAATTGTGGAAACAATCAGCATAGAACGGGAGAATATTACGATCAGTGGAGTGAAATACCCATATCAGTTCGTAAAAAGCAGATTATTGTTGCTGGAAGAAAGCCACATAGAGTATGTACTTGATTGTCTGCATGAGAATACCAGGGAAGTAAAGAACATAAAAGCGTACTTGCTTACCTGTCTTATGAATTCAATAACGACAATAGGCAATTATTACCAGGCAAAAGTAAATCATGATATGTACGGAGGTGACATATGAGAGGAAAAGAAATTATAACAAAATTGATAATTCCTGGTGCAATAGCTATGATTATCTGCTTAATTGTTCACCCTATGTGCATGAATGGTGAAATATTAGACTGGAGAAAATTATTGCTTTTTGTGGGAATACCTTTCGGAATCCAGAAAATGTTTTTGCTGGTTGTTCCAAGAAATGTGGGGACAGGGGAAATGCTTGGTTTGTTGGTACTTAAACTGATGGTAGGAAGTTTGATTGGAATAGGGGTTCTTGCCTGGAGATTATTAGCTGTAGCAGGAATTTTGCTAAAAAACGGCATTTCTGGAATTATATGGATCATAAAAAGACTGAAAGAAATGGTGATCAAAAATGAGCGAAAAGCAACTGGAAAAATTGTATTATAGCATTTATCCAATGAATCAATGTGAAACACAAAGTAAAAGTTATGAAGAGACAAAGGAACTGTGTGAAACATTAGAAAAGGAAATGATAAGTCTAATGAGTCCGGATCTGCAGGCAATGTTTGAGGATTACAAGGAATATACTTTAAATCTTAAACAAACAGAACAGAGAGACGCTTACATAGATGGATTAGCGTTTGGGATTCGCACAATTTCGGAAGCCTTTTTACATGAGAACAAAAATAGAATATGGTGATTGAAAAAGCAGTCTGTCAAGGCTGCTTTTTCTGTACCGCTTACATAGGAGAATGAGATGTGATTGATTTGATAATTATTATTATGGCAGGAATAGTGCTTTTGTTTTTGCTGTCTTGTTGCTTTATGGTTGCAAGGCTGTTGGATGAGGAAATATCTATGTATGGATATGAAGGAAAAGAAAACTGGGAAAGGGAACAACTTCCCGACAAATTGTCGAGAAGTTCAACAGATGAAAGACATGGAGATAAATGAAAAGATTCGTTATTTTCGGAAACAGAGAGGGCTATCGCAGGAGCTGCTTGCAGAACGAACAGGAATTAATGTGAATACAATTCGGAAGTATGAAATAGGCATACGAAAGCCGAAAGTAGAACAATTAAAGAAAATTGCGGATGGACTTGAAATTAGTGTAATAGAATTTTTGGATATTGAAATAGAAAATGAAGCGGACTTGATTGCTATGCTGAAAAAAATCAGTCCGTTTTTTAAGTGGGACGGATTGCTTCATGTATTGGAGGGGGAAAAGTTTTTATGATTGGTGTAGGAAGTATATTGATATCACTGTTTTTGGTTTTGGTTTGTTATTCATTAACACTGACAGCGAAAAGAGCAGATGAAAACTTATTGATGATCTGTGAACAGAATCAGAAAATTGAAGAAGAGAAAGGAAAGCAAGAAATGGAATCAAAGAGAGACATTTTGAGAGTGATTGAAAAAGAAATCAAAAAAGGAAGTGCGCCAGTTGCATTTGCGGGTTTGGGGTTTTCCGAAGAATGTTATCATTTGGTAGATAGTCAGGCTAAGATGAACCAACTTTTAGATTATTTTTTTCGCAATGAAGAATACGCAGCTTTGGCAGATCGGCAGGTGAAAAGTAATATCTATGCAGAAATGGGCAAAAGGCTGAATTTCCGTAGTGCCAGATCTGATCGAGACAGAAAGAATATGGAGGTAACGGCGAAACGATGGATTAAGAAAAAGCATCCAACATTTGATGGTGATGTATATGTCGAAAATATCCGGTGTTTTCTGGATATTTCTAAAGAAGAGTTAGAAAAACGTAAATGTACAGTCAATGAACAGGATACGACAGCACTTATTTTCAGCCAGAAACATCTTGAAGCATTATACTTGCAATGTCTTATGCACAGACGAAACGCAATGCAAGAGGTTCCGGAATTAAAAGGTTTGTCAGAAACGTGCAATAGGATTTATAAATTGCAGGATGTAGATGTATTATTCCAGTGCCTGCTGATGGATCAGATGTATTGGGAAGAAAAATTGTATGTGCAGTTTAGTACAGTATACATATTAAAAAAGTAAAAGGAATAATAAAAAAGCTGACAGAACTCTATGTATGGAGTAAAATAAAGGAAATTATATACAATATATATGGAGATAGTGCAAATGAGAGATAATTTTAGTGAAGCAACAAAAAAATTGCTTGCTGATAGAGCAGGAAGAAAATGTTCCAATCCGTATTGTCGAAGAACAACGATAGGACCGCAATTGGGGGACAAGGGAACTGTTAATATAGGTGAGGCCGCACATATATATGCTGCATCTCCTGGAGGAAAAAGATATAAAGAAGATATGACCTCAGAACAAAGATCAAGTTATGAAAACGGAATATGGATGTGTAGGACACATGCTGCACTTATTGACAGAGATGAAAAGTATTTTACAGTTGAAATGTTAAAAAGTTGGAAAGAAGATGCTGAAAAAAATGCGGCGGATGAAATCATAGGCCAAGTTGACGAAGTAAGAAAATGTAAATTTAGAATGAATTTATTTTACATGGATTTTTTAGAAGATAAAAAAATTCTTGCGTCACTTAATAAAAGTAGAGGAGCTATGGTAGATGAAAGTTGTTTTCCAGTTCAAAATGAATGGGAAAAGCATTTGGAAGAGATTTCATATTTAATTGGAGCAGAATTAAGTACAAGTATGTACAGAATTTTAAGAGAACTACAAGTGTTCAAGGAAATTATGAAAAAAGAAATTGATAGATGTGCTGGGAGAAGAATGTCTGATAAGGAGTCCCTTGCGTATTGTAGACGCGCAGATTTATTTAAAGAAAGAATGGAAGAATGGTTAACCGATGAGTTTATTGAATCAATAAAATTTTTCTGTGACTTTAGTAAAGAATAGTGAATAATGTTTTATAGCCGGCCGGTTCAGTTTATTAGAAATTGGAATCAGCCGGTTTTTTATATTTAAAAGAGTACTTCTCGACAATTTGTCGGGAAGTAGAAAGGAGCCAAATTCGAGTGAAAATATACCTACACCATCTGTTAGTTCCACCATAATTTGCTGATTAGAATCGAAAGGAGGCGTGCAAATTGCAGGAAGAAGTTACTCAGAAAACAATCGCATTGTCGGTTAAAACTGCAAGAGTGACTGCCGACGTGTTAAAAAATATGCTGCGGAAGTATCTGTCAGGACAGAAGCAAAAGGGAAAGAATCCTTACAAGGTTGGAAAACAGTCATACAAAGAACTGAAAAGCCAGGGTTCTGGTTTATCCAATATTGAAATCACAGATGGAAATATCAAGTCTTTTGAGCGTGTGGCGAAGAAATACCGCTTAGATTTTGCCTTGAAAAAAGACAGTTCAACCAAGCCACCGACCTACTATGTGTTTTTTAAAGGGCAGGATACAGAAATGATGAATCTGGCATTTAAGAAATATTTAGGTGTCCAGATGAACAAAAAGGATAAACCATCTATTATGAAAAAACTCATGCACTTTAAGGATGCTGTGTCTAAAGGAAAGAACAGAGAACGAGCAAGAGAACAGCAGAAAGACAGAGGGCAGAGTTTATGACGGAGAAAAAACAGCAGCATAAGAAAAAAAGAGGAAAAATTCAGCATATCAGAGGTTCTCCGAAAAAGAGAAAAATATCTGGAAAAGCTGTTTTTTCTTCAGAGAGTATCCCAGGAAAAATGCTTGCGGATGTGAAAAATCTGATCACGGATAAGGCAAGTGAATTGAAGAGGGCAGATCAGAAAAAGCTGTTTTTAGCTAATTTCCCCTATCTGATGTTTGCTTATTTTTTCAATAAGATTGCCTGGCTGTATCGGGTAAACACCGGAGCAACTTCCTGGGATAAATTTATGGATACTATTACTTATTTTGAACTGGCGTTTCGGAATCTCTGGCCAAGTTTGAATCATATGGATCTGTTTTGGGGAATCGCAGGAGGCATGGTTGTAAAATTTGTTATTATTTACCGCACGAAAAATGCCAGGAAATATCGGCTGGGTGTGGAGTATGGTTCTGCCAGATGGGGAACAGAAAAAGATATACGACCATATGCTGATCCTGAATTTGAAAATAATATTATTCTTACAGAAACAGAGAGCCTTACTATGTCAAGCAGACCAAAGAATCCGAAATACGCCAGGAATAAAAACATTCTGGTAATTGGCGGTTCTGGTTCTGGAAAAACCAGATTTTTTGTAAAGCCTAACATTATGCAGATGCACAGCTCCTATGTGATTACTGATCCAAAGGGAACTGTGCTTCTGGAGGTTGGCAGTATGCTGGCAAAAGGCAGTTCGATGACGGATGAGAATGGAAAAATCGTGCGGGACAAAGAGGGAAAAGTTATATACGAACCGTATAAAATCAAAGTTTTGAATACAATTAACTTCAAAAAATCCATGCACTATAATCCATTTGTATATATCCGCAGTGAAAAAGATATTCTAAAACTGGTAACAACCATTATTGCTAATACCAAAGGTGAAGGGCAGCAATCAGGTGAGGATTTTTGGGTAAAGGCGGAAAAACTCTATTATTGTGCCCTGATTGGTTATATCTGGTATGAAGGCAGGGAAGAAGAAAAGAATTTTAATACTCTGTTGGAAATGATCAATGTGTCAGAAGCCAGGGAAGATGATGAGAATTTCAAGAATCCAGTAGATCTGATGTTTGATGAACTGGAGCAGAAAGACCCGAACCATTTTGCAGTAAGGCAGTACAAAAAATACAAGCTGGCTGCCGGTGTAGTAAGTTTGAAGAGACTTCTTAATCAATCAATTTTAAAGAGTTGGAGCTCCAAAATGATTAAAAAGTCTCTTGAGGCTTATTTTTTTACCTTAAAGAACAAAATTGTATTTTGTAAAAAACAATTTTAAAACATGTCCGTATTTTGTTTCGTCAGTACAGAGATTGTGTAAGGAACTTTAAAAAGATGACACGAAATCAAAAAAATGTAGTAAGGGGGCTGTAAAAAGACCTCTGAGCATTTCGTTTAGTGTAAAGAACTTTTTTACTTCTTACACGAACTTTGAAAACGAAACAGCCTGCCCATAGTGATACCAGAACTGAATAGGCATTCAGCGTGTCTTTTCTGGTTAATACGTCCCGGAAACATCAGCACCCGGTACAGGAACGGATATGGGATGAGAACAGGAATTTAATAAACAAAGGAAGGAGGGCATCTGACTATGACAGAGAAACAAGGATTCATGACAGCGTTGTATGAACGTCTTAGTCGTGATGATGAATTAAACGGAGAATCCAACAGTATTTCGAATCAGAAGAAACTGCTGGAACAATATGCAAAAGAACATGGATTTACCAATCTTGTTCATTTTACTGATGATGGTATCTCCGGTACAAGATTTGATCGTCCAGGCTTTCTTGCCATGATGAAAGAAGTTGAGTCAGGGAAAGTCGGAACGATCCTGATTAAAGATATGAGCCGAATGGGAAGAGATTATCTGAAAGTCGGACAATATATGGAGTTGCTGCGACAGAAAAATGTCCGCCTGATTGCAGTCAACGAGAATGTAGACAGCTTCCGGGAGGACGATGATTTTACTCCATTCCGAAATATCATGAATGAATGGTATGCAAGGGATACCAGTAAAAAGATAAAATCTACTTTCAAGGCGAAAGGGAAATCCAGCAAGCATGTGGCAAGTACAACACCGTATGGGTATCTGAAAGACAAGGATGATCCGAATGTATGGATCGTTGATGAAGAAGCAGCTGTAGTTGTACGGAGAATCTTTCACATGACAATGGATGGATACGGACCATATCAGATTGCCAGGGCACTGAAAGAGGATAAGGTTGAGATACCAGCGGTTCATATGGCAAAGAAAGATGCCGGATTATGGAAAGGCAGAGTAGAAGAAATCAAAGATCCTTATGGCTGGGGCTCTTCTACTGTTGCCGGTATTCTAAAGAAAAGAGAGTATCTTGGTCATACAGTGAACTTCAAGACCAGAAAGCATTTCAAGGATAAGAAAAGCCATTATGTATCTGAGGATAACTGGACGGTGTTTGAGAACACGCAGGAAGCAATCATAGATCAGGAAACTTTTGACAATGTGCAGAGAATCCGAAGCAATGTGAGAAGGTATCCAGATGGATGGGGAGAAGCCCACCCACTGACAGGTCTGATGTATTGTGCAGACTGTGGTTCCAAAATGTATGTTCATCGGGTAAATAATGGAAAGCGAGTTCCACAATATACCTGTTCTGCATATTCTAAAGTTCCGGTTGGAACACTCTGCCAGACACAGCACAGAATTAATGCCGATGTGGTTATGGAGCTGATTAAGGAACTTTTAAAGGCTGTTGCGGAGTATTCACAGTTGAATCGTGAAGAATTTTTGGAGACAGTAAAAAAAGCACAGACTTCACAGCAGTCCAGTGAGATCATAAGATTGAAAAGCAGATTAGCAGAAGCAAAAAAGCGTGTGCAGGAACTGGAAAAACTGATCTGCAGAATCTATGAGGACAATATTCTTGGCAAGCTGCCAGATGAACGTTATGCGATTCTTGACGGACAATATTCTAAAGAACAGAAAGATTTGTCGGCAGAAATTGCAGATATGGAAGCTGAATTATCAGGTTATGAAGAAGGTCGCAGATCAGCGGAGAAGTTTATTGCTCTGGTTGATAAATACCAAAACTTTGATGAATTGACCACTTACATGCTGAACGAATTTGTTGAAAAGATTGTGGTTCATGAGCGTGACCGAAAAGGAAGCATTGAGACAACTCAGGAAGTGGAAATCTATTTTAATTTCATTGGAAAATATTTACCGCCACATTTCGGTGAGGTGGAAATGACGTCAGAGGAAATTGAAGAAATGAAGAAGCGGGAAGCCAGAAAAGACAGGCTTCATCAGAATTACCTGAAAAGAAAAGCAAATGGCAAGCAGCAAGAATACTATGAACGGACAAAAGCAAAAAAGAAAGCTGAAATGGATGCAAAAAAAGAGGAAATCCGTCAGGAAGATATTGCAAAGGGTGTGTTCGTTCCGGTATCACTGCTTCCACCTGCAGAACCGAAGAAAGGAGTTGCATCAGCATGAGTAAATTAGAAAGAATCGTTCACGATGACAGCAATGGTCTGGATTATATCCTTGTCGGGGAAATCTATCTGCCACTGATCGCTGTGTCGGAAGAAAAGTGTGATATTGGCTTTTATGGAAGCCTTCACAGAAACTATCTGAAAGACTACAAAGGTGGCTTATATTCCTATCTGACATTGACTGGGGAACTCTGGACTTACCTTGCAGACTTAAATGAGCAGTGCGTAGAATACAGAGATTTTCTCATGAATCAGATCATGGAACAGGAAGGTATTACAGAGGAATTGAAAAGCAGAGATCAAATGGAATGGGTTCGCCGGGCAAACAATGTGAGAAGCCGGGTAGATGAAATCATTTTAAATGAATTGGTGTATGTGTAGGAGGGGCTTATGAGATACCGGATTGAATATGCAGACGGAAGATGCTGTAATTTTGTAAACAGCAGAAAAGATTTGTTGGATTGGCTGAAAGCACTGAAAGATGAAAAAATTGTTGATATCCGAAAAGTGTACAAAAACGGTGTTACAGATTCTGTGATAGACAGCTATCGCAGTTATCTGAAACAGTGAAAGGAATGGGACTCTCAAATACACAGGAAGCATTTGAAAATGTGAATGAGTAAAGGAAATGGCATTAACCGTAAAAAGTTAGTGCCTTTTATTTTGTCTATTATTATATTTCCACAAAATCCGATGCAGAGGATTTTTGAAAAACAGACGGAACGGAGATCATGCCGAAGGGACAGCGGCAGGAATTACGTTTTGTCTGCCGGGAGTACAGAGGACTGGAAGTCCTTTGTGCCTGGATTGCAAAGGGAGGCAGCACCTTGCTGGGGTTAAGGGGCGAAGCCCTTAGCAGGTTAAGGGCGGCAGCCATTGCCCAGTGATATGGCGTTTCGCCATATGGTACTGGGTACTATCTGTAACGGCGACAGAGCCTTTAAGCAGCTTCGCTGCAATCCCTTCGGGGAAACAACTTGAAAGAAAGGAGAAATGTGAAATGAAAGGAACAAGGCATAATGGCAGATCTGGGAAAAATGGAGTTTACAATCCGCTTCATAATGATCGGAGATTTAATCCGGAACACAGTGAGCATATCGACAATGAAAGAGTCCGGCAAAATATTTACTGGGATTGCTATCAGGGATATACCACAATGGAAGATCAGGGAAAAGAGAATAATTTTTCTTTTGAACAAATTGAGCTGGCATTCTATGAAGAGCATTATGGAAATTACGTTATGAAGCAAAATGAGAGACATGTGAAAGCCAGACACCCAGACAGATGCAAAGAAGTGGAAGATGTTTGGAAAAACAAAAAGACCTGTCCGGAAGAAAGTATCTATCAGCTTGGAACAATAGATGAACATGCTTCTGTGGAAACCCTGATTTTAGTATTTGACGAGTTTAAGAAAGAGTTCGATGAGCGGTTTGGCTCTAACGTGCATATTATTGATTGGTCGCTACACATGGACGAAGCAACACCTCATATTCATGAGCGTCATGTTTTCGATGCTACAAACCGATATGGAGAAATTGAGCCGAAACAGGAAACAGCATTGGAAGAACTTGGATTTGAACTTCCAGATCCAGAAAAGAAGAGATCAAAGACAAATAACCGCAAGGTTGTTTTTGATTCTGCCTGCCGGACAATGTTTTTAGATATCTGTAAACGTCACGGACTGGAACTTGATGAAGAACCATCGTATGGTGGAAGAAAGTATTTGGAAAAACAAGATTATATCCGTATGAAGCAGAAAGAAGAAATTGCGAATCAACAGGAAACAATTCTTATGCAGATTGATAAGGTGAACGAGAATCGTCTGGAGCTTGCAAAACAGTCAAGGTATGTGCGTGCAAATGAAGAAATTATTCAGTCACAGGAAGAAAAAATAAAACAGCAGGATACAGAATTTGCAAATAATTCAGACCGTATATTCAAGCAGGGTGATCTAATTGAAGAACAGAGAGAGGAACTGAAACAGCTTACCGTCCGTATTGAAGATGTGGAAACCTTGCTTGATGAAGTATCCAGTGAAGCTTATGATAAGGCAGTGGAGAAAGTAGCAAAAGAAGCAATGCTGGCTACCAGAAGAGATGATATCCGTCTGGCAGAAGATTCTAAAAAGTGGATTCAGGATCCGAAACACAAGGCTTCCAAAAGAGAAAAGGATTATGCAATAAAAAGACTGGACGGGCTGATAAGAAAAATAGAAACTGCAATGGAAAAAGTGGTCATACGGATTACTAAACAGTTAAAACAGCCAGAGAAGAAAAAAGCTGTTGTAGAAGAAATCAAAAAAGAAGTGAAGCCATCTATCAGGGAAAGACTTGCACAGAATGTAGCAAAGATTCAAAGAGAAGAGGCAGAGAGAAAACAACTGAATAAAGGAAAATCATGTTCTAGTGATCTGGAACTATAAGGGCATTTTGTTGATTCCGTAAGGACAGGACAAAGTGCCTTTTTGTTTTTGAGTAAAAAGTGATTCCCGGATTTGGGAAGCAGTTATAAGAAAGCGAGGAAATGAATTGGGATTATTTGATGAAGTAAAACAGAACGTGACTGTCCGGCAGGCTGTTGAATTGTATGGATTGAAGCCCAACAGGAGCGGACTGATCCGTTGTATTTTTCATAATGACAAATCACCCAGTATGAAAGTTGACCGGAGGTATTACTGCTTCGGGTGTGGCTGTACGGGAGATGCGATTGATTTTACAGCACAACTGTTTGGCATTGGACTGAAAGATGCTGCTATGAAGCTGGCAGATGATTTTAGGATTCTTTATTCCGGCAAGGACAGGGAATCACTGCAGAACAAGAGACGTGTTCCAATAAAAAAGCCGAAGCCGACACCGGAAGAACTCTGGCAGAAAAAATATCTAAGATGCCTGAGAGCATATCTGAATTACCGTAGCCTACTTCTGGAATGGAAAGAGCAGTATGCACCAAAAACATGGACAGAAGAATGGAATGAAAAGTTTATGATTTCTCTCAGTGAACTGACGGTTGTTGAGTATTATCTGGATATTTTGCTCTTCGGGGATAGGGCAGATAAGGAAGTCCTTGTCAAAGAAAAATGGAAGGAGATGGAGAAGATTGAGCAATGCGAAAGAGAAGATAAAGGAGATTGCTACAAAAGAACAGAAAGATGCCATGAAAGAAATGCTCCGGATGGCAGATAAAAGTAAAGTCGATGAAGTGAAACAGATGCTGGAATATACACAAAAGGGAACTGCGAAAGCAACGGTAGGAAATTATATGGTCGTGCTGAGAAATGATCCGCTTGTGCGTGAGAGCATGAAGTACAACAAGCTGACAGGCAGGATTGATATTGTGAAAAAACTCTGGTGGAATGAGGAAATCTGCAAACTGGACGATGATGGCAGGACTTATTTTTATTATTTCTTTGAACGGTATTACAAGCTCACAAGTGAAAAATGTATGGATAAGGCACTCCGCATAGAAGCCAACAGCCGGGCATACCACCCAATCTGTGAGTATCTGGAACAACTGGAATGGGACGGACAGGAGCGAATCCGTTATGTACTGCAACGGTATATGGGAGCTGATGCTTCGGATTTTGTCTATGAGGTTGTGAAACATTTCCTGATGGAAGCGTTGAGCAGAATCTACCGTCCGGGTTGTAAGGCAGATGAAATGCTCTGTTTGGTAGGTCAGCAGGGAGCCGGGAAATCCACATTCTTCCGTTTCCTTGCACTGAATGATGACTGGTTTTCTGATGACCTGAAACAGTTGAACGACAGTAAGATATATGAGCATCTCCGGGGACACTGGATCATGGAAATGTCAGAGATGATTGCAGCAATCAGTGCGAAAAGCAATGAAGAGATCAAATCATTCCTGACCAGGCAGAAAGACACTTACCGGAATCCCTATGATAAATATGAGGAAGATCGGAAGCGTCAGTGTATCTTTGCCGGGTCAACGAACACAAGGCAGTTTATTCCCTTTGACCGTACCGGGGCAAGACGGTTCCTGCCGATTGCCATAGACAGCAGCAAGGCAGAGAAGCATATCCTTGATGATGAAAAAGAAGCCAGAGCCTATTTTGACCAGCTATGGGCAGAAGCAATGGAAATCTACTGGTCAACGGAGAATAAGAGCAGTCTGTTGAAATTCTCAAAAGAAATGGAACAGAAGATCAGTGAATACCGGAAACAGTTCACACAGGAAGATACGATGGCAGGAATGATTCAGGGCTGGCTAGATGCCTACAAGGGAACTCATGTATGCTCCGTCCAGATTTGGAAAGAAGCCTTTGACCATTTTGAACGGGAGCCGAAAAAATTCGAGACAAATGAGATCTGTTCCATTATGGATACACAGATCACCGGCTGGAAGAGGGATGGAATCCACAGATTTTCAAAGGAAGGATATGGCAGACAGAGAAGCTGGGTCAGGGAAGGAACAGAAGAGGGTGGCAACGAACCGGACGAAGACGGATTTACGAAGCTGACGAAGGCAGAACAGTTGGAGCTGCCATTTGACCTGCCCGACAGAGAGAAAGGCTGATTTTGATATCGGAAGGCTACAAATCTTCTGTAAATTTATCGCTTGTTGACAGATTTGTTGACACCTAAAACCCTTATATTTACTGGCGTTTCAGCTTTTTTTACAGGTGTCAACAAGAACATTCAAAAAACTTTCCAGTAGTATTTTGGAAAATAAAAAAACAACCAGTAAAAAGTTTCAAACCCCATGTTGACACTTATGTTGTCAGTGTACAGATAAACTTCCGGCAGGGACAAAGACAATCCTCTCTCTGTCGGGCACAGGAAAGAAAGGAAAAAATGATTATGGAAAAAATGATGAATACAAAAACAGAGGGGAACACATTTACAAAGAAAATCGGGCAGACAGTCTATGTTGTCCGTTATCATTTCAATGAAGATGCAAAGGAAACAATGCAGGAGAAGATTAACCGGATGCTGGTTACAGAAGCAAGCCGAATGGCAGTTTATTAAAATTAGGTGGATGTAAATGAAGAAAAAATATGATATCATGTGAGTAACAAATCTGAAATTATAAAGGAGGTTTAATCGAATATGCTGAATGTTTCTATGGCTGTTTTTGTTCTCTATATAGTTCTAGGGTTGGTTATTTGTTTACAACCCAAAATTTTCTTAAAGTCCATGCTCGGATATGGGGAAATAATATTAGAAAATAGCGTTCTTAATTTTTACCAAATTGGAGAATTTATTGTAATCGGAATTGTATTTATCTTATTGTGGTTTCTTTCAAAGAAGAAGATATTTGAACATTCAAGCAAGTCTACTATTTTAGGTGTCTTGAATACGATTATGGCAGTTTCAGTATGTGTTGTAATACCATTTATTATTACACTTTTATCACATTCATATGGTTATGCTGTCATTTTCCCACAGTCTGAAACAGAATATGCGTTTTTTACGGGCATATCAGAGCTTGTAAATTATGTTGAACCGTTATCTTTTATTCCAGTTGCAATATTTTTATGTGCTTATGTAGTATATTGGATAGAAGTGACTTGTAACAAAAAAACAGGAGAATAATATTGCTTTACAATTTATCAAAAAGTATGAAGCAATATGTCACTAAGCAATTATCAAAATAAGTAAAGAAGGTTTGGCAAATGGTAAATAGTAAAAATTTAACAATCGTAACCATATCAACCATTTTATTTGGACTGCTTTCAAAGTGGTTGGTAGGTGTGCCTTATATGGCGTGGGGGTATTTTGATAAATTATTTATAGCATCTTTTATTTTGTGGATGCTTTATAGCACTATGTTGTATTTAGCTATTAAAATAGAAAATGAAAATTATTTAAAACTTGGATTTACTGGAGTTGTGTTCGGTTTAATTTCAGCATGTTTAAAAATGGGGCTGGACGCTATTATAGAACACTTTACGAAATTTTCAGGAAATTTGATTGTTACAGCATTTATGATGGAAATGGGAATCCTTATTTTTGGAAGTGCTATTATTTTTGTTTTATATGTCTGTGTTGCGAAGAAAAAAATTTTGTGGAATAAATCTATGAAAAATTGTACTTTGGGATTAGGAGGAATTGCGGGTATATATTTTGCTGTAATCATTTATTACCTATGGCAGTTAAGACATTGGATGGAGAAGTTTGCAGATTTTGATATTATAAAAGAGATTGGAGAAGAACAAGGACTGCTAAATTTGTCAACAAAATATGCTCAGGAATCAACTGTGGTGGGAATGATTGTATATGTCCTCTTTTTTATAGTTTTATGGATCGCTTTAAAAAAGAATACAGAAAACAAAGAGTTTGATGATAACTTTTAAAAGTTGTAAATTCTATATCATATAATAAAATGCTATTTTGTTAGTATATGAGTAGGCGTTCTTTGATTTGGGATGATGAAGTATAATGTTAGCAAAAAATTCCAGTTTGACAACTTCATATCCATTATACAAAGCAGTTGGTCTTAGGATTGACTGCTTTTTTAAAAGACACCATTTAGGTATAATGATGTCTTTTGAGTGTTATTTTATAGGTCATATCAAGGCTTATTCAATCGTGGTAAATTCGTGGTAAAATGAATGTTTTCCTATACGTCAAAATGCTTGAAAGTATTGTATTTATGCGGATAATCAAAAATCAGATATAAAATTTAATCGAAATACTATGAAGAAAAAAATATGCATTATTATTTTATCTATCGTTATTGTATGTTCTTTGTTATCAGGATGTGGTGATAAGCATACAGCAATAATAATGAAAAATGCAAAAGATTTTACTCTTACACAAGAAATATCAGAGAGTTTCAAGCTAGAAAACTATGGAATACAATCATACGCATTTTTAAAATATATTCAAGAGAACTTGCCAGGACGAATTGCGGGTACAGAAAAGGAAAAGGAAATGGCTTCGTTTATATCTGCTATTTTGTTAAATGGTGGATATTCAGAAAAGGATATAAAATTAAATTCTTTTGATATTGAGGAAGGTGTTCCTATGATGGACACATCTGGAGAAAATATTTTTGATGGTGGTGAAGATAGCCAATCAAGTCAAAATATTGAAGTAATCAAAGAAGGGCAATCGAAAAAAACTATTATTGTTGGAGCTCATTATGATAGTGCAGGAACACATGGCGTAGATGATAACGGCTCAGGTGTAGCTGTTGCATTAGAAAGTGCATTGCGAATGATAGATGTCGAAACACCATATACGATTAAATATGTATTTTTTGGTGCAGAAGAGACAGGAATGCATGGTTCAAAAGAATATGTTAATTCTCTTACAAAGAAAGAAAAAGACAATATTGTGCTAATGATAAACATAGATAGTATTCTTGCAGGAGATAATCTTTATTTGTATGGAGGACGCATAAATGATAAAGGTGTTGTTAAAGATGTAGAAGCTGTAAATAAGGCATTTGAAATTGCAAAAAAGGCAAATTTACCAATGCAATTAACACCAAAAGGAAATGTTGATTATCCATATCCAACAGGGCAAAAGAGAAGTGACCATGCTCCATTTAGTGATATAGGAATTCCTTATATTTATTTTGAAGCAAATAATTGGCTCAATGGTTTACCAGTAGAAACAGAAAATCATGGATTGATTATGCATTCCGATAAGGATGATTTGTCTTTTATAGAAAACGAATATGGAAACCGTGCAAAAGATACAATGGCTAATTATTCTCACTTACTTCATTTAGTATTACAAGAAAACAATTGGGAATAAGAAAGGAAGAGAATTACAGCTTGTAGCATTCAAAATTTAATATGAAATGTGAGATAGAGCGTATGGAAATAATCTATACGTTCTATTTTTTTTGCCTTTTTGAAAAAAGTGATTAAAAAACTATTGACATTTTGTTACTGGAAAGACAGCAAAATCTATTATTTGATAGACAGCCACTCACTTTTCCGAATGTATTTACATCTTTTCTCTTGACAGGTTCACACAAATTGCCTATACTGTGCTTATCGAATAAGTACACTTATTACGATAAGTACGCATGGTGAGGTGAGAAAGTGGAGATTATCATAAGTAATAGCAGTGATAAGCCTATTTACGAACAAATCTGTATGCAAGTAAAAAGTTTTATTATGGACGGTACACTATCTGCTGGCGAAGCCCTCCCTTCTATGAGAGCTTTAGCAAAAGATTTACATATCAGTGTTATTACCGTTCAGAGAGCATATGAAGATTTAACGAGAGATGGATTTATAGAAACTGTATCTGGAAAAGGCAGTTTTGTAGCATCACAAAACAGGGAATTTATTCAAGAGGAACAGTTACGAATTGCTGAAGAACTTTTGCAAAAAGTCGCAGAAATTGGTCGAGCGCATGGCATTAGTCTTGAGCAAATGACGAATATCCTAAAACTATTTTACGAGGAGTAACGAGAGGTGACAGCCATGGATAATAACATTTTGGTGCAGAATTTATGCAAGCAATTTGAGGGATTTTCTTTGGACAATGTTTCGTTCAAAGTCCCTAAAGGTAGGATTGTAGGCTTTATTGGCGAAAATGGTGCAGGAAAAAGTACCACTATCAATCTGATATTAAATGAATTAAACAAAGATAGCGGACAGATACAAGTCTTTGGAATAGACAATACAATTCCAACTGTCAAAGAAAATATTGGCGTCGTTTTTGATGAATGTAATTTTCATGATGTATTTACAGCCGCAGATATTGAAAAAATCTTGAAAAGTGTTTATAAGACATGGGATAGTAACCTTTTTTCACAATACTTGAAAAAATTCAAAATCCCGACCAAGAAAACGATTGGCACATTTTCTAAAGGCATGAAAATGAAGTTGTCTATCATTTGTGCTATGGCACATAGACCTAAACTGTTGATTTTGGACGAAGCAACAACAGGTCTTGATCCCGTTGTGCGTGATGAAGTGTTAGACCTATTTTTGGAATTTATTCAAGATGAAGATTGCTCTATCTTCTTTTCGTCGCATATTACTTCGGACATACAAAAAATTGCAGACTATGTGATTTTAATTCATCAGGGAAAAATCATTTTCGAGGAACAGAAAGATAATCTTGTTTATAACTATGGCGTAGCAAAGTGCGGAAAAGAAAAATTTGCACAGTTTTCCTCTGATGATTATATTATACACCGGACTACAAATATGAGCGTGGAGTGTCTTGTTCATGACAAGGAAGCATTCAAACGAAAATACAAAAACATCATTGTGGATAATGCCACATTAGAAGATATTATGCTTTTCTATGTGAAAGGAGGAATATCATGCGAGGATTGATTTATAAAGATATATCCATTTTTTTCAAGAGTATTGATAAGAAACTTATTCTGATTGCAGCAGTAGCTATTGTTCTACTTATTTTCAATGCTGGAATTTATGCTGGCTTATTTGCTTCCGTTATGTTTGCCATGACAATCGGTATGCAAAATATTATGAGTTTCGCAAGTGATGAAAAGGCAAGCTGGAAAAAATATCAATTAGCTATGCCGATAAGCAATTTTACTGTTGTTGCAAGTAAATATGTTTCCGTAATATATACTGTTGTAATCAGCATTTTGGGAAGCATTGCGTTCAATAGTTTATCCAGCATAATTTTTCAAAACTTTGATATGCTTATCTGGTTATTTTCGATTGTAGCAGCAATTATTATCCCATTATTATGGACAGGAATTTGCTTGCCATTAACTTATTGGTTTGGTTTTCGTTCTGCACAAACTATGGGATTGATTGTGGTAATTCCAATGTTTTATTTTGTAAAATATTTTGAAGATGGACCAGGAATGGCTGCTATGGTAAATTCTATTTATTCATATGTGCTTATCACAGGGATAGCGGCAATTTTGATTTTTGGAATTTCCCTCATAATAAGCACCATTGGATATAGTCGCA
>OOAZ01001007.1_pt1 | contig 21778 bp, 32 predicted proteins | sample 1671221 | NCBI WGS metagenome assembly OOAZ01 (sample SAMN06348134, study PRJEB24527) | human gut metagenome | biome: human gut; feature: ankylosing spondylitis patient; material: feces | host: Homo sapiens | place: China | collected 2015-10
GCATCTGCAGCTTCTGGTGGGGCAGCTCCTTGCGCAGGATGCGCAGACGCTCCCAAGGATCCTCGTCTAGGAAGCGGATGCAGGAGTCGAACGTAGCGCCGCCCCAGCACTCAACGGAGAAATACGGGATCTTGTCCATTTCGGGCAGGATGGGGCGCATCTCGTCCATGGTCATACGGGTGGCCAGCAGAGACTGATGGGCGTCACGCAGGACGACCTCAGTAATCTTAATGGGTTTCTTAGCCAATGTGATTCACCCGGCCTTTCTATTAGTTCATGGTGATGAGCAGGTCGCCGGAGTTGACAACGTCGCCCTTGCGCACATTGACGCTGGCAATGGTGCCGTCCTGCGGAGCACTGATCTCGTTCTCCATCTTCATGGCCTCGAGGATCAGCAGGGTGTCGCCAGCCTTGACGGAGTCACCGGCCTTGACCTTGACATCCAGGATATTGCCGGGCATGGGAGCGGTGACGGAGACGGCACCGGCGGCGCCGGCAGGAGCGGCAGCAGGTGCAGGAGCAGCGGCGGGAGCCGGAGCGGCTGCAGGGGCAGCAACAGGAGCAGCAGCGGCAGCGGGAGCGCCGGTGCCTTCCTCAACGGTGACATTATAAGCAACGCCGTTAACGGTAACGATCAGGTTTTTCATGGAAAAGTCCTCCCTATTTCAAGGTTGATGATTACAGCGTGATATTGCCGTGCTTCTTAGCCAGGCGCACAGTGCGCTTGCTGGCCAGCATATCCAGAGCCTGAGCGACAGCGCCGCGGGCGGTGGCAGCATCGGCAATGGCGTCAGCAGCACCGTTGGTCACAGCGGCATTGGCGCTGCAGACCTCCTTGGCGTAGGCGGCAGCCTTGGCCTTGGTGGCGTTGACGATGTTATCGGAAGCGAAGATCTCGTCCTTGTACAGAACGGTGACAGCGGCCTCGGGAGCCAGCGGGGCTACGGTGCAGCCCTGCACGGCAACACGCCAGTCAGCGCAGGCGGCAAAGACCGTGTAGGCAGGGCCGACGGCCTCACCGGCCAGTACGGCGACCTTGACGGTGGTAGCCTCGGCGTAGACACCGGCCATACGGGCAGCCTGACGGATGCCGCCAGCCTGATCGTCGCCCTCGCTCTTGCCGAAGCCCTCGGTGTTGATGACGGTCACAACGGGGATGCTGTAGGCATCGCACAGACGAACGAAACGGGCAGCCTTGGCGGTGCACTTGTGGCACAGGGCGGCCTTCTCGGTGGCCAGGATACCAACGGCGCTGCCGTTGATGGTAGCCAGCGCGGTGACGATGTTCTTGCCGTAGCCTGCGTACAGCTCCACAGCGCTGCCCTCATCGGCCAGAGCGGCGATCGCGTCGGCCGCGGAGTACTTGACGAGATCAAGAGCCTTGGAGGGAGCGGCAAAGTCGAACAGCGCAGGACCGGCCAGATTGTTGGCGGGCAGCAGGGCGACGATGGAAGCAGCCTGCTTGGCGGCGGCAACGGCGTCCGCAGCGGTAACGGCGGCGACACCGGCCTTGGCGGCAAACGCGGCAGAGCCGGCGTTTGCAACCTTGTCCTCAGCGTTGAACGGAGCGTTCAGGAACAGCTCGGCATCCTCTGCCATGACACAGACGTCCGCGGCAGCGGCGTTGATGGCGTTGGTACCGGCGCAGGTACCGGTGACAACGGCGACCTGAGGCACAACGCCGGAAACGCGCGCGATCTCTGCTGTCAGGCGGGCGTTGGCGTTGAGCAGATCAAGACCGCCCTCAAGCTTGGCACCCGTGGAATCATAGAACGTAACAACCGGTGCGCCGGTCTCGGCGGCCATCTCCAGCACGCGGATATTCTTTTCAATATCCTGCACGCCGACGGGAGAACCGTCCTCAAACACGACGTAGGCGTTCTGGCCGTTTGCACAGCCGTAAGCAGCACTCACTGCGCCGTCGGTAAACAGCGGCGAGTAGGTGCCGTCATCAAAAAATGCTGCAAGGATCTCTGCCTTGCCGGGCTTATTTACTGCCATACAGTTTCCTCCTATGGTAAAGCTGACTGTTTTTTATAAAAATACTTTACAAAAAATCCGCCATTTAATTGAATTATACTACGTTCGCGACGTTTCCACAAGTGGAATTTTGCACATTTTTCAGAATTTCCTGCAATTTTAGTCAGAATTTGTGCGCTTTTTAAGGGGGCCGGGACGGCGGGCCGGGCTGGCAGCACGGCTCTCCCCTTTGCCGGCAGATTTCATGGCTGCGTTGCGCAAGGCATTGATCTCGCTCTTTTTCAGCTCACGGTACTCGCCGGGCTGCAACATACCGAGCTTGACGGGGCCCTCGGCGCTGCGGCGCAGGCGCACGACCTGCAGGCCGACAGCGGAGCACATGCGGCGGATCTGGCGGTTGCGGCCCTCGTGCAGGGTGATCTCCAGCACACTGCGGCCCGGCTCATCGACCACGACGTGGATAACGCAGGGCTTGGTCTTGACGCCGTCATCCAGCACAACGCCGGACGACATCTCGATGATCTGCTGCTCAGTGGCGCGGGGATTGACCGTGACGCGGTACAGCTTGCCGACACCGCCGGACGGGTGGGTCAGCATATTGATGAACGCGCCGTCATCGGTCATGAGCAGCAGCCCCTCGCTGTCCTTGTCCAGGCGGCCCACCGGGCGCAGCATGGCGGGCACATCGGAAACAAGATCCATGACGGTCTTGCGGCCACGGTCGTCAGAGCGGGTCGTCAGATAGCCGCGTGGCTTGTGCAGCATGATATAGGTGTACTGGCGCTTGCGCACGATGCGCTGTGTCTGCCCGTCGATCATGACCTTGTCATAGTCGGGGTCCATCTTGTCGCCCAGGGTGACCGGGTGGCCGTTGACCTTGACCTTGCCCGCAGCGATCAGGCGCTCGGCCTCGCGGCGGGAGCAGATGCCCTGGTCGGCCAGTACCTTTTGAATACGTTGTTCTGCCATTAAAATTTATACTCCTTATTCGGCGGGTGCGTCAGCACCCGGCTTTTCTTTCTTGATGAGCGCAGCGACCTTGTCCACCAGCTCCGGCAGCGAGGCTATAACGTTGTCAACGGCGGAGACCTTCTCCACCAGCTGGACGGTGCGCACATTGCCGTTGGAAACGACGAGGAATGCCACCGGCGTGACCGAGACGCCTGCGCCGCTGCCGCCGCCGAACATCTGCTTGTTGGAGCTGGGGCCGACGTCGGAGCCGCCGGACACAAACCCGAAGGTGACGCGGGAGACCGGGATGATGGTGGTGTCATCCACATGGATCGGGTCACCGATGATGGTCTCGGCGTTGACCATGTCGCGGATTTTCTCGATGGTGACGCCCATCAGACCTTGAATAGGATGTTCAGCCATTGTAAGTTCCTCCTTTTATCGAAAAAAGAAATCGTTTATGCCTTTGCAGCGGGCTGCAGCTGCGGGTCCTTCCACAGACGGTGCAGCAGCCGGATGACGAGCCAGAGCAGCACGGCGGCGCAGGACGTCAGACGGAACGAGACGATACGCTCCCCTGCGCGCTCGCCGGTGAAATCCGGCTCGAGCCAGAGGCGGTCACTCTGTACGCGGATGTACTGCTGGACCAGAGCCAGCAGATTGTTGGCAAGCGCCATTTCGGCGCCGAACAGCTCGGCGGTGGTGCTGGCCTCGTCGGCGGTCACAGTCCAGAAGATGTCCAGCCCGGACACCCGCACCGAACGCAGCAGGTGGCGCCCCAGCCAGCCTGTGTGGCCCAGCATGCACCGGGCAAATGCTATCGGGTCATTGGACAGCAGCTGCATAGCGGCGTCGATGCGCGTCGAGATGCCGAACGGCAGACTGCCCTTTTTCGCGCTGCCCTCAGCATCGGCGCTTTCAGTGGGGACACTGTCAGCAGGCTTCGGCGCTTCGGGCTTTCCCTGAGCCGCGGGCTGCCGGGCGACGGTCTGTGCGGGCTTTGCGGCGGGCTTGTCCGGCTTGACCTCCACGGTGACGGACGCCTGTTCGCCGTCCGCCGTCTTGCGCACGGTCTGCCCGGGTGGTGCGGCGGAGGCGGGCTTTTTCAGTGCTTCCGGCTGGCCCCTGCGCGGCCAGAGCGTGAAGTGCAGCGGTCCGTAGCAGACCGTGGCCCGTACGCTGCCCGGGCGGTACGCAAACCGAACGCCCAGCGGTATCAGCAGGGCGACGAGCAGCAGCAAGAGCATCGCCAGCAGCACCCAGCCGATCAGTCGGAGAAGGAACAACAGAATGGCCATAAGCAATCACTTCCATTCCAGCTGACCGTCGTCGCCTTCCGTCTCCTCCGGCTCGGCGCTCTCGGCAGCCTCGCCGTGAAGCGGCGGCAGGTCGGCCAGACTGCCTAGGCCAAAGACGCGCAGAAATGTGTCCGTGACCTGGAAAGCTACCGGCTTGCCGGGCAGGTCCAGGCGGCCCGCCTCCTCGATCAGTCCCTTGTCCAACAGCTTGGTGACGGTGGACGACGAGTCAACACCGCGGACCTGCTCGATAAAGCTGCGGGAGACGGGCTGATTGTAGGCAATGACGGCCAGTACCTCCAGTGCGGCGGGCGAAAGCGGCGCGTTGCGGCGGGTGTCCAGAATGCGCTTGACCATCTCGCCGTAGTACGGGCGGGTCGTCATCTGCCAGCGGTCAGGCTCGAAGTACAGGATGACCATGCCGCTCTCCTGCTCATCGTAGCGCTTTTGCAGCTTTTGCAAAAGCGTGGTGACCTCGTCGGCGTCCAGCCGCAGGGCGTCGGCCAGGCGGGCGGTCTCCACAGGCTCGGCGTGGGCAAACAGCATGGCTTCAAGAGAGCCGAGCTCCTGTCGTTCTGTCATGGCGTTTTGTCCTTTCTTCTGCGGTGTGTGCGGTCCAGCTGCAAGGTGCCGCTGTCGTCGACCTTGACGCGTCCAGCGCGGATGAGCTCGAGCAGCGCCAGGAAGGTCGCTACGTTTGTGCTGCGGCTTTCCTCGTGGCTGAACAGCTGGCCCATTTTTTGCAGGCTGCCCTTGAGCAAGCCGCGCAGCATGTGGGAGACGCGGCTGGCGACGGAGACAAACGGCGCGGTGACGAGCGGCTCGAATTTTTCCTGCGTGGGCTTTTTCTTGCGGGTGCTGCGGCCCATCAGATTGAACCACGCCTGCACGAGCCAGTTCGGGTCATGGCGGCGGGTGTATTCGGCAGCGCCGACCAGCGGCATCGGCTCACGGGCTACGGTGTACAGGTCACGGGCACGGCTGCCCAGCTGGGCGGCCACCTCCTTGCAGGCGCTGTACTCGATCAAACGCCCCGTCAGCTCGGCCTTCATGCGCTCGGCCTCGGGGCTGCGCGGCAGCAGCAGGGCGCTTTTCATCTGCACCAGATGCGCCGCCATGTCGATGAACTCGCTGGAAATCTCCATCCGGTCCTGCTGCATCTCCCGGATGGCAGCGGTGTACTGCTCGATCAGCTCCATGATGTTGACATCATAGAGGTTCATTTTATTTTTGCCCACCAGGTACAGCAGCAAATCCAGCGGGCCCTCAAAATCTTCTATTTTAAATGTCAGAACTTCCGGCAAAAACTCAATACCCCCAAAGCAGCTCCACAAAGCCTGTCATGTGCAGCATCAGCCGCCACATACCGTTGACAAGCCAAGACAGCGGCGCGTCCAGCAGACCCAAAAACACCAGTGCCAGCACGGCCAGCATAATATATCGCTCATATTTCATCGCCCTGAAATAGAGCCGCTGCGGCAAAAACAAGAGCGCAATGCGGCTGCCGTCAAACGGCGGCACCGGCAGCAGATTGAAAACCGCCAGGCTCAGATTCATGGCTACCATATAATATAGGAACATTGTCAGCATGGGCACGGCGTCCCCCAGCCCGCTGTACCAGCACAGTTTGTACAGGATCATCGACACCCACGCCAGCAGCAGATTGCTGGCAGGCCCTGCGGCAGCGGACAGCGCCATGCCGACCTTGGGGTTCTTATAGTTGTACGGGTTGATCGAGACAGGCTTGGCCCAGCCGACGCCGCCCACCAGCATGCACAGGGCACCCAGCGGGTCGAAGTGGCGCAGCGGATTCATCGAGAGACGCCCGGCGCGCACGGCAGTGTCATCACCCAGCAGGTGGCTGGCCAGCGCGTGGGCCGACTCGTGAAACGGGATGGTGATGAGCACGACAACAGCGCGCAGCAGATACTGCACGATCACCGCGGGAGACAACAATCCGTTCAAAAGGTAACACCACCCCATTAAAAGCTTAGTCTATTATATCGTAGAAACGGCGGCAAGACAAGCCCTGTAGGCACCGAAAACACAATATTTAGCGCCTGAATCAAACAAAAACGCAAAATTATGAAAAAAATCAAAATTTTTTCTGTCAAAACACTTGCATTTTCGCGCAGTATACGCTATACTATTAAAGCTATTGAAAAGGAGGTGCAAGCAATTATGGCCAAATGTTCTTGCTGTGGCAAGGGTGTCACGTTCGGTATCAAGGTTTCTCACTCTCATCGTCGGAGCAACCGTACCTGGAACCCCAATGTCAAGCGCGTGAAGGCGATCGTGGACGGTTCCCCGAAGTATATCTACGCCTGCACCCGCTGCCTGCGCTCTGGTAAAGTTACCCGCGCGGTCTGATTGGAAGGAAAAAATGCCGGTCACATCGTGTGACCGGCTTTTTCTCTTTTACGCTTGTTTTTTTAGGAGGTGGGTCTATGCTCCCCCGTGACCCTGTAATGCTGTTGAGCTATGTAAACACCCAACTGCGGGACCGCGACGCCAGTCTGGACGCGCTGTGTGACCGTGAGGAGACTGACCGTGACGCGCTGTGTGCGGCCCTGCGCGAGATCGGCTATGAGTATGACGCTGCACAGAATCGCTTTGTGTGACGCCGGTTCGAGTGAAGTTTGAGAGAGGAAGTTGAAGTACCCGATGAATTTTATCTTTGTCAGCCCACATTTTCCCAAGACCTACTGGAATTTCTGTGACCGTCTGCACCGCAACGGCGTCAATGTGCTGGGCATCGGTGATGCTCCGTTTGACGAGATTCCTTGGGAATTAAAGCAGTGCCTGACTGAGTATTACCGCGTGAATGATCTTGGCAATTACGACGAGATGCTCCGCGCTGTCGCGTACTTTACCTTCCACTATGGCAAGATCGACTGGATCGAGTCCAACAACGAGTATTGGCTGGAGATGGACGCCCAGCTGCGCACGGATTTCAACATCAATACCGGTGCGAAGAATGACTTCATCGAGCGCATCAAGTACAAGAGCAAAATGAAGGAAAGCTACATCGCCGCGGGTGTACCGGTGGCGCGCCACCATATTGTCAGCACACTGGCCGAGGCCCGCGCCTTTATCAAGGAGGTCGGCTATCCGGTCATCGTCAAGCCGGACAACGGCTGCGGTGCCGAGGCGACCTACAAGCTGCGCAATTTCACCGAGCTGAAAGAATTCTACGCCAAGCCGCATAACGTCCGGTACATTATGGAGGAGTACATCAACGGCACCATCGTCAGCTTTGACGGTGTGGCCGACAGCCATTGCGTGCCGCTGTTCTACACCTCCAACGTGTTCCCCACCCCGCTGCTGGACATCGTCAGTCAGAAAGGCGACCTCTCCTACTGGACGCAGAAGTCCGTGCCCGCTGCGCTGAAGGATGTGGGCTTCCGCACCATCAAGGCGTTCGGCGCAAAGAGCCGCTTCTTCCACTGCGAGTTCTTCCAGTTGAATGAGGACAAGCCGGGTCTTGGCAAAAAGGGCGACTACGTCGCGCTGGAGGTCAACATGCGCCCCGCAGGCGGCTACACGCCCGATATGATCAACTATGCGAACTCGGTGGACTGCTACCAGATCTGGGCGGACATGGTCTGCTACGACGAGGTACGCAACGCCGAACTGGACGGCCCGAAGTATTTCTGCGTCTACGCAGGCCGCCGCGACTGCCATGAGTACAAGCACACCCATGCGCAGATCATGGCCAAGTACGGCTCCCGTATGCGGATGTGTGAACGCATTCCCCAGGCGCTGCGCCTGGACATGGGCGATTGGATGTACACGGCCGTTGTGCGCACCACCGCGGAGCGCGATGCGTTTATTCGGTACGTGCAGGAGCAGGCGTAACGAAAAGCCTTCCCCCTCGGGGGAAGGTGGCCCGAAGGGCCGGATGAGGGGCGAAGCGTCCGTGGCTGCCCGTGAACGAGAGGCCGTGGCAGGGCTCCCCCCTCATCAGTCGCCTTTGGCGACAGCTTCCCCCTCGGGGGAAGCCTCTTACTTATATAAAACAGGAGCCTGACCGGCTGTGGTCAGGCTCCTGTTGGTTTATTTCAGCTTCACGCTCTTGTGGTATACGACCAGTGAAATGCCCGCCGTGATGACCTCGGTCACCCAGAAGGCGTTCCAGATGCCGTCGGCACCCAGCAGGCGGCAGAACAGCCAGGCCAGCGGCATGATGACAACGATGTAACGGCACAGCGAGATGACCAGTGACTGCACGCCCATGCCGAGACCCTCCAGCGAGCCGGAGGCGACGACTGAAATCGTCGAGACGATGAAGCCGACGCAGATGATGCGCAGGGCCGACGTGCCGATGGCGATGGTCTCGGCGTTCGAGCTGAAAAGCCCGATCAGCTGGCCGGACAGCGCCAGACAGAGCACCGTGCCCGCGGCCATGATGGCGGCACACATACCCATGGACGTGCGGTAGAGCTTTTTGACGCGGTCATACTCCCCCGCGCCGTAGTTGTAGCCGATGATGGGGCGCAGACCCTGCACAATGCCGTTGGCGGGCAGGTACAGGAAGGTCTGCAATTTATAGTAGATACCCAGCACGACGACATAACTTTGAGAGTAGACGGCCAGCAGCGAGTTCAGGAAGGTGATGAGCACCGAGGGCAGTGCCAGATTCAGGATGGCCGGTACGCCGATGGAATAGAGCTGCAGGGCCATTTTGGCGTCCGGCTTCAGGCAGCCGGAGCGCAGCCTGACCGGGATAGGGCTGACGAAGTAGACGATCAGATAGAAGATGACAGGGACCATCTGGCCGATGCCGGTAGCCAGCGCCGCACCGGCAATGCCCATTTTGGGGAACGGGCCGATGCCGAAAATCAACAGCGGGTCCAGAATGATGTTGCAGACCGAGCCGCCCATCAGGCCGATCATCGTAATGTTCATCCGGCCCACCGCCTGAAAGATCTTCTCAAACGACATGGCGGCCATGATGACGACGGCGAACATAAAGGCAACGCGGGAGTAGGTCACGCCCATGGCAATGACGGTCTCGTCGCTGGTGAAGGAGCGCAGGAACCGCGGCATGATGGCGGTGCAGACGATGGAAATCACGACGCCGTGGATCAGCGAAAGCACCATGCCGTGGGTGGCGGCCATGTCAGCCTTTTCTTTGTTGCCTGCACCGAGATGCAGCGAGATCAGCGCGGCAATGCCGATGCTGAAGCCGATGGCAATCGCGTTGATGAGGTTCTGCACCGGGTAGACGAGGGACAGCGCAGTCATGGCTTCCTCACTGATGCGGGCGACAAAGAGGCTGTCCACGATGTTGTACAGTGCATTGACCAGCATCGAAACGACCATGGGCAGGGCCATTGAGGTCAGCAGCGGAAAAATCGGCTTTTCTTTCATGAAGGTATCGTTCACGGGCTCCTCCTTTTGACACAACAAAAACCACACAACGCTTTCCCGGAAAGAAAGCGCTGTGTGGCGAAAAGTAGTATCAGAACTGTAAAAATCCACACCTTGTTTTAGGTGTTTCTATTATACAAACCAGCGCGGAATTTGTCAAGCCGCTTGCAACAGCTGCGCAAAAACGGTGAAGTTTTATTCTTAATGCAACGGGTAATTCCACCCGCGAACACAAAATATTTGGAAAAAGTGAGGTAAACAACAATGAAAGCAAAAGTTTTGGGCTGGGCACACAAGCAGGGCGAGTACAACGGTTTCAAGTACGACAACTTCGTTCTGCACGTTGCCACTAAGAACATGAACGTCAGCGGCACGGCCGTGGAACAGATTAAGGTCAAAGCCCCGGTGTTCTCCAACTTCCTGCTGGAAAGCGACGTTACGGAGAACGAACTGATTGGGCGCACCATCGACCTCCAGTATGGCCGTCACGACGCGCTGGAGTCTCTCGAACTGCTCGACGACTAACAGCCGTCGAGCCGCCCGGAGGGCGGCTCTAAGTCGCCAAGGTTAGTATTACCCTTGGCGACTTTTGTAGCACCCCCTACAAACCGCGCCGTTATGCGGCTTTAGAGGTTGCTACACACTTTTGTAGCAAGTGTAGCAAGCTATGGAAGTGTAGCAAAAACAGAATAAGGGGTTGCCCAAAATGGCAAATGTGCAGTCTCGCCGGTGGCTCGTCACCATCAACAACCCCGGCGATAAAGGCTTATCCCACGATGCAATTAAGGACATTGTGGCTCACGGTACAGCTCCCGTTTACTGGTGTATGTGCGATGAGGTAGGCGATGAGTGCGAGACATTGCACACACACCTTTATTTTGTCTGGAAGTCACCTGTTCGCTTCGATACTATCCGCAAGATGTTCGATTGTTCCCACTGTGACAAACCAAACGGAACAAGCCCGGAATGCCGGGCGTATGTGCTAAAGGACGGCGAAAAGTTCAACAAGGACGAAAACGGCCATTATCACTACACCGATTCCACGGGCAAGGAACATGACGGCACAAACCACTCGGATACCTTCGAGGAATTTGGAACACTGCCGCACGAACATCAAGGCAGTCGCGGAGATTTACGCGGGCTGTATAACATGATTAAACAGGGTGCAGACACCTATGAAATCTTGGAAACATGCCCGGAATTTGTCCGCGATATAGACAACATTGAACGCACCCGCCAGATAATCTTAGAAAAGAAATTCCGCACCACATTCCGCGAATTGGAAGTAACTTACATATACGGTACAACAGGCGTTGGCAAAACCCGTCAAGTCATGGAACAGTACGGATATGATAAATGCTACCGTGTCACGGATTATGCGCACCCGTTTGACGGGTACAAAGGGCAGGATGTAATTATTTTCGAGGAGTTTCGCAACAGCTTGAAAATAGCTGATATGCTGGTGTATCTGGACGGTTATCCCGTTGAATTGCCTTGCCGATACGCGAACAAGCAGGCGTGTTTTACTAAAGTCTACATTATAAGCAACTGGGCATTGGAATTGCAGTATCCGCAAATTCAAGCGGAAACGCCGCTGACCTATCAAGCGTGGTTGCGCAGAATCCACACGGTTCGTGTGTTCTCGGACAGTGGAAAGTATGTAGACAGCACGACACAAGACTATTTCAAGTTTAAGCCCGTTTCGGTACAGTGGCCGACTTGAAATCTACACTTCAAAAAAAGGAGTTTTGCACCATGCAAAATCATAAAGTGAAAGTTGCCATTCCTTACGCGGCTTTAGAGCCGCTGGGTATCTCCCTTTTGAAAGCTGGTCAAGTCGATTTGGCGGGCATCTGCGTTCTGTTCGATGCGCAGATTGTTGCCATCTATGACAGGCAAGCCCCCAACTACGGCGTGTCCGCTGAAATCGACCCCGACACAAAGAAAATCACTGCCGAAGTGGTTTCGCTTAACATGATGTAAACGCCATACCTATGGGCGGCGTTCTACATAAAAAATTCCGTGGAAAGGAGGTAGTCGGCTATGTATACTCAGTTTCTTTCGCTCTCCGAAGGGGCTGGCAACACTGCCGCAAGTGCTATGACTGAAGCAATCAACGCTGGTGTCACTTCCGCTGTTGGTCTGGTCGGTACTGCGTTTACCGCGATCACCAGCAATACCGTGCTGTGCATCTTCCTCGGTGCTGCTCTTGTCCGTGTTGGCATGAGCATCTTCCGCAGCATGAAGAGTTCCGTTCGCTGAACCATGCAGCCCAAAGGGGCGGGCAAAAAGCCCGCCCCTTTTCTTTTTGATTCTACACTTTCAAGAGGTGTTTTTATATGTTCTTTAAGGATTTTGTAACATGGCTTTATGAACAGCCTTTTGTACTGTACTTTTGTGGTTTCCTCGGTGTATGGGTGTTTATGGATATTATAGACGCTTGTCACGACCCCTATGATTACGATTCAAAAGATGAAAAAGAATAAATCTTTCCTTTCGCGGGCGGCTTAGCCCGCGCCCCGGTCGGCTAGACCGGGCAAACATCCGGGAGTAGACAACAAAAATGCCGCCATCACTGGCGGCGGGTTTTCATTATGTACACGACAGCCGCAACAATGGCGGTAAAAAATGCTAAAGGCATCTGGCCGCCCTGGCCCCCAGCGAGTAGCCATTCCAGAATGTTGTAAATATAGTAAATGACATAAAAGCCAATATATCCAGCTACCGCAACACCAATAATTGTTGCAATACGTTTGAAATCCATTGTTCTCACCTCAAATTGATTATAGCAGGGAGTGTTATTGTGGTCAAGAAAATAATTTCCGTTGCAACTGCATTTTTGATGTTGTGTTGTATGGTTCCGTTTTACGCTTTCGCTGAGTCTGCGACTTGTCCAAAGTGCGGGAAAGATACTTTAATTACTAATCAAGATATTTCTATAGAAATTGGAGAAGAAGTCGGCCTCCCATTATCACTAAAGCGTGCATATTGTTCCAACTGTCACTATGCAAAGTATGAATATAATGTTTTGGGTGTGGCTGGTGAACAGGCGTATGATGATGGCGATGAATCACACATCATCAATTTTTTGAAATCACTTAAAGAGCAACTTCTGGGCAAGAACGCCAATGCCACAAAATTTGAATCCGGTGGCGGCTCTACTTCTGGCGGCGGCGTAGGCCGTCCCAAAGGTTACGCCGATGATAACGGTACGCCTAACATATACCCGTCTGGTTCTTTGGTTTATATGGTTGAGCCTTATGGTATTGGCGCTGGTGAATTTTTTGCCACTACTGGTTTCCGTACATCATTATCTAATTCAACCTATGTGATTCCATCCCCTTCTGCATCGGGAACCAGTTTTATTTCTGGTTATGGTGCTACGGCTATTTTTAAATTTGTTGCACCTGTTTCTGGTGTTTATTATATTGGTTCGGAAGGTGGAAAGTATAACCTTGGAACATTTGATTTATTTTACAATAATGATTGGATTTCGTTTGATTACTTAATTGTTCCTTCAAAAAAATATGAATATTTTTGTACGGTAAACAAAGGTGATACCGTTTATTTTTACTATACACATAGGGCATCGCAGTATAATAGCTATGCTTATCGCTATTCTTTAACATCTATTCCGATTTTCGTTGACCTTCTTGCCGATTCCAGCATAACCACCACAAACAACATCACCATCAACAACAACACATGGAATGGTAATATTTACACCGACAACAGCACCAATCTAACTTACATCTACCCCCAGTACACCACCATCAACGAGAAAAACGAAACCGTAATCAACATTTCCAATACGCCTATCATCTACAACAACGAAACCAAGCAATATTACACCTACGACCAGACCACGAAGAACTACTATTACATAACCTATAACGCACAGCCTACACCGTCCCCCAGCCCCACACCAAACCCCGGCACTACTCCCACGCCCACCCCAAAGCCGGGCGGCAGTATCTCCACGCCCGAAACGGGCAAACCGGGCGGCGATTCCGGTGACACAACGGGTATTCTGGCGGTGCTGGTTGAAATCCGTGACAACATGATTCAAGGCTTCTTGGATATTAAAGCGGCTTTCGTTGCTGGCTTCGCTGAACTTTCCGCTAACTTTACCCTCGATATTGAAAATTTGAATGTGAACATTCAAAACATCTTCAATAAAAAGTTCCCTGACCAGAGTACACCGGAGACAGCTCTACCCAGTCCCACACCTTCGCCCAGTCCTGCACCTGACCCCGGTACAGACCCGACACCTGTACCCACACCGGGCGACGGCACTGTTCCCGCTCCGGGCGGTGATTCTAACATCAGCGGCGGTGATGATGAAGGTCTGTTCGGCTGGCTGTGGGATTTGTTGAAAGACCTTGTAAAAGCAATCCTAAAAGCTATCTTCAAAATCCTGTCAAATATCCTCGGCTTTCTTATTTGGATTGTTGAGCGTGTCGGGCTTCTGCTCCCGTTCCTGCCCGCCCCGGCTATAGCCGCCCTTGGTGCTGGCGTTGTCCTGATTTTCGTTATTCGCATTATCCGCTTTATTAGGGGGTGACGACTTGAAAAAGTTTTTTCTTTCGCTTGTTCTGGCGGCGTCTGTGGCGTGTATGGCTTCGCCGTTCGCTTTTGCTGCAGATTCTGGCTTTACTGCTGGCGGTGGTTCTGCTGGCTCTGGTTCGGGCGTAGGGCGTGACGATATTGCCACATCAGAAACCGCAAGCGGCATCGGCAGGGACGATGTATTAGCGTTCGGCGGTGACATGAAAGACAGCGTAGACAAATACGGCGGCGGCCTTGGTGAAGGCATCGACTACGCCAAAGAAATGTGGGATAAAACCTTTAACGGCGTGAACCGCTTCGGCCTGTTCTTCGCTGATTCTATGGGCGAAGTTCTCTGGCATGACCCTGTTTTTCTAATCTATCTGACAATTACCATTGTCGGCCTTGTAACGCTCGGTGTTATCCGCGCTCTGACCTCGTGAGGTGCTTTATATGGAATCTTTCTATTTCGTTATCAACAAAGCAATGGAAGCATTTCAGACTGAAATGACCCTTTTCGGCTATACGTTCAGCTTCTACAACATTTTCTGGTGGACGCTCATTGCGGGCGCTTTCGTCTGGTGTCTGTTTCACATTATTTTGGGGTGATACATATGAACAAACTGCCTTATTTCCTCGTTACCCTCTGCCTGTGTATGTTCTGCTCGTTCTCTGCCTATGCCGACGACGACCCGCCCCCGGCAGACGACCCGCCCGAAACAACCGCCGTTGAAGATGCACTTTCAAATTCAAGTGTGCAGGTATCTGACCCGGCCTTGTATGCCAAGCTGAACACCCTGCAAGAGTCCATCGATAAACTGACCGACGCTCTGACCCCTGCCGCAGAGGACGACGACACCCCGGCAGAGGACACCGCCGCACCCGACTACACTAATCAGCTTTCGACCATTTCCGGGCAACTGCTGGAACTGCAAAATGCCATGACAGCGACACCCGAAACGGCAGACGAGCCAAACATTTGGGATAAACCCTTAAACGACTACACCCCGCAAGAGGGCTATGCGCTCCTTACCTTTATCCTCGTCCTGTCTGCCTGTGCTTTTGTGATTTTTCGGAGGTTCTAACCATGCAAAACTATTTCGCTGATTTACTCGCGTTCTTCGGCATTTCTGGCGCACCCCAGACGTTTGCTGAACTTATCCCGTGGCTGTTCGCCGTGCTGGTCGCAATCGGCATTGTGCTGGCTTGTTTCCGGCTCGTCTCTGACTGTATCAATGCGGGGCGGTGGTTTCGGTGACACTTGTTATTATCGGCGTTGCCGCCCTGTTCCTGTGGCTCTTTCCCGCCCTGCGGTGTGCTGTCACGCACCCGTTTCACTGCCTGTACTACGCCGCCAAAGATGGCTACAAGTACATAAAGTACAAGCAAGGCAATCTCCGCAAAACTGGCAACCTTGACATATTCTGTGGCTACTTCGGCAACGGCAAAACCCTGTCACTCGTCAAACAGGTTGTGTGCAGGGAATACAAGCGGTACGACGGTTTGCAAGTCTGGTGTAGCCGTCGAAACAAATTTGTGACCCAGCGTATTTTGATTCTCTCAAACGTAGACCTCTGTGTTCCGTATGAACCGCTGACTGGGCTTGCACAGGTCTGTGCCATCAGCAAGGCAAATGAGATATATGACGATGCACATGACACTTTGACTATTACAATCGTCTGTATGGACGAATTAAGCGTACAAATGAATAGCCGCTCCTTTAAGGACAATATAAACGCCTACTTTCTTAACACCCTTATGTGTTGCCGACATTACCACATCAGCTTTTACGGCAGTGCGCAGAGGTTTCAGCATGTTGATAAAATTCTTCGTGATGTGACTATGCACGTTATCCAGTGTAAAAAAATCTGGCGATTCCAGCTTAACTACTACTACGACGGATTCATGTTGGAAAATGCACAAGACCCCTCTCTTGTAAAGCCGCTTCGTCGTGACTGCTGGTTTGTCACTGATGCCGACTATAACGCATACGATACCCTGCAAGTCGTGGACAATCTGCAAAAATCCTTTGACGAAAATGACATGCTCTCGGAAGCTGAAATTCTCGCTAATCAAGCCGCACCCGCTCCCGTGGGTATGGATGCAGTAACACCCAGCCGAAAAGGTAGACGACTGCAAAAAGACCGAACGGGCAAGCGGTAGGCGCGGCAAGCGCAGCGGGCGCGGGGGCTTTGCCCCCGCCCGCGCGCGCAGACCGCGAGAAACGCCCCATTTAGCGCTTCTATCGCAAGACGGCAAACATTATCCCCAACAAAAACAAACGCAAAATAGCGCTATGTTTTTTCCGCAAGAAAAAAAGGTGTTGACTATGACTGTAGAATATTTGACTTCCCCCGATTTCATTACCCGCGCTATTATCTGTCTGCTGTTCATCACAGCTTACACCTACTGTGTAACCCGTCCTTGAATCTACACTTTCAAACACACAACAAACAAATATCCCGCCCAGCTTCACGCTAGAAACTGGACGGGAATTTTTATTTTAAGTACCCTCTGCGGTTCTCGTACTGTCTGCAATAACTGCACTCCGGGTGTGTGCCGCACCTTGGCTGTCCGCCCGTGTCCGGCTCGTCCGGGCAGTTGTAATAGCTGTAATATCCGTGTTCTGCGTGGATTGCACCCTCACACATTCCCTTGCTCTTATAGTAGCAAGCGTGTGTCAGACAGTGGGGCTTTTTATCCAGTCGATTCATGCGGCAAACCATTTTAGGCATGATGTTATTCCTCCACGATAACACAAAGTTTGTTTGCGTCCACGGCTTCAAAACTGATTACTTCCATCAATTCAAGCGCTTCAATCTCGCAATCATCGTTTATGCCCATGTCGGAATAACTTCCAATCAGTTCATCATCTTCATTGAATACAAGCATATTGTTATGCAACGAAGCGTTCAAAAGTTCACGAAAAGTCATTTTTGCACCTACACTTTCAAAATCGGGTTGTTTTCATCGGGTACGTTCGGGGTGGGGTCATACAAGAAAAGGGGGTTGCTACACCCCCTTGTACCCGTTACGCTCAAGCCAGCGTTCGGCCTGTGCCAGCTGGGTGAATGTCCGGGTTTTGTGCGGTCTGCGGTCACGGTCTGGTATCATCTGCCCGGAAAGCGCCTTGACGATATACGCCACTTTGCCGTTCTTCTGCACCTCGTTAAAATACACCTGTTGCCCCTGCTCGTTGTTTAGAGCCGTCCAGCCCTGCCCCTCGATGAAGTCCAATAATTCCAAACTTGGTGTTGTTACCGTCCATCCATACCGCTCATGATGCGCAACTTCCAAACCGTGAGACTCTGCGCACTCTTTAAACTTCTTGTTGTGATAGGTGTTGCCCCTCGAACAATCCTGCACCCCGTGCATGAGGTTGTGCAAGTGGCACATCTCGTGCAACAGCGTGGCGGCGGTTTCTTCAATCGGACGGTCAAGCGTCGCTGTGCTTATGTTAATTTCATGCCGCTGTGCGCCCCCCGCGCTCCACGTCTTGCCGCAAGTGATATGCCCATACGCGCCCGGCGTTTTCTTTAGGGTAATAACGACCTCTTCCAACTCCCCGCCGAAAAAGCGGGCGTTCAACGCGCGGAACATCTTCTCTAATTGTCCTGCAACTCTCGACGTTTTAACAGTGTTTTTCATGGTTGACACTCCTTTTTGATGGTGTACTTTCAATGCCTTTTTGAAAAGCATCTTTGTATACTTCGTCTATTTCGGTTTGCCGTTTTCCTGTGGTAAAATCTAGGTGAGGGGTTCGCCCCTGCCGCCCGTTTTCGGTTTGTTGCCCCCTTTCCCGGTGCGGTTCGCCTTGTAGAGTATAAATACTGGATATGAGGCGGAAGCGCTGCGGCGCTTCCGCCTCTGATTGCCCACCACTCCCGGAACGGAGACAGTCAAGGGTGGAGCGAAGCGGAAAGTGAAAAAGTTTACAAAAAACCAGTGCGCACACTGGTTCTTTGTAAAGTTTTTCGCGGCCCTTTACTTTCTCCGGGCCGGGTGGTATGCGAGAGCGTGCCTTGCCGCAAGGACGGGCTTTGCCTTGCCGCTGGTCTGCGAGATGGCCGCCCAGTAAAATCACATGGAGGTGTTCGCCGTGTATGCTGTTCGCCCTAAAGGTCGTCACTTGTCCCAAAATGACCGCAATAAAATCGAGTTCATGTTTGACCACGGTGCATCCCAAAAAGAGATTGCCGCCTTTGTCGGTGTACATCCGTCCACTATCTGCCGGGAACTGCGCCGCGCTCAAATAACACTGCTTAACTCTGACCTTACAACCCGCGTTGCATATAGCGCCGCTATCGCCCAGCAAAAGGCAGACTTTGCCCAAACCTCTAAGGGCAGACCATTGAAGATAGGGTATAATTACGCCTATCTGGAAGCCCTGCAACGGCATATTCTGAACAACTACAGTCCATACGCGGCTATACAAAAAGAGCGCAGAAACACCGCTTTTAGCGTCTCTGCGCCCACACTGTACCGCTATATTCAAATGGGCTTATTCACCCATATAACCTACTCACATTTACCCCGTGCAAAAAACAAAAAGCATAAAGGGAAAATCCACCGCCAGAACAAAACCAACCTAAACCACCGCAGTATAGAAATGCGCTGTAAAGCTATAATGCATCGCTCTGACTTTGGACATTGGGAATTGGATTCCGTCATTGGCAAGTCAAAAGGTCACGGCGAAAGTGTTCTTGTTCTGACAGAACGCAAAACCAGAATTGAGATAATTCTGCGCCCAAAAGATAAGACCGCCGCTGAAACTACTCGTTGTCTGCGCTACCTAAAGCACATTTTCGGGCGCGACTACAACAAAATTTTCAAAACGATAACTTGTGACAACGGCTCGGAATTTGCCGACCAACAGGCATTTGAAAGTGTAGGTTCAATGTTCTTTTACTGCCACCCCAGTTGTCCATCTGAACGCGGCTCAAATGAAAACGCAAATATACTGATTCGCCGCAAACTGCCGAAAGGGCAGACCATGAAGAAAGTCACCCAGAAACGGGCTACGCATATTCAGCACTGGTTGAACGATTACCCGCGCCACATTTTTGACGGCAAGACCGCGTTTGAAATGTTCATGCAGGAACTTCCCGCTATGAATCTGCATAACCAACAGCGTATAGTAAACTTCTTCGACCCGCATACATAGCAGACAAAACCAATAGTAAAAACAGGCTGGAACACCCGCCAGCCTGTTAAAGTGCGTCTAAACGCAAAAAAGCCCCCGTCAACGCTCTAAAGAGCGTCAACGGGGGTTAAATTATATTACAGAATGGTTACAAATTGCGTTACTTACTTTACAACTCGCAGCTGCGCAAAAACGGTACAATAAAGACAAAAATCGTATTGCGAGGGAAAAGACATGAAAAAGCTATTGGTCTCCGGCGCGGGCGGCTTTGTGGGGGCACGCATCATGACCCAACTGGCGGGGCGATACGAGCTGTGCGCCTTCCCCAAAGGAATGCCGGCCGCAGCAGATGAGCAGACCGTGGCCGACTGGGTGCGGCGCGAGCAGCCGGACGTGATCGTACACACGGCGGCGCTCTCCGACACGGGCTACAGCGAAAAGTACCCGGACGAGTCCTACCGCGCCAACGTTCTGCTGCCGTGCTGGATGGCGGCTGCAGCGCAAAAAAGCGGCGCAAAGCTGGTTGCGTTCAGCTCTGACCAGGTCTACACGGGCCTTACTGAGCACGGGCCGTTTGACGAGGATACACCGCTCTCCCCCGCCAACGTCTATGGCCGCCACAAGCAGGAGATGGAGCAGCGCGTGCTGGATATTTTGCCCGATGCCGTGCTGCTGCGGGCGGCCTGGATGTACGACCTGCCCGGGTACGGCCTGCCGATCCGCGGTAACTTCCTGCTGAACCTGCTGACCGCCGCTATGCGGCAGGAGACGCTGCGGTTTTCGGCGCGGGACTACCGCGGTATCACCTATGTGCGGGAGGCCGTGGAGCGGCTGACCCAGGCCATGGAACTGCCGGGCGGTGTGTACAACTTTGGCAGCGAGAACGACTGCGACATGGTCACGACGGCCCGACGAGCCTGTGCGCTGCTGGACATCTACCCCGTCATAGAGACGGCAGACTGGCCGCGCAGCCTGCTGATGGACGGCGGCAGGTTCCGTGCGGCAGCGGGTGTCGGCTTTGACGATACCCTGACGGGTGTACAGCGCTGTCTGCGGGATTACGGTCTGCTGAAATAAAGCTGCAATAAAAAAACCTGTACCGGCAAAAGCGGTACAGGAATTTTTTTACATCTCGCCGCGTCCGGCCATGGCACGGTACAGCGTCGTCTCATCGGCGTATTCCAGACTCGAGCCGACGGGCAGGCCATAGGCCAGGCGGGTCGTTTTGATGCCCAGAGGTTTGATGAGTTTGGCGATATACATCGCCGTGGCCTCGCCCTCCACCGTCGGGCTGGTGGCCATGATGACCTCCTTGACGGTGTCATTCAGACGGGCCAGCAGCTCCTTGATGCAGAGCTGATCTGCACCGATGCCATCCATCGGCGAAATCAAGCCGTGCAGCACATGGTACAGGCCGTTGTACTCGTGGGTGCGCTCAATCGACTTGATGTCGCGCGGGCCCTCGACCACGCAGATGATGCTGCGGTCACGCTTCTGGGAGGCGCAGATCTTGCAGACATCGCCGGTGGTGTAGTCCTGGCAGATGCGGCAGCGGTGCAGGTCACTTTTGGCGTGCTCAATCGCCTTGGCCAGCTCCATGGCCTGCTTGGGCGGCATCGACATGACCTGATAGGCCATACGCACCGCACTTTTGCGGCCAATACCGGGAAATTGGGCAAACTGGTCGATCAGATTTTCCAGCGGCTCAACATTGTTGTTGAACATAGGCAGCCTCTTAGCCCAGACCGGGGATGTTCAGACCGCCGGTCATCTTGGACATCTCCTCCTCGGAGTCCTTGTCAACGGCAGCGGCGGCGCTGTTGACGGCGGCGGCAATCAGATCCTCAAGCATTTCAATATCATCGGGGTCGACGGCCTCGGGCTTGATCTTGACGGCGGTGATCTCATGCTTGCCGTTCATCGTGACAGTGACCATCTCACCGCTGGCGGTGCCGGTGTACTCCTTGGCTTCGAGCTCCTCCTGCTTGGCGCGGATGTCGTCCTGCATCTTCTGTACCTGACGCATCATGGCGTTGGGATCGGGTCGGCCATAGCCCTTGGGCAGTCTTGCTTTCATGGTTGTATCCTCCAAAAATAATTATTTATCAACGATTTTCAAATCGACACCAAGCGCCTGCATCGTGTGCAGGGTCTCATCCAGGCTGACGGCAGCGGTGGTGTCGTCGGTCTTTGGCTCCTCATAGGGGCCGATACTGTACTTGGTGCGCGATACACGGTAGATAGTTTCCTTAAGACGCTTGCTGACCTCCCGGTTATTGCGGATATAATCGCGGAAGGCGTCGCTGCACTCAAACAGCACGCGCTTGCCGTCGCAATAGGCCCGGGTGCCGCGCAAAAAGGAGATGAGCATCGCATCATTCTCCTCCAAATCGGCCAGCACGGCGGGCCAGAAGGCGAACGGCTCCAGCGGGCCTGCCTGCCGCGGCGGCTCGGCCTTACGCGGGGCCGGGGCAGCGGGTGCTGG
>OOAZ01001023.1_pt1 | contig 21443 bp, 19 predicted proteins | sample 1671221 | NCBI WGS metagenome assembly OOAZ01 (sample SAMN06348134, study PRJEB24527) | human gut metagenome | biome: human gut; feature: ankylosing spondylitis patient; material: feces | host: Homo sapiens | place: China | collected 2015-10
GCGGCCTGACCGCCGTGGACGGCTTCAACCTGATGATCGGCCGCAACGAGATCACCGGCCTCATCGGCCCCAACGGCGCCGGTAAGACCACCGTCTTCAACCTGCTGACCAACGTCTACCAGCCCACCCGCGGCTCCATCCTCATCGATGGGATGCCCACCGCCGGCAAAAAGACCTATCAGGTCAACCGGATGGGCGTGGCTCGTACGTTCCAGAATATCCGCCTGTTCAAGGACCTGTCCGTCATCGACAACATCAAGGTGGGCCTCCACGAGTCCATGAAGTACAATCTGGGCTCCTCTCTCATCCGCCTGCCCAACTACTGGAAGGAAGAGAAGCGCTGCACCGAACGTGCCTTCGAGCTGCTGGACATCTTCCACATGGCCGACCTCGCCGATGCACAGGCCGGCAGCCTGCCCTACGGCGCACAGCGCCGTCTGGAGATCATGCGCGCGCTGGCTACCAGCCCGAAGCTGCTGCTTCTGGACGAGCCGGCCGCCGGCATGAACCCCTCCGAGACCGCAGAGCTGACGGAGACCATCCGCCGCATCCGCGACGAGTTCAACATCGCCGTCCTCCTCATCGAGCATGATATGAGCCTCGTTATGGGCATCTGCGAGGGCATCGCCGTGCTGAACTTTGGCCGCATCATCGCCAAGGGTACGCCGGACGAGATCCGCAACAATCCCCAGGTCATCGAAGCCTACCTGGGCAAGAAGGAGGGCTGAACGATGGCACAGACTTTGCTGAAAGTTGATAATATCAACGTCTTTTATGGCAACATCCACGCAGTCAAGGATGTCTCCTTCGAGGTGAACGAGGGCGAGATCGTCACCCTCATCGGTGCCAACGGTGCCGGTAAGTCCACCACCCTGAAGACCATCTCCGGCCTGCTCCACCCGAAGACCGGCGACGTCCTCTACAAGGGCAAGAGCATCAAGGGCGTCCGCGCTCATAAAATCGTCGAGGCCGGTCTGGCACAGGTGCCGGAAGGCCGTCATGTCTTCCTGCACATGACCGTGGAAGAGAATCTGGACATGGGCGCTTATACCCAGCCTGCTTCCACCATCGCTCCCAACAAGGAGAAGGTCTTTGAGCTGTTCCCCCGCCTGAAGGAGCGCCGCAAGCAGCTGGCCGGCACCATGTCCGGCGGCGAGCAGCAGATGCTGGCCATGGGCCGTGCTCTGATGAGCAACGCCTCCATGCTGATGCTGGACGAGCCCTCCATGGGTCTGTCGCCCCTGCTGGTGCAGGAGATCTTCGACATCATCCAGGACATCCACAAAGAGGGCATGACCATCCTGCTGGTCGAGCAGAACGCACAGATGGCCCTTTCCGTGGCAGACCGCGCCTACGTCCTTGAGACGGGCCGCGTGGTCATGGATGGCACCGGTGCTGAGCTGCTGACCAACGAGCGTGTCCGCAGCGCATATCTGGGCGGTTAATATTTTGGTAAATAATAGGACTCCATATAGTTAAGTTCTATATGGGGTCCTATTTTGTTATTTGGATATGGAGCAGACAAGGGAAAACTAAGTTGAAAATTTTGTGGCTTCATGGTATGATGATGGCAAGATAAATTTATATAATAAAGTTAGTGCTACGATAATGCGTGATAAAATAGGAGATAGCTGATGGAAAAACAGCAAAAAAGATGGAGGGCAATAAGTTTGTTTGCTGGGGCAGGCGGCTGTTCATTAGGCTTTAAGAACGCCGGAGTTGATATTATTGCGGCTTTTGAGAATGCGGAACCCGCCATCAATACATACAATATGAATTTTGGACCGGGTCAGTGCCGTAAAGTAGATTTGGGAATATGCGATTTTGGAGAATTACAGAAAGAACTGGGATTATATAGAGGGGAGATAGATCTAATTATTGGAGGACCGCCATGTCAAGGATTTACTACTGCAGGAAATCGATTTTGGAATGATCCTCGAAATAAATTGATTCAAAATTATGCACAAGCACTCGAAATTTTTTATCCACGATGGTTTATGATGGAAAATGTAGAGGGGATCTTGACAACAGCTAAGGGAAATTATATTGTTGAATGTATAAAAAAAATGATTGAAATCGGGTATACTGTTAATTTGAAGAAAGTCTATATGCAAGAATATGCTGTTCCTCAAAGAAGAAAACGGGTGATTATTGTTGGAAATAGAGAAGGAAAGGATTTTAATTTTCCCAATCCAATTGAGTATGCTTCCGGATGCATATATAAAAATTCCTCGTTTACATTAAAAGAAGCAATAAAAGATTTGGAAATGTGTGATATTCCTGAAATTGATCACATTAGAAAAAAGGAGGATGGAATACAGTTAGAACGAATGATGGCTTTGAAACAGGGACAATCAATGAAAGACTTACCGGAATATTTACAGCACGAATCATTTAAGCGAAGATCATCGAGAAGAGTGTGTGATGGGATGCCATCAGAAAAAAGAGGTGGAGCACCTTCTGGGTTGAAGAGATTGGTATACAGTGAACCCTCTCTGACGATAACGAGCGCGGCACTATCTGAGTTTGTTCATCCTATACAAAATAGAAATCTAACACTTCGTGAATGCGCAAGAATTCAGACTTTTCCGGATAGCTTTAAGTTTTGCGGGACGGAGGCACAAAAAATACTTCAAATAGGAAATGCGATTCCACCAGTATTTGCTGAGATAATGGCGAAACAGATTAAATTGTGTGACAGTAATCTCCCGGGAGAAACAATTCCATCACTAAAAAAATTTGATGTTACGAAATCGTCGGCAATGAGCCCCGCATTAAAAAGAACATATGCGATGTTAAATGAATTGCAGGCTAAAGAATATGAACAAACAAAAATGGAGGGATAAATATGACAGCAACCCGTCAACAAAGAACATTTTATAGAACCTTCTCACAACATGGAACGGGGAGCGCAATGGTTGAATTAGAACCAAAAGATGTGGCACTACTTGTTCATATTTCTTACTTAGATATTTTTGAGAAAGCGGCGGAATGGTTTGATGAAAGATTTTTTAATATCGCTCAAAGGGACTTTTATAAAATTGAGAGAAAAGATGTTGATGCTCTCCCGGAATTAACGGTTGATGGTGCTATACGTTATTTGCAACTTTCGGGAGTGACTGATACTGAAAATATTATATATTTATATATGAAAAATTTATCTGAACTGTGGCGGCGCAGATTCAAATTTTACAATATTTTGAAAACACAGTCATTTCCGACAACAGAGCAGATTGGGCCAAGGTGCTTATTGGAGTATGGCAACTGTGATGATAAATTGTTGTTTTCGTGGATGACTTGGAGAAAACTTATATACGATGTTGATAATCGAAGCGCACAGGAAACAGGATACTTGTTTGAACCTATTTTAGCTAGTTGTCTCGGTGGAGAACCGATGTCACATAGAAATTCACCAGTTAAACGAATTGATGCACAAGGAAATCGAACAAACGAAGGGCGTCAGGTTGATTGCTATATTGAAGAAGCAAAAGAAGTTTATGAATTGAAGTTAAGAGTAACAATCGCGGCGAGCGGACAGGGACGTTTTGGGGAGGAAATGAGTTTTCCATATGAAGCACGAAAGGCTGGTCTTACACCAATTTTAATAGTATTTGATCCAACACCTTCAGCACTCTTAGAAAAACTTAAATTAAAGTATCTTGAAGAAGGCGGTCGTTGTGCAATAGGAGAGGAGGCTTGGAAAATGCTTATAACTCGAGCGGGGAAGGAAATGGGAAAGTATATTGAAAAATATATCAAACCGCCAATCAGCAAAATGGAAGAAATGAATATAGTGAAGCCTCAAAATATACATCTTTCAACATCAAAAGAATCTATTATAATTAGTGACGAAGCGCACGAGCGATATATTATTCCGCGAAGTGTAATAATTGAATGATACAGTGTACTAATAATTATATGGTTATATAAATGCTGACCAACGAGCGTGTCCGCAGCGCATATCTGGGCGGTTAAATTACAAAAAGTAAAAGAGGCGTGACCACAGGGTCACGCCTCTTTTGTTGTGGAAAATCATTGGATGATGGATTTGTAGTAGTTCCCGAAATCGGCAAGGGCATCAATGATGGGAAGCATCTCTCTGCCGAGGCTGGTCAGGCCATACTCCACGCGAGGGGGCGTTTCGTGATAGTCGTGTCGGTAGGCGAGCCCGTCGTCGATCATCTGCCGTAAGCTGTCCGTCAAAACTTTCTGAGAGATTCCCTCCAGATCTCTTTGCAGTTCGTTGAACCGCCATGGGCGGGTCTTGAGATTGCGCAGGATCAGCAGCTTCCACTTGCCGCCGATGAGGGAGACTGCAGTGGCCACGGGGCAGGCGGGCAGTTCTTCTTTTGTTTTCATGGCATCACACCTCCGAGAACATCATAACATATTCTTTTTAATATGTACAGTTATAAAAAGGTGCGTACTTGTTTTAGAGTGTGCTCCGGCTTAAACTATACACAGGCGAGCGAGAGCGCCAATATCCTTTGGAGGTAAAAGAGATGGAAAACTATACGAAAACGAATATCGGCAGCGAGGCAAGAGTGGAACTTCACGAAAAATTGGGCCTGACGGGTGCGGAGGTCAGCATCAACCAGCTCCCGGCGGGCGCAGGGGTGCCTTTTGTGCACGCCCACAGGAACAATGAAGAGATCTACGGTATTATTGCAGGGAAGGGCAAAGCCGTTATCGATGGGAAGGAGATCGCTCTGACCGCTGGCGACTGGCTGAAAGTTGCTCCGGCAGCAAAGCGTCAGTTCTCTGCTGCCGCAGATGAGGGCATTACCTATATTTGCATTCAGGTGAAGGAACACTCTCTGGGCGGCTTTACCGCTGAGGATGCCGTTATCTTCTGATAGAAAGAGCCGGAAACGTAAAAACCCCCTGTACATTTCTGTACAGGGGGTTTTATCGTGTTGGAATTATATCAGCTGGTATACCGTGCGGTCTCCAGCAGTTCCTCGGCCCGCTTGACCTGTTCCGCCGTGGGCGGGACAGCATCGGGCAGGGGATAAGGGATGCCGAGCTTCTGCCACTTGAAGAGGCCCAGCGTGTGGTAGGGCAGTACCTCTACCCGCTGCACCGTCTTGAGGGACGAGATGAACTCTGCGGTCTTCCGCAGGCCGTCTTCGTCGTCCGTCAGGCCGGGGACGAGGACATGGCGTATCCAGAGCGGTACGCCGAGGTCGGAGATGTGGCGCGCCATCGCAAGGATGTTCGCGTTGTCCTTTCCGGTGAGCCTGCGGTGCTTCTCCGGGTCGATCTCCTTCAAATCGAGGATGACGAGGCTGGTGGACTTCATCAGCCGGTCAAAATCGGCCAGATATGCTGCATCGTCGGGGCGGAAGGGCTGACCGGCGGTGTCCAGAGCCGTATGCACGCCCTTGGAGCGTGCCAGCTCGAAGAACGCCGTCAGGAACTCCATCTGGCGCAGCGGCTCGCCGCCGCTGACCGTGATGCCGCCCTTTTTGCCCCAGTAGTTGCGGTAGCGCCACACCCGCTGGAAGAGCTTGTCCACCGTCCATTCCTCGCCGCCCTCAGCCCATGTCTCCGGGTTGTGGCAGTATTTGCACCGCAGGGCGCACCCCTGCAAAAAGACGACGAAGCGGACGCCGGGGCCGTCCACAGAACCGAAAGTCTCCAGCGAGTGGACGTATCCGATGGGGTTACAGAGCTGCATGGCAGGTACGGGAGATGACATCCATCTGCTGCTCGCGGGTCAGGTCGATGAACTTGACGGCGTAGCCGGAGACACGGATGGTGAAGTTTGCGTACTCCTCCTTCTCGGGGTGCTCCATAGCGTCGATGAGCTTCTCCTTGCCGAAGACATTGACGTTCAGGTGGTGTGCGCCCTGGTCGAAGTAGCCGTCCATGACCTGCACCAGATTCTCAACGCGCTCGCCCTCGCTGTGGCCCAGAGCGTCGGGGTTGATGGTCTGGGTGTTGGAGATGCCGTCCAGAGCCCAGTGGTAGGGCAGCTTGGCCACGGAGTTCAGAGAGGCCAGCAGGCCGTTCTGCTCTGCGCCGTAGCTGGGGTTGGCACCGGGTGCGAACGGGGTGAATGCGGCACGGCCATCGGGCAGAGCGCCGGTGTACTTGCCGTAGACCACGTTGGAGGTGATGGTTAGGATGGAGGTGGTAGCCTCGGAGTTGCGGTAGGTGTGGCGCTTCTTGATCATCTCAAGGAAGGTGCGCAGCAGCCAGACGCCGATCTCGTCGGCACGGTCATCGTCGTTGCCGTACTTCGGGAAGTCGCCCTCGACCTCGAAGCCGGTGGCAAGACCCATCTCGTCGCGCACGACCTTGACCTTGGCGTACTTGATGGCGCTCAGGGAGTCGATGACGTGGGAGAAGCCGGCGATGCCGGTGGCGAAGGTGCGGCGGACATCGGTGTCGATGAGGGCCATCTCAGCCTCTTCGTAGTAGTACTTGTCGTGCATATACTGGATGAGGTTCAGCACGTTGACGTACAGGCCGGCCAGCCAGTCCAGCATCTGGACGTATTTGGGCAGCACCTCGTCGTAGTTCAGGTACTCGCCGGTGATGGGGGCGTAGTTGGGGCCGCACTGCTCGTGGCTCTTCTCGTCCACACCGCCGTTGATGGCGTACAGCAGGCACTTGGCAAGGTTGGCGCGGGCACCGAAGAACTGCATCTCCTTGCCGGTCTGGGTGGCAGACACGCAGCAGCAGATGGAGTAATCATCGCCCCAGACGGGCTTCATCACGTCATCGTTCTCGTACTGGACAGAGCTGGTATCGATGGACACCTTGGCGGCATATTTCTTGAAGCTCTCCGGCAGGGCGGAGGAGTACAGAACGGTCAGGTTCGGCTCCGGTGCAGGGCCCATGTTTTCCAGCGTGTGCAGGAAGCGGTAGCAGTTCTTGGTGACCATGCTGCGGCCATCCATGCCGATGCCGCCCACTTCCAGCGTTGCCCACACGGGGTCGCCGGAGAACAGCTGGTTGTAGCTGGGGATGCGGGCAAACTTGACCATGCGGAACTTCATGACCATGTGGTCGATCAGCTCCTGTGCCTGGGTCTCGGTCAGGGTGCCGTTGTCCAGATCACGCTGGATGTAGATATCCAGGAAGGTGGAGATGCGGCCCACGCTCATGGCGGCGCCGTTCTGGGTCTTGATGGCGGCCAGATAGCCGAAGTACAGCCACTGGCAGGCCTCCTTGGCGTTCTTTGCGGGCTGAGAGATATCGTAGCCGTAGGCCTCGGCCATCTTCTTTATGCCCTTCAGGGCACTGATCTGGCGGGCGATCTCCTCGCGCAGGCGGATGACGTCATCGGTCATGGTGCCGTCGCCGCAGTTGGCGAAGTCCTCCTGCTTGAACTTGATCAGTGCATCGATGCCGTACAGGGCCACGCGGCGGTAATCGCCCACGATGCGGCCGCGGCCATAAGTGTCCGGCAGGCCGGTGATGATATGGGTGTGGCGGGCTGCCTTCATTTCAGGAGTGTAGGCATCGAACACAGCCTGATTGTGGGTGCGGGTGTAGTCGGTAAAGATCTTGTGCAGCTCTTCGCTGGGCTGGTAGCCGTAAGTGGTGCAGGCCTGCTCCGCCATCTTGATGCCGCCGTAGGGCATGAAGGCGCGCTTGAGGGGCTTGTCGGTCTGCAGACCCACGATCTGCTCCAGATCCTTCAGGCTTTCGTCGATATAGCCGGGGCCGTAAGCAGTCAGGCTGCTGACGACTTCGGTCTCCATATCCAGCACGCCGCCCTTGGCGCGCTCGGCCTTCTGCAGCTTCTGCAGGGCACCCCACAGCTTGTCGGTCGCCTCGGTGGGACCGGCCAGAAAGCTTTCGTCGCCGTCATACGGGGTGTAGTTCTTCTGGATGAAGTCGCGCACATTGACTTCTTCTTTCCAGATGCGGCCCTCAAAGCCTTCCCACTGTTCAAAATTGATCATTGGAACCTCCTTGCTCCATTACGCAGTTAGCGTTTTCTAACTAATGAGCCTTTGAAAAGCCGCTCTGTATGGCGGCTTTCTGGGGGCAAAACGGTCTTGAACTGCCGACTGCGGCAGCCCCGACTACAAGGTGTAGACAAAAATGAAAACCTGCCCACAAAATCTTGCGTTATTATAATAGCAAGAACCACTTTAAAATGCAATAGAAAACAAGTGGGTTTTCTGCCAAAGCAAAGGGGCTTTCTTTGGGCAGAATGTAGAAAAAACGCCGAAATCCCGGCGGCGCACCCCTTTTGCGAAAAAAATCGCAAAATAAGGGTTGACAAGACTAACCAGCTATGGTATTCTGTTCTCGCAACGAGGTTAGGCAAATCTAACCGATATGCAGGACTACGTTGCACCAGAAAAGCGGGAGCCTCTGCAAGGGCTTCTGCGAAAACCGGATCCGCCATGGCAGAGCTGCGGAGCTGTGTCAGGCGATCCCCAAGTTTGTCGCGGCGGGGCCACTCCATCTTGCTTACGCAAGACCGCTTTGTGGCTTAAAAGCCCCACTGGGACTTTCATTGCTGCGCAAACGCCAATTCCTCCATTCCATTCTCTTTTTTCAAGTGAGCTGTGGTTTTAGTTTGCTCCCATGGCTCGATGCGCGGCATTCGGTGTGATTGGTACCGCACAGAGTGCAAAAGAAAAACAAAAACGGGACATGCAGCTTGACCACCTGCGTGCCCCGATTTTTGTTTTTAACTCCTTCAGTCATGGCTGACGCCATGCCAGCTCCCTCAACGAGGGAGCCCTTGGCAGTGCGGAAAACTTTACGGTTTTGCCAAAGCCTCCCTCACTGAGGGAGGTGGATGCGAGTGCAGCGAGCAGACGGAAGGAGTTTTACTTCACGATCTCCGCCAGCTGACGGTACACTTCTTCCGCGCCGCCTTTGGGCGTTTTGATCTTTACGAACTGGCTGTTCACGATGGCGGTGCCGTCGGAGTAGACAGTGACCAGCAGGCGGTTGTTTTCATCCGCATCGTAATAGCTCACAGTGACGGAGTCCACCGGGTATTCGTGGCTGTAGGAAGAATACCGCTGGTTGAACCGCTTGACGCAGGTAAGGCCGGAGAGCACGTTTGCGATCTGCTGATAGGCCGGGTCGTCGGCAGAGAGCAGCTGAACGTCCATCTCTGCGGAGCGGGCAAAGTTCTGAATGTGCTCCACCCGGACACTGGCCTGTGTGCTGGCCTTGATCCCGGATGCAAGATCGATCCGGGCAGAGGGAAGGATGAGCACCAGCGCCAGCAGAATGAGCAAAACGATGCCGAACCGGGACAGAATGCCTTTTTCCTTCATAAGAGTCATGCCTCCTTTGGCAGCTCCGCTCCCATTTGGCCCAGACGCCGCTGGGCAAAGAAGAAGCCCACGGCGCTGGCGGCGAACACCACATAATAGCTGGCGATGCGGTAGAGCATCATCACGCTCATCACCTCGCCCCGCTCCAGAAAGCTGCCGAACACCAGCAGGAATGCCGTCTCGATGGAGCCCATACCGGCCACATTGGGCAGGGCATTGGACAAAAACAGCATCAGGCTGGTGAGCAGCTGCACCTGCCAGAACCCCAGCGGGGAAAGCCCCATGAACCGGATGCACAGGTAGGGCAGGCAGAACAGCCCGAACAGCTTGACCGCCTGCAATGCCAGAATTTCAGCGCAGCGGGGCTTATCCGCCAGCAGGCGGCGGCTCTCCTCGCCCAGAACATCCAGCTGCTGCTGCCAGTCGGCGCGGCGCTGCTGCCATTTTTCCGTTTTGGGCAGCAGACGCATCAGCCAGCGGGCAAGGTCCTGCACCAGCGGCGATACGCACACCAGCACCAGCACTACAATGATGGCCGCCACTACAGCGTATGCCATGGGCAGATAATTCATCACACCGGTGGTGTTGGCGGCAAGCCACCTGTGCTGCAACAGCAGCATCACCGTGGCATACAGCAGCACGGTGGTTTTGTGGAACACGTACTGCAGGGTCATCAGGCCCACACCCGGGCCCACCGGCAGGCCGCAGCGGTGGAGATACCAGGTCTGCACCGGCACGGCGCCTGCGCCCAGTGTGACCACATTGCCAAAAGTGCCGCACCACGCGGTATCGATGCCCTGCCGGAGCCGGAAACCCGGAATGCGGCTGCGCACGATGACCCACGCCACGCACCCTTCCAGCAGCGGATAGCTAAGGCCGATGGCCAGCACCACCAGCACCTGCCATGCGGACAGCTGCGAAAGTGCTGCGGTGATCTCGGCCCAGTGGTCCTTGAACAGCAGCACGATGATGCCGGTGAGTGCGGCGAGCACCAGCAGCGAAAATGTCGTCTTTTTGCGGGAAGGTGCGGCAGAGGTGGGTTGGCTCATAAAGAGAACAGGCTCCTTTCAGAAGGAATGATCTGGTAAAAGTATAGCACTGTGCAGCCGCCTCTTTGTGAACGGAACCGGAATTTTCTTGTGCAATTTCAGCGGAATGATAAAAAACGCTCTGCCCAGCCTGCGTCAAGGGGGGCCGGCCCGCAAAGGATCTGCAGCCGACAAAAAAGCATCCGCAGCGGCACTGCCCGTGACTCCTTCTCGCAAACCCCGCACATGCGGGGAAAAGCAGCTGCTCATAGCCCGGCACTTTGACGACGCCAGGATCACCCCCGCATGTGCGGGGAAAAGTTCGGGAAGTGGTCAACAAAGGGCAGGATCACGGGATCACCCCCGTATGTGCGGGGAAAAGAGCAGGGTCAGGTCATGCCGGGCTTTGCTTTTGGGATTACCCCCGCGTATGCGGGGAAAAGGCCGGTGACACGTCCCTTGGCGGTGTCGGACAGGGATCACCCCCGCATGTGCGGGGAAAAGCGGACGGCAAGATGTGGGATGCAAGCGTCAGCGGGATCACCCCCGCACATGCGGGGAAAAGTATTGCTGCACACTGATGGCTTGCCGTAACTGGGGATCACCCCCGCACATGCGGGGAAAAGATGTGCATCAATCCGAAAGTGAAAAACCGCACGGGATCACCCCCGCACATGCGGGGAAAAGTCAAATCCAGCATGTTGACCCCAAAGGCAATGGGGATCACCCCCGCACATGCGGGGAAAAGTTTGCGCTTGCTTGACTGCCTGCGTTCATGGCAGGATCACCCCCGCACATGCGGGGAAAAGCGGCTACTGGACTAAACGCCGCGTCATCCTCTAGGATCACCCCCGCACATGCGGGGAAAAGCGTGATCTTCTGCATGTAGTCCAGGTAGCGATAAGGATCACCCCCGCACATGCGGGGAAAAGCTGTTGCACCGGAAGTCTTTTTGCGCAAATTCTAGGATCACCCCCGCACATGCGGGGAAAAGCGGGACGTGGGGTGTAACAAGTCCAGACAGCCGGGATCACCCCCGCACATGCGGGGAAAAGAGGGACGTGGGGTGTAACGAGTCCGGACAGCCGGGATCACCCCCGCACATGCGGGGAAAAGTTAGAGCAGGTTGTTAAACTATATGCTGCTGTGGGATCACCCCCGCACATGCGGGGAAAAGGTAGCCGTTATATTGAGTGTACCTGAAGTTACGGGATCACCCCCGCACATGCGGGGAAAAGTCGAACTTTGCGACTTTGAACAGCGTGTAGTCGGGATCACCCCCGCACATGCGGGGAAAAGGCACTTGGCCCGGACGAGAGCGGTCGGCTGTCGGGATCACCCCCGCACATGCGGGGAAAAGTACTTGATAGGTACTGGCCTAGGTGACACCCAGGGATCACCCCCGCACATGCGGGGAAAAGTACTTGATAGGTACTGGCCTAGGTGACACCCAGGGATCACCCCCGCACATGCGGGGAAAAGAGACTGTGAAAGTTGTCCATGTCACAACGAAGAGGATCACCCCCGCACATGCGGGGAAAAGTCTTGCACAGTCAAGCGCAAAACAGGTCAGCAAGGATCACCCCCGCATGTGCGGGGAAAAGACTAAAAAGATCCCGTAGCATCGTACCTCACGCCGCTATTGTACCTCTGTTTCCTTCAGTTTGCAATAAACCTGCTGGATCAGACGGCAGTCCGGCAGGGCACGATGCTCCACCTTTTCTGCCAATTGAAAATGCTGCGCCAGCGTCACCAGCTTATAATTTGCGATCCTTGTAAGTTTTCTGCGGGCAAGCTGTGCAAGGTCCGTCTGACGATTGGTCGGTATCGGAAAGCCATACTGTTTGCAGGCCATGCGCAGAAACTCCAGATCAAAGGCAATGTTATGTCCCACCAGCGGGTCCTTTCCAATAAACGCCAGAAAGCGCTGCAATGCTTCCCGGGGGTCTGCTCCTTGCTGCAGCTCTGCGGCGCTGAGTCCGGTCAGCGCTGTGATCTCCGGCGGGATCTTCTCTGCCCCGCAGACCAGCATAGTCAGTTCCTCCACCGGCGCACCGTCCCGGACCCGCAGCGCCCCGTACTCGATGATGGAATCGGACGCGGCTTTCAGGCCGGTGGTCTCCAGATCGATCACGGTGTAATCCCCTGTGCCCGGTCTTGTTCTGCCTGCTTTCCGCGCCATCTGCTGCTGTGCCGCTTTGCTGAACCCGGGTTTCAGGTCGATCTGGCTCTGTTGGGTCTGGGGCAGCGGCCGCCGCATCAGCTTGATGCCGTCAAAATCCACGGTCTCCCATGTGGTATTGTGAGTGCGGAAGTCCATCCGCTGTTCTCCCGCCGCAGTGAACACCAGTGTCGCCTGTCCGTTTTTCAGGTTCTGGCATACCCGCTCCCACAACGCATCCCGTACGCGGCTGCTCACATTGCCCACATAGACGCCGGTATTGATCTCGCACAGCCATTTGGACAGGTCGCCGCGCAGCTTCGGCGGGCAGTTCGTCATGGTAAGAACTACGATGGTTCCTCACCCTCTTCTTTTTCAAAATAATTGATGCCGTTCGCCACCGTGCCGATCCGGTCGTCCCACAGGTAAACGACTTCCGGCTCCTGCTCCGGCGCATCTGTATTCAAGAGCAGATAGCGGATATCGTGCACCATGCGTTCCAGAATGTGATGCTCCACCATGGCATCCCGCACCCGGCGGCGCACCACAGCCGGCAGGTCCTCCGGGGCCTGTGCCGCCACCTCAAAGGCGATGGGAATGGTCACCTCGGCCTTGTACAGGTCGGCGATATCGTATACAAAGGAGCACTCGTGCCCCACATGGACAAAGCCCAGACCCGGGGCACAGCCCAACGCCACGATGACCGCATGTGCCAGACCGTACAGACAGGCGTGCCCGGCAGAAAGTGCCTGATTGACCGCATCGCCGGATGCAAAATCCTCCGGGCGGTACAGCCGGCCGCTCCACGGAACACCGCTGTCCTTGGACGCTTTGCGGTACACCTGCCGCACGCGGCTGCCCTCGCGGCCCCGCAGCTGCTGCATGGTCAGGTGAGAGATGTCCTCGTCCGGGAAGCGGAGCTGATACATCCTGCGCACCACATCCAGATGCTTGCGGGTGTTGCTGACCAGTTCTGCCTGCCGCAGCAGCAGCTGCGCGTGGGTGGTCAGCGGGCGGCCATGGGCGTAATACCGCACGCCGTGCTCGCCCACCCAGACAGCTCCCACGCCCGTGTCGCCCATAAGCTCCATGGCGCGGTGGGTCACCCGTGTGCCCGGCCCCAGCAGCAGCACCGAAATGCCTGCCGCCGGGACGGAGACCACTCCTTTTTCGTCCGTCACGGTGATGGCACCGTCCTGTCGGCCAAGGGTACAGTGTTCCAGATACAAAAAGGTCATCCGGTCCTTCACCTGCGGCAGTGCCTGCAGGTCCGGCCGGATCATGCCCGGCATCTCGTCCATCTCAGTTTCCTCCGCGCATGACGGTCATCAGCCCAAGGCCGTAGGCCTTGCCGCGTCCCATGCCCTGACACAGCAGTGCCCGGAACTGCTCTGGGTCGGTCACCTGCAAAACGCCCTCGTAGGTCACTGCCAGCAGGGTCACAGGCCGGGTGCCGTGCTTGGCAAAGTGCTGCCACTGCACCCGGGTCACAGTAAATTCCTCCTCCCGCAAAGCAAAGCCATGCTTTGCGGCGCGGTCCAGCAGCCACTGCTTCTGATACTTTGTCGAGCAGTGCGCCGCCACAGTCCCCCGCTCTGCGGGTGCCTTGGGGTCTTTGCAGCATTTGGTGGGGTTTGCGGTCAGCCGGAACTGCCAGCTGCTGCCCGGCTCCACCCGCTGCAAAAGCGGATCGTAGCTGCGGGTCTCCGCAGCCGCTCCGGTGCCGAACTGCTCCACCACACCGGACAGCTCCGGCACATCCTCGCTGAGTAGCAGCAGATACAGCCGCTCTCCCAGACGATCCAGCCGCCACAGCCTGCGGCGGCGCTCCCCCGCAAAGGCGCTTTCCACTGCGCCGTGCAATTTCTGCGGTGCCGCCAGTGCTGCCATGGTACTGCGGCGGGTGGGATCGAGCTCTACCCGTGATAAATACATTCTCTCGCCCCCTTTACAATTCCCGGAACGGGTCATGCTCCGTCTTTTCCGGGCTGTCCGGCATGGTCTGCCAGAGCTCCCGCGCCGAGCGGTAGCCGTACTGCCGATGGCGCGGGTCAAAGCTGACCGGCACATCCCGCTGCACAGCCGTGCCCGGCTCCAGCGGGTCGGCGTCCAGCACCAGCCGCCAATGCCGCCCCGGACACAGAGGCGATTCTGTCTGCAGTGCTTCCTGCAAAGAACATTGCCGCAGTCCCAGACAAAGCGGCAGGGTGGGCGGGCAGGAACGGCGGCCCAGATACAGCGGAAAGGCCGGGTGCAGCAGCGCCTGCTGCAGCTGCTGCAAAAGGGCGGTGTCTTCGCTTTCGATCCCAGCCAGAAACACGGCGTCCTGCAGATAGTGGCGATAGGTCACATAAGGATTCTTTTCCCTCTGCGCCTTTGCAGTGTGGTAGTCCACAAGCAGCTGCCCTTCCCGCTCCACGCGGACGCCGAACCGCAGCTGTGCCAGCCGGGCCAGCGCTTCCCTCTCGTCCCGCCGCAGCCCCAGAGCCGCCGCCAAAAGGCCGATGACGCCGCTCTTGGTGGGTTCCCGATTGGTTTTGCGGGTCTCAAATTTGGAGTCCGCGCCCCACGCCTGCAAAGGCGCTGCCAGCCGAAGCAACAGCGTTGCCATTACCCCACCTCATTTCCGGCAAGCGCGTCCCGGACAGCCTTTTCCAGCGCGTCCAGCATGGCTTTTGCCGTCTGTGCCGGAGCCAGTGCCTCCAGACCGCTGCCCACGGTAAAGCTCTGGGCCGGGGCCTCGGCAAAGCTGCTGTACATCTGCTGCGCGTACTGTGCCAGCGCTGCCTTGGAAGGTTCAGCATACCCCTGCGTACTGCGGGGCACGGCACGCTCGAATGCACCACACAGGTTCACCGGCTGATCTTCCCGGATGGTCACATACACTGCATCCGGCAGGGTGCGGTTTGCAAAGCTGTTCTGTTTGCCGGTGGGCATGGAGAACAAAAACGCCTCGCCAAAGGCCCGCACCGTTTCCGCTGCCTGCTCTGCACCCAGCTGCCCGGCCAGTTCCATCACGTTCACCGTGGCATAGCGGTACAGGGTGGAGGAGTTGTACTCCACCGTGCCCAGATGGCCTGCACCGGCGTTGTCCTCTGCCTGACAATCGTCCACTGCGGTAAAGTAATCGTACTCGTTCTGCACGGCATGGGTGGAGATGCTGTGGGCCACCTGCGCAGCGGCATCATAGTTCAGGGAAGCTTTTTGCGCCACCATGCGGCCAAACAGCACCATATCTGCCGAAGGATTTTCTATCAACGCCTCTTCATATTTTTCATCCTTCGTGCATCCTCCAACAGCCAGCTCTGCCAGCGCCTTTGCCTGTGCAGTGCTCATGAAGAACAGAGCCTTGGTGACCTTATCATCGCTCTTGCTCTTTTCATCGAACTTGATGCCAGCATTCTCCAGCGCTTTCTTTGCCAGCTTGTCCGCATCCGCATCCGGAGCCAGTGCAAGGATCTGCTCCTTCACCAGATCGGCAACCTTTTTGGTGCGCTTGCCCACATCCAGTCGGGCGTTCTCCGCAAAGGCAGCGCGCATGGCGTGCTTCCACGCCTGCGAGGATACCCGGGCACGGGTCACACCGCCGTACACGGCTGTTTTGGGGCTGCCGGTGTCGTCCCGGTTGATGCAGCTGGGCGGTACGGTCTGCAAAATGTGGAAATCAACATACAGGCGCTTGTTCATGGTCAATTCTCCTTTTCGTTCTCTTCCGGTGCAGGCTTCGAGTCGCGGTACAGGTCCTGTCCCCACCGCAGACGGACGTTGGCGGGGATCTGCGCATACCGCGGGTCGGTGCATTGCAATTCATACAGGTCTGCCGCAAGCTGCGGATAGTCCAGCGGGATGCCGCCATCCTTTGCGGCGCTCAGCAGCTGGATTATCCCCCGCAGATGGTGGCTGATCTCGGTGATCTCTTCTGCGGTGGCCAGCGCATTGAACCGCCGCAGCACGCTGGCTTCGGTCCAGTCCTGTCCGGCAGGGGTGTTCCGCTCTGCCAGCTGCCGCACCGCCCGGCCCAGCGTATTGCCCGGGCGGTTCATGGGCTGGTCGTTTCCCTGCTGATGCACGGCGTACAGGGTCAGGGCAAGGTAGACCGCCCACTCTGCGTGGGAAGGGCCGCTGCGGCCCTGAAAGTCTTCCGGCATTCCCCGCAGAAAACTCCCCCACAGCTCCGGCAGATCGCCGGGTGCGTGTCCAACGCCCCGCCGCAGCTTTGCCAGCTCGGCCCGCCGCTGGTTGTCCGGCAGGGCCAAAAGCCAGTGCAGCCGCTGTTCCGTATACATTCTGACGTCCTGTGTTTTCATCCAATTCCCCCTTTATGATTCTGTTTTGGGATAGATCTCCCAAAGCTTTGCGCGAAAACAGTTATAGGCCTTTGGCGAGGTATACAGGATGGTGCGCTCCGTTTTTTTGCCCTTGTCCACCACAATGCGGTGCCCTTTCAGGGCGGCGTTTCCGGCCTCCATCACCATCTGTTTTCCCAGCTTTTCCGCGATGCTGCGCGCCTGCGCCTGCCAGCGCAGAACGGTCTCGTCCGGGTCGTCCCTCTCTGGGTCGATCGCCTGCAGCCACTGGCGGAAGGGCTGGTCCACCGCAAAGTAGAACTGTGCACGGACAGAGCCGCCGACATTTTCATTTTTGTTTCCGGCCGCAATGGCGATATCCTGCGCCAGATACCCCACACACTGTGCTGCTTTTTCGCAGTTATTGATTTCTCTTACGATGCGCTCCTGCCATTCGCAGCTCAGTTCGTCCAACAGCCCTGCCTGAAAGGTCAGGCTGTCGCTGAAGGAGTCGTTCACAAAGAAATCTTTATCGCCGTACTGCATCCCGGAAATGCGGAAGTGGATCCTGCGGTTTGGGTCAAGAATGTGCAGTTCCCTGCGCTGCAGCGTTTCGACCCAGCACACAACACCCGGCTGGCGAACATTTTTTTCTTTGCAGAACACTGACGGGAACTCCCGCCAGAACTGCTTGGCCGGGTCGTGGCGGATCGGAGCAAAGACAGCTGCCTCGTTTTTCTTGGCAGTATTGCGCCAGATGGTCATTTGCTCTGCAGTTGCAGTTTCCCGCTGGAAAAAGTCCCCGCCCAGCAGATAAAAGCGGTCTACCATGTCATTTTCCCGGTGCAGCAGCAGCCTGCGTGACTGCAGTGTGAGCAGTTGGGCCGGGTTATCGGGGCAGAGGATCTGCGTCCGCTCCGCACTGCGGGGGACATCCAGCTCCCAGCAGGGAAGATTTTCGCCCCACATGCTCTGGCCATCCTGCAGCAGCGTGAGGTTCAGCATCAATGTCTCGAATAGGTTTTCGCCCTGTGCCTGAATAAATCCGATCTTGCCCAGCCAGCCCGCGCCCACAGAGGGAAGTCCTTTTTCTTTGGGCTTTGCCGAAGTATCGTCGTAGCCGTTCACGCACAGCAGCCACCGGGCCGCCTGCGCATAGGTCAGCTGGCTTTTGCCAGCCCCGGCGTAAAGAGGGAACAGCCGCAGCTTATTGCTGCTTTCAGACATTTCGCCATTGAGTTTTGCTGCGTTGTACTCAGTGCCAATGGCCGCCCCCGGCACCTGCCAGAAGGGATGTGTCGGGTGGAACAGCCAGAAGCGGTCTTTCCACTGTTCCAGATAGTCCCGCAGCGGCTGCTCCGGGAAATGCCCCAGCTGCCACAGATCTCCCCAGCGAGCCAGAGCATCATCCTCTTCTTCAAACGGTTCTGGCTCACCTTCCACATTCACGCGGGAAAACACGGTAAACAGCACCGCCAGCAGCAGCCGCAGCATGGCGGCATCCTGCGTGGGCATTTCGCCTGCCAGATCCACATAATCCTGCGCATGGAGCAGTGCGTCCGTCAGAGAAACTTCCTGCACCGTATTGTCTGGCCGACGAACCCGGACCCACGGCTCCGTCAACAGGTTAAATTCGATCTCCTTCATCCGTTTCCTCCTTTTGGTAGGTCAGGCCGTTTTCACGGTCATAACAAAGCTCCATGCCCGCAAGATGGGCGGTCAGGTTTTCGTCCAGCAGCAGCACCAGCTCTCCGTGCAGCAGCGGCGACAGCTGCCACGTCGCAAGGCAACTGCGGTTGTCCGCTTCCAGCTCCCGGATGACCTCGTCCACCTTCCACACTTTGCCGAACGCCGCCGGGAGCCGCAGTTTCTGCCGGGCGATCTGCAAAGCATCTTCGGGCTGCGGCGGCTGATCGGATGCGACTGCTCTGCCGTTTTCCTGCCACGGCAGGAAGTGGATGCTTCCGTCTGCCCGGCGCTGCATCACCAGCACCTCCACCGAGGGGTCGCCATCCCGCACCGCCGCCCGGGCAGCTGCATCAGAATGTGCACCCACATTCTGCATCCAGCCATCCAAGGTATTGAGTTGTTTGAATCTTTTGTGCACTTCGGGCTGCAGCACAAGATACGCCTGCGCCCGCTCTTTGCGCTGGGCCTGCGCAAACTCATAGGCTTTGCACATGCCCTCACTCCGTTCCGTTTCAGGCAGGGCATCGGCCTGTTCCCAGCCGTAGACTTTCTGCACCAGCGGAGAGATATCTTCGGGCAGGCAGATGTTCTCCGGAAGGCATGCCCGGGTGCGCCAGAGCAGCCACTGACCGTACACTGCCTCGCTGCCCCTGTCAAATTCCTCTGTGCCCGTGTCCAGCACAGCACAGACCGCTGTTTGCAGCGGCTGCGGACGAGACCGATCTGGGTGGCGCTGCAGACGGCCGATGCGCTGTAAGAGCAGATCCATCGGGCAAAGCTCTGTAACCATCACATCGAAATCCACATCCAACGACTGCTCTAATACCTGCGTACCTACCACGATCAGCCCATCACGCTCTGCAGCGGTGGAGCGCTTACCGATGCGCCGCATCAGCTCCTGTTCCCGCGCGGCGCGGTCTGGCATCAGGAACTGTGCATGGAACACCTGCACTTCCTTTTCGGGCAGCACCTGACGCAGCCGCTGCGCCACCTCCTGCGCTTTGCGCACCGTATTGACGATGACGCCCGCGCAGCCGCCAGCCTGCATTTTCTGGCACAGGAAATCGGGCAGTTCTTCCGTTGTCAGGCACACCGTCTGCACATTCCGGGCGGCCGTATCCAGCGGGATGGTCTTTTGCTGCACCTGTGCACCGTCCGTCCATGTCAGCAGCGGATAGCCGCAGCTGGTTTTCCACGGCGCATCCGGGCCGGGGCGGCGCTTTTGCTGGTACGCCTCGATCAGCTCTGCCCGCCGCTGTGCCGGCAGCGTGGCCGACAGCAGGATCACCGGCACCTTGTACCAGCCCAGCCATTCCAGCGCACGGTCCAGATAGCGGTTCATGTACGCATCATAAGCGTGGCATTCGTCCACGATCACCACCTTGCCCGCAAGGCCCAGATGGCGCAGCATCACATGCTTCTGGCACAATGCCGCCATCAACAGCTGGTCTACCGTGCCGATGACAAAGTTTGCCAGCAGCGCCTGCTTGCTGCCCCGGAACCACTGATGCACCTGCACCCGCTGCTCTTCTGCTTCCGGGTCGTCCCAGTCGTCCTGCACCCGCACCGGCCGTTGCTGCAGGCGGATATACTCTTCGTTCAGTTCCGCCATGCCGTGCGCAAGCCGGATCGATCTGGGCAGGTCATCAGGCTGGTTCTCTGCCCATTGCAGCAGACGCGGAAAAAGCCCGTTTGCCGTTGCCTGCGTGGGCAGACCAAAGAAGATGCCGCCCGCTCCAAAGCGTGCCGCCAGAATTTCCGCTGCCGCCAGCGCCGCCTCGGTCTTGCCCACGCCCATCTGAGCTTCCAGGATCAAAATGCCCGGTGCATCCATGGTGTTGGCGGCTTCCATAGCCGCCTGCTGCACCGCATTTGGGGCAAAGCCAAACCGCTTTGCAAATTCCTCCGGCTCTGCAATGGTGGTCTGCGCCGCCCAGGGTGAAGCAGTCTCCTGTTTATCCCATTCGCGCCACGCCCGATCCGCACGTTCCGGATAAACCTCCTCACTGCCCGGCTCTTCCACAGGGATCAGCGGGAAATAATCCGTGTTGCTGGCGATCCAGTCCGCCATGATCAAAAGCCCCGTCAGCAAAATCTCTTCGGGCTGGTTGAGCACCGGCAGCGCGGCCACCCCGGAATAGCCGCTGTCCTGCAGTGCCGCCTGAAGCAATTCGTTCCAAAAGCCCTCCCAGATGCCCTTTTGCTCTTCCGGGTAGTAGTTGACTTCCCAGCATGTAAACTGTTTGTCAACTTCTGTGCCGTCCTGCGGCTTGCCATGATGAGCACCCGCGACCGAAGCGATTCCGTCAGGGCACCCCAGTTTTCTCAAAATTGCTTCACTCGCCCGGGCATGGGGCGTTTCGCACCGGTTCAGTTTCTGGCAGCTCAGCGGTGTCAGGCGTTCCAGCCGTTGTTTCGCCTCGGGCAAGCACTGCATGATCGTGCTCTGGAAGATTAAAATCGCCTTACCCAGATCGTGTCCCCAGCCCAAAAAGCGGGCCAGCTGCACCAATTCTTCCTCTTCCAATCCGGATGCCTTTTTTACGCTGTCGGGCAGCCATTTCCGCACCAGAAGCTCCATGATCTCTGCCGTATCCCGCAGGTGCATCCAGAGCGGCAGCCACAGATTGCTATTTTCCGGGTCCGTTTTGCCGGCCAGAAGCCGTGATCGATCCAGCATCCGTCTCATTTTTGCTCCTTTCCTGATGGGTCGTGTATCCCATGTAGTAAGCATAGCAGACGACATGTCCCATAATCCGTACTTTCATGGCTTTATCTCCGGAAATGAAAAACAGCCCGTCCGTTCCATTCTCATCCGGTCGGCATTTCCATCCTGCCATACTCTGATTTCCGTTTCAAAGATACGCCTCTGCCTTTCTGCTGTCAACGGCACCGCTCAAATTCATCAAAGTTCCGAAAAAGAGCTTTCTTCTTTGTGCAAAAAACCGCCCCGGCTTCCTGCTTCGGAAACCGGGGCGGTTCGTTTGCTTTATGGGTTTTTATTCGCGCTTTTCAAGCG
>OOAZ01001042.1_pt1 | contig 21161 bp, 23 predicted proteins | sample 1671221 | NCBI WGS metagenome assembly OOAZ01 (sample SAMN06348134, study PRJEB24527) | human gut metagenome | biome: human gut; feature: ankylosing spondylitis patient; material: feces | host: Homo sapiens | place: China | collected 2015-10
GCCGGGGGATCGCAGGCTTCCACGCGCTTGCGCACGCCGCTGAACATGACCATGGCCAGCATGAAGCCGCAGCCTGCGCCGATGGCACAGACCAGAGCCTCAATGTAAGCAACACCGAAGCCCATAGCAGCCACATCTGCGCCGTAGTCGCCCACGACCAGAATGGTGACAGCCAGAACACAGCAGTTGGTGGTGATCAGGGGCAGGTAAACGCCCAGAGAGTTATACAGTGCAACCACGTACTTCTTGAGGAAGATCTCGATGAACTGCACCAGAACAGCAATGACCAGAATGAACACGATGGTCTGCAGGTAGCTCAGACCAGCCGGGTCCAGAATGAAGATCTGGATGGGGAAGGTAACGGCCGTTGCCATGAACATGACGAAGATAACAGCGCCGGACATACCAACCGCAGAATCCAGCTTTTTGGAAACGCCCAGGAACGGGCAGATACCGTAGAACTTCACCAGCACGTAGTTGTTGACCAGGATCATGCTGAAGAAGATCGCAGCGAGTTTTACTAACATCTTATTCTGCCTCCTTCTTCAGGTTATCAAGGTCGCAGCAGCTCTTGCGCTCGATGCGGGCGTCCAGCTTGCCTTCCAGCCACACACAGCCGGCCATCAACAGGCCAAAGCAGAAGAATGCGCCGGGAGCCTGCGTCATGATGGAGACCTTGGCAACGCTTTCCGGGATCACCTGGAAGCCCAGCCAGGTGCCGCTGCCCAGGATCTCACGGATGGAGGCCATCAGGGTAGCGGTGAGGGTGTAGCCAACGCCCATGCCCACGCCATCCAGTGCGGAGTCCACGATGCTGTTCTTGCAGGCGAACATCTCGGCACGGCCCAGAATGATACAGTTGACAACGATCAGGGGCAGGAACACGCCCAGAGCGTTGTACAGGCTTTCCATGTAAGCCTGCATGAACATCTGAACGATGGTCACGAAGCTTGCGATAATGACGATGTAGCAGGGCAGATGCACCTTGCCGGGGATCACCTTGCGCAGCAGGGAGATCATGATATTGGAGCACACCAGCACGAAGGTGAAGGCGGCACCCATGCCCAGAGCGCTGGAAACTGCGGTGGTAACTGCCAGAATGGAGCAGGTACCCAGAACCAGACGCAGAACGGGGTTTTCTTTGATAATGCCGTTGGTAAGGATGCTTACCTTGGACTTATTTTCTTGTGCCATTTCTTACCAACCTCCTTTACGCCAGCTCGTTGTAGCAGTTGACACAGTCATTGATGGCAGCAAACAGAGCGGTGGACGAAATGGTTGCGCCGCTGTAGGCATCGTAATCCTGATTCATCACAATGTTCTGGGTACCATCCATGCCATCGAACTGCGCCAGGAAGTCGTCACTGCTCACGTTGGAGCCGATGCCCTTGGTCTGGGTAGAAGCGTCCACCCAGATGCCGGTCTCGGCACCATTGGCATCAAAACCCATGATAACGGTCAGGATACCGCCGTCAAAGCCCTTTTCCTCGGCCTTGATTGCAGTGCTGCCGTCCGGAGTCTTGACCACGCCGGTGATGCCGGCGGTGGTGTAATCGGTCACTTCTTCCAGCTCGCTGGCGTCCGAAACGGAGGGCAGCACGCCGACATAAGCGGCCAGAGTGGTGCGCTTGGTGTTCTCGGCAATGACCGGGGCGGTCATACCGTTCACCAGTGCCAGCAGCAGGCTGGCGATCAGGGAGATAACGCTCAGCACAACGATGGGCTTGATGGTGCTCTCCCAGTTGGAAGACTTACTCATTTGCCAGCACCCTCCTTTGCTTTCTTTGCAGGCTTGATGTAGCCATACGGGGTCTGACGGGTCAGATCGTTGATGTAGGGAACCCACAGGTTCATGAACAGCAGTGCGAAGGACACGCCCTCGGTGTAGCTGCCCCAGTAACGGATGGCAAAGGTGACGATGCCCAGTGCCACGCCGTACACCAGCTTGCCCTTCAGGGTGAAGGGGCTGGTAACGTAGTCGGTAGCCATGAACACGGCACCGAACAGCAGGCCGCCGCTCAGCACGGCAACCAGAGCCTCGTGCACGCTGTGGGTAGCAATGAGGTAGAACACGAACATGCTGCCGACGTAAGAAGCCGGGATGGCGATGCTGATGGTCTTGGTGGCCACCAGATAGATCAGGCCCAGCACGATGGCCAGTGCGCAGGTCTCGCCCAGCACACCGCCGTGGATGCCCATGAACAGATCCAGCAGGCTCAGCTTGGACTTATCGGCCACAGCCAGCGGGGTAGCGCTGGACAGCTGGTCCACCGCTGCATCCGGGAACACCCACTTGTTCATGGAACCGGCAAAGCTGATGAACAGCACGATACGGCCCACCAGAGCGGGGTTGGCAAAGTTCATGCCGATGCCGCCGAACAGCTGCTTGACGATGACGATGGCCACCAGATCACCGATGATGAGCTGGCCGATGGGCATGCCCACGGGCACGTTCATGGCCAGAATGATGCCGGTGACGACGGCGGACAGGTCGCTGATGGGGTTGGGCTTCTTGAGCAGCTTGCAGTACAGCCACTCAAAGGCCACACAGGCCACCACGGACACGGCTGTTACCAGCAGTGCACGCACGCCAAAAATGATGGCAGAGGCCACCACGCAGGGGCACAGGGCGACGATCACGTTGGCCATCAGGCTCTGGGTGGTCTCTTCGCTGCGCACATGCGGGGAAGCCGAAACAATAAGCTTCGTATCCATTACTTATTGCCTCCTTTTTTGATTTCACCAAGGTAGAACGCCTTTGCCAGACTCATCATCTGGGTAACAGGGCGCTTTGCCGGGCAGACGAACGAGCAGCTGCCGCAGTTGAAGCAGTAGTCTGCATGCAGCTTGCCCAGCTCCTGCACATCGCGTGCAGCGTAAGCCTGATTGACCTCCACAGGCTCCAGACCCATGGGGCAGTACTCCACGCAGCGGCCGCAGCGGATGCAGGGATTCACCGGTGCAGGCTCTGCAGCGGCCTTGCTCAGGAAGATCAGGCCGGAAGTGGTCTTGGTGGTGGGGTAGCTCAGGTTCTCCACAGCGGGGCCCATCATGGCACCGCCGGCAACCACCTTGCCCAGCTCGCCCTTGACGCCCGCAAAATCGATGATGTCCTGATAGGCAGTGCCCACGGGGACAACGATGTTCTGGGGCTTTGCGCAGGCGTCGCCGTCCACGGTGATGGTGCGCTCGACCACCGGCATACCGGTAGCCAGATACTTGCCAAGGGTGGAGACGCTGGTCACGTTCATGACGATAGCGCCGGCATCTGCAGGCAGACCGCCGTGGGGCACTTCGCGGCCCAGACACTTTTCAATAAGGATCAGCTCTGCGCCGGTGCCGTAGACACTGGGCAGGGGCTTGACCTCGATGGTGCTGTCGCCATTGGTCTTTTTGCACAGCAGGTCGATGCACTCGGGCTTGTTGTTCTCAATGCCGATGACGCACTTCGGGATGCCGGTGTACTGCAGCACGGCCTTGATGCCGCGGATGATATCATCGCTGCAGTTCAGCATCTCCTGCGTATCGCTGGTCAGCCACACTTCGCACTCGGAAGCGTTGATCAGCAGGGTATCCACCTGCTGCTTGGGCTGCAGCTTTACGTCGGTCGGGAAGCCTGCGCCGCCCAGACCGACCAGACCGCACTCACGCACAGCCTTGAGGAAGCTGGCCTTATCGGTCACTTCCGGTGCCTTGACAGCCGGGTCCACGGTCTGTTTGCCATCGGTCTTGATAACGACAGAGTCGCACATGCGGCCATTGGACAGACGGAAGGGCTCCACCGCGGCAACCGTGCCGGAGACGCTGGAGTGGATGTTTGCAGAGACGAAGCCGCCAGCCTCGCCGATCTTAGTGCCAACGAATACCTCGTCGCCCTTTTTGACCAGAGCTTTGGCGGGAGCGCCGATATGCTGGCTCATGAGGATGCGTACCTGCGCGGGCAGAGGCATCGGGACCGGTTTGCTTGCAGCAGTTGCCTTGTCATGCGGCGTATGCGCGCCAAGCGCCGCACGTTTCAGCTTGTTCAACATGGAATTCAAATCCCCCATTCTGCTTGAATTGCCGCCCCCACGCCCATGCAGGCGCACTGGTACAGGGACAGCAGCTGCTTAACACACTTATTGTATCATTTTGGCGTGGGAAGTCAACGACAATGGCGCAAAAATGATGGATTTTCCTGAACTTTCTTTTCATTTTTTCGTGGTTATATATAACTAACCACCGTATTTTTCTTCCTGCATCCGGTGTTTGCCTTTGCATGCGGATTATGCTATACTAAGGGCAAGCAAAAACTGCGGAACGTCCCCCGCTCCGCGCCAGACTTACCAAGGAGGCTTGAAACGATGAAGGTTCTCAAAGCACTGCTCGCCGTCCTCACTGCTCTGGCGGTGGCCCTGACCGCCGCGCTGCTGTTCATTCAGGATAAGAACGCACCCCGTTATATCCAGATCTACGAGAACGAGCAGTAACCCCGCGTCCTGCACAAAAGCATCCCCCAGCCTGAGCGGCACGCCGCTGCCCGGGCTGGGGGATTTGTGGTTTTTTGCCGGGTTGGCAGATGTTGACAGACACAGAAAAGGCGCTGGCCGGAGCCAGCGCCTTTTTGTTATGCTGTGAATTTCCGTATTTGTTTAGTCCCCGGTGCCCGGAGCAGCAGCGGTCTCCGTGGGCATCATGACCATAACCACATAGGTCTTGTCGCCAATTTTACCAACAGCAACGCCAACGTCCAGCTCTGTTGCGTCCTCATCAATGCCGCCCTTTACCTCGATACAATTTCTAAACATCCTTTCCATAAACGCGGACTGTTTCTCATAGTCAGGAATAAAGCTGCTCTTAGACTGCTGGTATTCCTCTGCAAAGTAAATAGCATACGCAGTGTCTGCCTTCAGGACGCCCTCTTTGTCCACAGCGACCTGCATCAGCGCATTTACGGTCTTATCCTGCTGGTTTTCAACCTGATAGGCAGCGTTGGCTTCGGTCAGCAGCTTCTGTGCAATGCCGTCCAACTCAGGAGTGTTGTGGTATTCTGCACCATACAGAGCGTTACTATCAGCCATCATATTCAGAATGAGCTGCTTGGTAGAGTTGACGCTATTTGCCTTGCCGCAGCCCACCATGGACAGGGCCAGAACAGCTGCCAGTGCAGCAGCTGCCAATTTTTTAAACAGTTTCATTTTTCAGGTTCCTCCTTAAAATGCATACGCTTTGTTTGTTCTTCCCCGGGCAGCTGCTTAGTGAGAAGAAGGTTTTACGACCTTGGCCATCACAACGATATACGTTTTATCGCCGATCTTGCCGGTTGCCGCACCAATATTGATCTCGTCGGCATTGTGTGTTTTGCTTGCAAGGCCATAGCACAGGCCTTTCAGGTACTGTTCCTTCATTGCAGAGGTCGTCAGATCCGTACAAATATCGTAGGAATAAACATAATCTCTGAACTTCTGATCTGCGGCTGCACTCTGCAGTTTCTCATACTCATCTTTGCCCTCAGCCTGATTTGCAGCAGTGATCAGGTCAGCTGCCAGAGTGTCCAGTGTCGTATCACGGTTTGCCGTTTTCTCGCCATGACCATAAGTATAGTAGGCCTCACAGATATAATTCAGAACTTCTTCCTTTGTGTTAAATGCCGAGCCCGTGCCGCCTGCACCGCAGCCCACCATGGACAGGGCCAGAACAGCTGCCAGAGCGGCTGCTGCCAGTTTCTTGAACAGTTTCATTTTGCATTTCCTCCTGAATATCAGAGTTTTTTCACACGCCCAAGTGGAACCCCTCCGGCTTGGATGCACTAAGTTTACCCCCCCCCGTACCCTTTTGTCAATTCGCGGATGCCACAAAAAATGACATGTATTTTTTGCAGTCCCGCGTGATAGCCAACCAGAGTGGTTTTGTGTTTTTCATGGCATACAAAAAACACCGCCGGGTCTCCCTCAGCGGTGTTTTTATGCAAAATATTCCTTTTAGTAATCTTTTTCGCAGCCCAGCAGGTATTTCATGTGCTCAAAGGTGCGGTCATGCCCAAGGTCGCGCACCATTTTCAGCAGCTCTTCCAGCAGGGCGCGGGTCTCCGGGTGGAGCAGGTAGTGGGTCTTGCTGCGCTCGTAGTATTCCCACGGGGAAGCATCGGTGTACCTGTCGCCCAGATAGATCTGGCTGGCGGCCACCCGGTCGCACACCATTTCGCACACATAGCGCAGGGGCATCTTCATGCCGGCAAGGCCCGCCTTCCGGGTGCTGTAGTCGATCCAGTATTCCAGATGGTGCTTGTTGCGGCCCTTGTGGTGCAGCCACGCGGAGGAGTAGCCCCGTGCCGCGCGCTCGGCCTCGTTGGGGCTGTGGTCGCCCTGATAGTAGATGCACCCCGGGATGAACTCGGTGGGGCTGTACTTGCTCAGGTCATGGGCAAGGCCCTGCTCGTAGAGTCCGCAGGCAAAACAGTATTTCATCACCAGCAGCTTGTGCCGGGTGATGGTCTCAAAATGGCCTTTGATGTTCATTTGGTGATCCTCCTTGGTCACGGTGTATCCGAAAAGACGAAAATTTTGTCATTTTCTTTGGTTTCAGCTACACCGCAAGCGCCCTTGCCCTCTCCGTCTTTGCTTCGCAAATCCACCTCTCCCAAAGGGGAGAGGCCTTGGCATAAAGATGAAGCTCGTATGGACTGCCAAAGGCTCCCACTTTGGGGGAGCTGGCGCACGTCAGTGCGCCTGAGAGGGCGAGGCATCTCCCCTCCACTGCACCGTGATGCGTCCCTCTTTCAGCCCGCGCAGATCATCGCTTTCGGAAAAATCCTCCCGGTCCATGGTCAGGTTGGGGTTATAGTAGGGGTCGTGCAGGATGTTCGCCTTGCCGTGCACGGCATACAGCCGCTGCTGCTCGGCGGCAAAGCGCCGGGCCTTCACCGGGTCTTTTTCGTCGCCGCCGCGGCTCTTGCTCTCGTAATGGGTCAGCCGGGCGTAGGGCGTCCACGCAATGCGGCAGCCTGCATCCCGCACCCGCAGGCAGAAATCCACATCGTTGAAGGCCACCGCAAAGGCTTCGTCCAGACCGCCCACTTCGTCCCACACGCTGGTCTTTACCAGCAGGCAGGCACCGGTGACGGCGGAAAAGTCCTGCACCGTTGCAGCGCGGAACATGTAGCCGCTGCCGCCCGCCTTGCGGTATTTGTGGCTGTGGCCCGCGTAGCCGCCAAGGCCGGTCACGACGCCCGCATGCTGCAACGTCTCGTCCGGGTAAAGCAGCTCCGCGCCGCAGATGGCCGCGCCGCCGGGGTGGGCGCACTGCCGCAGCAGCTCGGTGAGCCAGTCGGCATTGCGCACCTCCACATCGTTGTTCAGCAGCAGCAGGTAATCCCCGCTGGCGTACTGTCGGCCAAAGTTGTTGATGCCGGAGAAGTTGAAGCCCTTCTGCGGGTAGTTGACCACCTGCAGGCCGTCGTAGCGCTGCCGGGCTTCCTTATAATAGGTAAAGGTGGCCGGGTCGGTGGAGTTGTTCTCGATGACGATGACCTCAAAGTTCTCCCAGCTGGTTTTGGTCCAGATGCTGTGCAGGCACTTTTCCAGATCGTCAGTGTGGTCCTTATTGGGGATGAGGATGCTCACCTTCGGTTCGCCCACAATGTCCCACTTCACCCGGTAGGTGCTGGGGAACAGGCCGTCCTCCACGGTGCCGGTGCGCCCGGTGCGGGCCAGATGGTCGGCCAGCGCCTTTTTTGCCGCCGCCGCCACATAGGGCTTGGCGTCCGCGCCGCCGGAGGTGGAGCCTGCGTGTACCCGCCAGTAGTAGAGCACCTGCGGCACATGGGCCGCGCCGCCGGTCTTTTCGGCAAGGCGCAGGAACAGGTCGTGGTCCTGACTGCCGTCGCACTCCGGGCGCTCGCCGCCAATGGCGTCCCACAGGGCTTTCCGGAACACCGCCAGATGGCAGATGTAGTTGCAGCACAGCAGGTAGTCCGGGGCGTAGTCCGGCTTGAAGTGGGCCACCATGGGCCGCTGGATGCTCTTGGTGAACAGCGCCTCGTCGCTGTACAGAAAGCCGTCCGGCTCACCGCGCTGCCGCAGCTGCAGAATGGCTTTGCCCATGGTGTACAGGGCATGGGGTGCCAGAATATCATCGTGGTCGGCAAGGGCCAGATATTCGCCGGTGGCAAGCTCTGCCGCAGCGTTGGTGTTGGCCGCAATGCCCTTATTTTCGATCTTTTTGTATACGATACGTTGATATTTTGCCTGATATTCCTCTACAATGCGTTTCACATCGGCATGTTCTGCATCGGAAGCATCCGCAAGGCAGAGCTGACCGTTGGGGGCCGTCTGGTTCACAAAGGAATCCAGAAATTCCCGCAGGTATTTTTCCGGTGTATTATACAGCGGGGTCAGGATGCTGATGGTGGGCAGGCCGCAGTCTGCCGCCGTTTTGCCGGTCATTTCTGCTTTTTGGGCTTCCAGCACCTTTTTGGCGGGCAGATAGCGGGCGCGCTTGCCAAAGCAGCGGCGTTTGACAAAGCCCGCGCCCCGTTTGAGCATGGTGGGCAGGCCCTCGTCCCTCGTCAGCTGCACCGCATAGCCTGCCAGTTCTCGGGCGCGTTTCAGTCGTACATTCATATCAGGCCTCGCCGCGCTGCGTTGCCTTGTAGGCCGCGCAGACCGTTGCCGTATCGCCGTTCATTTTCAGGTGGCCGTGGCTCAGCCATGCCACCTTGCTGCACATGCGCTCGATCTGCTCGATGGAGTGGGACACCAGAATGACCGTGGTGCCGCCTGCCATCAGCTCCTGCATCCGCTTTTCGCACTTCTGCTGGAACAGGAAATCGCCCACCGAAAGCACCTCATCCGCAATGAGGATATCGGGCTTGGTGATGGTGGCAATGGCAAAGCCGATGCGGGCCACCATGCCGGAGGAGTAGTTCTTGAGCGGCACATCCAGAAAGTTCTGCAGCTCGCTGAACTCCACGATCTCATCAAACTTTTCGTCCAGATACTTGGGCGAGAAGCCCAGCACCGTGCCGTTCAGGTAGATATTCTCGCGGGCGGTCAGGTCCATATCAAAGCCCGCGCCCAGCTCGATGAGCGGGGCGATGGAGCCGCGGACCGTCACCTTGCCCTTGCTGGGCTTGTACACGCCCGCAATGGTCTTGAGCAGGGTGGACTTGCCCGAGCCGTTCAGGCCCACAAGGCCGTAGAAATCGCCGGGCATGATGTCCAGACTCACATCCTTGAGGGCGTAAAATTCATCGTACTGCAGGCGGCCCTGCACCATGGCAAGGAAGTATTCCTTCAGGCTCTCATGCTTTTCCTTGGAGAGGTTGAAGCACATGGAAACATTGTCCACTTTGATGATCGGTTCCATTGTTCTTCCTCCTTAAATATGCAGCACAAAGCGGTCCTGCGTTTTGCGGAACACCCACACGCCCACCAGCATGGAGAGCACGGCGCAGCAGCCGCACACCGCGAACATGTTGAAATCCAGCGGGATGCCCCACATCACGGTACGGCGGAAGCCTGTGATGTACCAGTACATGGGGTTCAGCTTGATGATCTGCTGCATGTTGAACCCGCCGATGGAAAAGGTCATCTGGGTGGGGTCGTAGAAGATGGCGGAAAAATACAGCAATGCGGTGATGAACACGCTCCAGATGTGCATGATATCCCGGAAGAACACGGTGGCCGCTGCCAGAAGCAGGCCCACGCCCAGACTGAAGAAGAACAGCGTCACCAGCGGGTAGACCGCCTCGATGAGGGTCAGGTGGAAGGGTGCACCGGTGAAGATCATCACCAGCAGCAGCGCCACAAAGCTGAACACGCAGTTCACCATGGCAAAGCAGCACTTTTCCAGCGGGAAGATATACTTGGGGATATACACCTTTTTGAGCAGGGGCGCTGCGCCCAGCACGCTGCTCATGCCGGTGGAGGTGGCCTCGTTGAAGAAGTTGAACAGCAGCTGGCCGCACATCAGGAACACGGCAAAGTTGTCGATGCCGCTGCCCCGCATGTCCATCAGACTGCTGAACACGGCCCAGTACACAAGGCACATGAGCAGCGGGTTCAGAACGCTCCACACCACGCCCAGCACGCTGCGGCGGTATTTGAGCTTGAAGTCACGGCTGACCAGATTCCACAGCAGGTAGCGGTAGCACCAGAAGCCGTTCCACATTGCTTTGAATTTTGCCACAGGCGATCACCACTTTTCAAAATATTCAAACTTCTGTGCAGCAAAGGGCTCGTGCAGCTTGTCCTTTGCGCTGGTCTTGTGCTCGCAGCCGCAGTCCGGCCACTGCACGTTCACGGTGGGGTCATCGTAGGGGATGCCACCCTCGCTGGTGGGGTCGTAGACATCGGTGCACTTGTAGCAGAACTCTGCCACATCGCTCAGCACCAGAAAACCGTGTGCAAAGCCCTCCGGGATATAGAACATCTTCTTGTTCTCCTCGGACAGGGTCACGCCCACCCACTTGCCGAAGGTGGCGCTGTGGGGGCGGCAGTCCACGGCCACGTCGAACACCTCGCCCTTGGTCACGCGCACCAGCTTGCCCTGCGTGTGATTCTTCTGGAAGTGCAGGCCGCGCAGCACGCCGCGGGTGGAGCGGCTCTGGTTGTCCTGCACGAACTCCTTATCGATGCCGGCTTCGGCAAACTGATCCTTCTGGTAGGTCTCCATAAAGTAACCGCGGTCGTCGCCGAACACCTGCGGCTCAATGACCACAACACCGGGGATCTCGGTCTGAGTAAACGTAAACTTGCCCATAATTTTGTACCTCTCTTTTTGTAAAGCGATTTTGGAAGCGGTCTTTTTTGCGGTGTTCGTCCGCATAAAAGCCGCTTCTCATTTTTATCTGGAAAAGTCTGCTCCTGTGCAGGCTTTTGCGCATGATCACCGGCGGCCGGCCCGGCGCTTTTTCCGCTTTGCCAGCAGCCGCACCACCACAAGGGTCACTGCCGCTGCCGCCGCCGTGGACCCCAGCGAAATGCCCAGCAGCCACAGTACCCGGCTTTTGGGCTTTACCGCTTTGGCCGCTTCCAGCTCTACGCCGGTGCTGCCGTCCAGCAGCTGGGCAAGGCCGGTCACTTCGGCTTCCACCCGGACGCTGGTCTTTTCCTGCTTTGTACCGCCCTTGACGGTGTACACTGCGTACACCTCCGGCTCGGTGCCCAGCAGATAGGTCTCCGGCAGCTCCAGCGCCACTTCCACATCCTCCGCGGTCAGGCCGTCGGCCAGAAGCAGCCGCACGCCGGGGTCGGAGACGGTCACGGTGCCAAGGCTCCCGCCGCCGCCCATCACCGGCAGCTGCGCGGTCACGCCCCGGGCGGGCAGGTCGGTGTAGCCGGTAAAAGTGCTGAAGGCGTAGTCCAGCAGGGTGCGGACATCGTTGTATTTATCGGTGCTCAGCTCGCTCTGCATGGTCACGCAGATGAGCCGGACGCCGTTTTGCTCCGCCAGACAGGCGTAGCTGTAGCGGGCCGTGTTGGTATAGCCGAGCTTGGAGCCCTTGACCGACGTGATATGGTACCGGCTGGAGCCGATGCGCATTTTGTCCTGCTGGGAAAAGTAGCGGGTCACGGGCTGGATGTTGGTGGGGTCCATGGTGTACATCTCATTGCGGGTGAACACCTGCTCAAACCCCGGCTGCTCCAGTGCCCAGCGCAGGATCTGCGCCATATCGTAGCAGCTGGTGTAGTGGTCCTCGTCGCTGATGCCATGGGGGTTGGAAAAGTGGGTGTGCGCAAGGCCCAGTTCCTTCACCTTTGCGTTCATCTTCTCCACGCCGTCCGCGATGGTGCCGCCGCCGAAATATTCGGCCAGCAGGTTGGCGCCGTCGTTGGCGCTGGCCATCTGGGTGGCATACAGCGCATCCGTCAGGGGGACCTCTTCGCCCTCAAGCAGGGCGATGTGGCTGGAATCGGTGCCTGCCAGCGAGTACACATCCTCGTGGCTCACGGTCAGCTTTGTATCCTCCCAGTTTCCCTGCGCCTTTTCACAGGCAAGACCCAGCGTCATCACCTTGGTGATGGACGCCGGGTGCAGCTCTTCGTTCATATTCTGCTGTGCCAGCACAAGGCCGGTGTCTGCATCGATGATGCAGTAAGCGCGGGTGGCGCCAAGGGCAGGGCCAACCGCCGCAGCCCCCGGCACGAACATACAGAACACAAGCAGCACAGCACACAGCGCTGCGGTCAGTTTTTTCATCTGGTTTTCTCCATCGAAGCTTATTCTGCCCGGCCGTACCGCACCGGCAAAGCATCAAATTCAGTATACCACATTTTGTCCCGGCTGAAAAGCCATTCAGACGTTGTTTTGCAGCAGAACGGGCTGCAGCTGCCGCCCGGCCAGCGCAGCGTCCAGTGCAGCGGGCAGACGGGCAAAGTCCGCCTTCAGGCTGCTGGGCTTGGCAATGGGGTCATCCTGCCCGTAGGGCACAAAGTAGTAATGCTTGCGCTGGAAAAGCCGGGCGATGTTCTCCCCCGATGCTCCCAGCCCATCGTTGGTGGAAATGCCCACCAGCACCGGGCAACCCACCCGCAGCAGGCTCTTTGCCGCCAGCGTCACCGGCGTATCGGAAAGCCCCGCCGCCAGCCTTGCCAGCGTGGCCCCAGTGCAGGGCGCAATGACCAGCGCCTGTGCCATCTGTCTGGGGCCCAGCGGTTCCACGGCCTGCAGGGTATCCAGCACCGGGTGCCCGGTAAGGGCCTCCAGCCGTTCCTTCCAGAACGTTCCGGTGCCAAAGCGGGTGTCCTGTCCGGCCGCAAAGCTCATGATGGGCAGCAGGTTCCAGCCCTGCAGCGTCAGCATCCGCGCCGCTTCCAATGCCGTTTCCAGCGTGCAGAAGCTGCCGCACACTGCAAATGCGGCGCTTCCCTTTTTCTGTGTGGTCATGTGCATTCCTCCCGCTCCCGCAAAATGGCCAGCACCGTGCGTGCCACCGCTTCGCCCGCTGTTTCCGGCGCGCAGACCGCCGGCAGGCTCAGTGCATGGATGGCACGGAGGCCCAGCCGCTGCGCTGCCGCAAAATCCGTTCCGCCGGGCTTCGAGGCCAGATCCACGATCAGGCTTCCGGGGCGCAGGGCCGTCAACACCGGCTCTGTCAGCACCGGTGCAGGGATCGTGTTCACCACCCGGTCAAAGGCCGGGGCCAGAGCGCCCAGCCGGGCCAGCTCCGCGCCGCGCAGGCCAAGGCTCTCGGCCAGAGCCCGCTGTTCCGGACGCCGGGCGCAGACAGTCACATCTGCTCCCAGCGCTGCCAGCCGTACCCCCAGCGCCTGCCCCACCGGGCCAAAGCCCAGCAGCAGGATGTTTGCGCCCCACAGGGTGCGGGTGCTCTCCCGCAGCAGGATGCCGATGCACCCTTCCGCCGTGGAGATGGCATTGTAGATGGCCAGCTCCGGCCGCGCGTAGTAATCCACCAGCTCCACGCCCGCTTCCTGCGCGATGGTCTTTGCCTGAGCCGAGAGCCTGCCGCCCAGCGCCACCGCGCCGGGCTTTGCGGCACGCAGCAGCTCTGCCAGCGGGGTGCGGCTCTCGTCCAGCGGGAGCGGCAGCAGGATGCAGTCTGCCCGCGCCACCTGTTCGGCCCCGCTCACCGCACAGCCCGCCCGTTCCAGCGCCCGGCCTGCCGCCGCCTGCCGGGCATCGGTGCCTACGATTGCAAACCGCTTTGTCTCCATACTCTTCTTCCCTCCCGCTGCGTTGTGCGCCATCCTATGCAGGAAGATGGAAATACGTGAGAAGGACGATTTTGAATGCGCTCCGCGCTGCTCTGCGCATCTTCAGCGGAAAAAAGATTTTAAATTTCGGGTTTCAGGAAAGTCTGCGGACTTTCCTGAAACCCATTTTCACGGGAAGGGGCTTGGGCGGTGAACAACATATGCTGTCGCTGGCTCCCTGCGGGAGCATCCGCGTCAGCATGAAAACATGCATTTTTCAATACGGCCTTTTTGTGAAAATGCGTTTGGAGCAGCCCGCAGGCTGCGACAAACGCGAATAAAAAATAAAATTTCCGCTAATTATGGCCAAAGCGAACGCGGCGGCCATTCAAATCTGTATCCGTACAAAAAGAGACTGCCGCACGCAATGCACAGCAGTCCCTTTGAAAAACTATTTTTACGGAATGCGCCGCCCTGACATTCGGCACATCTTTTATTTTACGAACTTTGCCACGGCACGGGCTACGATGCCGCCCAGAATGCCGGAGACAAGGAACTCGGCCACGCCCTGCACGCCGACCAGCAGCACCACGAACATGAAGGGGTTCGCAGCGCCCTTGACGGACACCAGATTCTGCACATAGTCGCAGCCGTAGAAGGCCAGCACGATCCAGCCCATGAAGAACACCGTGTTCAGGAAGGGTGCGCTCATGGCGCTGAGGATGTAGCTCCAGGTGCCGGGCTTGTCAAAGCGCTTCAGGCCGCTGAAGATCAGACCGCAGCACAGGCCCATCAGCACACGCATACCCACACACAGGATAAAGGTGTTGACAGGGCTCACCTGAAACAGTGCGCCGGTCATGGCGGAAGCACCGGTGATGGCGTCATAGAAGCTCACCGCGCCGAACACGCCGCCCAGCAGCGCACCTACCGCCGGGCCCATGGTGATGGCGCCCACCGCGATGGGAAGGGTCAGGAAGCTCATGTACAGCGGGCCCACAGGCACACTGCCCAGACCCACCATCTTCATGACCAGCTCAATGGCAACCAGCAGTGCCACACGGGTAAGAGTTTTGGTATTTTTCATATTCAGTTTTCCTCCTGCTGCCGTTCCGCCCGATACGTCGGATACGGCGCAAACCTGCCCGCTCTATGCGGGTTTTGGGTAAATATTCAAACAGATTGGAGCGCGTTTTGTCAGGGCGTGTTCCAATGGAAATGGCTGTTTTTGGGGGTCAGCGGTCGCACGGGAAGCGGATGCCCGCACTGCGGCGGGCCACCGTCAGCACACGGCTGACCGCGATGGTGGTATCCTGCATCCGGGTGCACAGCTCCTGATCGCCGTTTTCCAGCGCACGGGCAAAGGCTTCAAACTCTGCCGCCTGCCGGGGCCTGCCGCCGTTCAAATTGTAGTGCTCCTCCTTGCCCTCGTTGGGGTGGAAGGTGACGCCGCCGCAGCAGTTGGCGGTGGATTTCTGCAGGATATAGCCCTTCGTGCCCTGAATGATGTACCGGGCCGGGGCCGCGCAGTCCTTGGCCGCGATGCTCACAGCCTTGAAGCCGCTGTAATCCATCGTCAGGATGCCGCTGGTGTCGATGCCGCGCTCCATGTTGGCGGTATATTTTACCTGATTCGGCTCGCCGAACAGGCCCACGATATAGCTCACATTGTACACGCCCAGATCCATCAGGGCACCGCCGGCACAGGCCGGGTCAAAGGCAGGCTGTACATCGCCTGCACAGAAGGCATCGTACCGGCTGGAATACTGGCTGAAATTGCACTGTACCAGCTTTACGGTGCCGATGCGGGGCAGCAGCTCCCGGATCTTTGCGTAATTTTCAAGATACTGGGTGGTCAAAGCCTCGAACAGAAACACCTTTTTGCGCCGCGCCAGCTCTACCAGCTCTTCGGTCTGTGCTGCCGAGGGGGCCAGCGGCTTTTCCACGATCACGTGTTTGCCTGCCTCCAGCGCCACGCGGGCGTAGCGCACATGCTGCAGGTTCGGCACTGCGATGTACACCACATCCACCCACTGCAGCAGCTCCAGAAAATTGGTGGTGTGCTGCGGCACGCCATACTGGCCGCAAAGGCTTTGGGCCAGCTCGGCGCTGCGCTCGGTGCTGCAGATGGCCTGCACCGCAAAGGGTGTGTGCTCCACCAGCCAGGGCAAAAATTCCCGCACGATCTTTCCCGTGCCAAGAATGCCTAATTTCATCTGTTTTTTCTCCCTATCCTATCGTCCCGCATCAGCCTGCCAGCGCTTCCGGCTCACGGCGGGTGCGCTTTTTGCTGTAGGAGCGCTGTTTCGCGTGGCCGTGCTGGTTCTGCTTGGCATAATGCCTGCCGCCGCCCGCACTGTGACGCGGCGGCTGCGGTGCGTTGAGCTGGTACAAAAGGGCCAGCCCCTTCATCAGCAGTTCCGGGTCGTAGGTCAGCGCATGGCGGCACAGCGGCGTCACATATTTTGCCAGCCCTCCTGTCACCACCAGTGTCGCCGGACGGCCCAACTCTTCCTCTATGCGCTGCACCATGCCGTCAATGAGCACAGCGGTGCCCATCACGGAACCGGACAGCATGCATTTTTCGGTGTTGGTGCCAATGGCACTTCTGGGCGAGCCCAGATGCACCTGCGGCAGCTGGGCACAACGGTCGCCCAGTGCCCGCAGCCCGGTGGAAAGCCCCGGGCAGATGACACCGCCCCGGAATACCCGGTTTTCATCCACCACATTAAAGGTCGTGGCGGTGCCAAGGTCCACCGTGACCACCGGCAGCGGGAAATTTGCCGCCGCGTAGGCCGCATCCACCAGCCTGTCCTTGCCCACGGCATGGGGTTCATCCACCCCCATGGTCAGGCCCGTGTGGATCTCCGGTGATATGATGACCGGTTTCCTGCCGGTGTAATGACGGGCGCACTCTGCCAAAGCCCCCGTGATCTGAGGCACCACGCTGGTGAGCACAGCGCCCTCAAACCGCATGGGCCGTTCCGGGTGGCGGCGATGCGCAAAAATTTTATCCATTTCGGCACGATATTCTGCAGCCGTGCGGGTGCGCACCGTGTCCATGCGCGCCACAAAGCATACACGTCCGTCCCGAATGCCCCCAAGGGCGACGGTGGTGTTGCCTATATCAATGGCTAAGATCATAATTCTGTTTTCCTTTTTAAAGGTTTGAGTAACGGCAGGCCGGCATCTTATCCAGGCGGCGGGCCGGTAGTTTCTCTGAGGACCGTCCGCCGGGGTGGGACCCTGTTGCCGTCAGGCAATAGGGCGGGCGATGGAATGGCCCGACTCGTGTCCGAAGAGAAAGCTGCCGGCACACCGACCCTAACGGGTCGTTCATCTATTCTTTGTCAAGCTGTATTTTACCGCATTTTGCCCCCAGTTACAAGCCCGTACAAATATTTTGTTGTGCTGGCGGAACTTTTGCATTATACTAAGGTAAGAAATGTGGAAACAGTACGTTTTTGCAGGAGGTTTAACCAATGGATCTGAACGGAAAATGCGTCCTTCTGGGCGTAAGCGGCGGCATTGCCGCCTATAAAATGGCCAACGTGGCCAGCGCACTGCGCAAGCTGGGAGCCGATGTGGAGGTCATCATGACCCGGAACGCCACCCAGTTCATCACTCCCCTCACCTTTGAGACCCTCACCGGCCACAAATGCATGGTGGATACTTTTGACCGCGATTTCAAGTTTGAAGTCACCCATATCTCGCTGGCCAAAAAGGCAGATGTGATCCTTGTAGCACCGGCCACCGCCAACATCATCGCCAAAATGGCCCACGGCATCGCCGACGACATGCTCACCACCGTGGTGCTGGCGGCCAAGTGCCCCAAGCTGGTCTCTCCGGCCATGAACACCGGCATGCTGGAAAACCCCATCACGCAGGATAACCTTGCCACGCTGCAGCGGTACGGCTTTACGGTGATCCCCTCCGAGAGCGGCGTGCTGGCCTGCAAGGATGTGGGCAGCGGACGTCTGCCCAAGGAGGATGTGCTGCTTGAATACATCCTGCACACCATCGCCCGACCCAAGGACCTTGCCGGTCTGCGCGTTGCCGTCACTGCCGGCCCCACGCAGGAAGCGCTGGACCCGGTGCGGTACCTGACCAATCACTCCACCGGTAAGATGGGCTACGCCCTTGCCCGGGCTGCCGCCATGCGCGGCGCGGATGTCACCCTCATCCACGGCGAGACCGCTCTGCAGCCGGTCCGCTTCACCACCGATGTGCCCGTGACCACCGCCCAGCAGATGTACGAGGCCGTCACCAGCCGCTTTGAGGACACAGATGTTCTCATCATGGCCGCTGCCGTAGCCGACTACCGCCCCGCTGCCGTAGCAAACGACAAGATCAAGAAAAAAGACGGCGACATGTCCATTCCTCTGGAACGCACGCCGGATATTCTGGGCACCATCGGCCCCCGGAAGGCCCACCAGTTCCTGTGTGGTTTTTCCATGGAGACCCGCGACCTTGTGGAAAACTCCTCTGCAAAGCTCACCCGAAAGAATCTGGATATGGTGGTGGCAAATAATCTCAAGGTGGCCGGTGCTGGTTTTGGCGTGGATACCAACGTGGTCACCCTCATCACCCCGGACGGTGCCCGGGAGCTTCCGCTGATGAGCAAGGCGGATGTGGCCGACGCCATTCTGGATGAAATTTTAAAACGCCGCTCCCAGTGAGAAAAAGTGGCTGTCGCATGTGCAACAGCCACTTTTTTATTTTTCCTTCCGTGCAAACACGATGCCAATGGTACCCGGGCCGGAATAGCCGCCGATGGTGGTGCCGATGTCTGTCTCGTGGCATTCCTTGAAGCTGCCGTATTTCTTCAGCCCCGCCTTCACTGCGTCCATGCAGCCGGGCTTCGGCTGGCAGGAGGAGATGAACACAAGGCTGTCCTCGATGTCGTCGCGTTCCACCAGACGGTCGGTGATGTACTTGCCCACGCAGATGGGCAGGCTGCCGCGGTATTTTTTGACTACCTTCAGCTCGCCGTCGATCACTTCCAGTGCGGGCTTGATGCCCAGCAGGTTTGCCCCGAAGGCCAGCACACCGGAGCAGCGGCCGCTCTTGGCCATAAAGTCCAGCCGGTCCAGTACAAAGCTCAGCTCTACCCGTTTGGCAAGGCTCTGCAGCCGCATCGTAATGTTGCGGGGGGGCAGGCCATCTGCAGCCCACTTGGCCGCTTTCAGCACCAGATAGCCCTGCCCGGTACAGATATTCTGGCTGTCCACCACATAGACATTCTCGAATTCGCCTGCCGCCAGCTTCGCATTCTGGAAGCAGGACGAAAGCTTGCTGCTGACCGAAATATGGATCACCGCATCGCACTCTTTGGCAAACGGCTCAAAAAATTCGGTATATTCCACCAGATTTGCGGCGGCGGATTTGGGCATTTTGCCGCCCGCATTCACATAGGCAAACACATCTGCCGGGTAGATCGTTACGCCGTCCAGATAGCTATCCTCGCCCATCAGAATGTGCATGGGCATCAGGGCAATGTCCCACTGTGCCAAAAGCTCTTCGGACAGGTCGCAGGTGCTGTCCGCTGTGATCTTGATTCTCACATTATTTCTCCTTTTATAAAACCGTTCTGCATCCTCTGTCGGCCGCACCGACGATCCCTTAAAAAATTGTTCTTTTCTATTTTACCACAGATGATTCAAAGTTGTTAAGTATTTTGTAAAGGCAAATGTAAATCTTTTATGAAGAAGTTGCCGGTTTCGGTTTTCTTGTACACTTATCACAAATTCCGAATTGGATTTATGGTTCTTTCCGAAAATTCGGGTTTACCTGTTTATTTTGTCCGCCAAAAATTATATAATAAGATGTATCCTAATAGAATGGATTGAATCGGTCTGCTCTGCGGCCGTTATTTATTTGGAGGTTGCCTTACTATGTTCATGTACACCGATTACAACCAGCACCTGCTGGACAATGTAAAAAAGATCCACTTCATCGGCTGCGGCGGCAGCGGCATGTATCCGCTGATCCAGATCCTTGCGGCCAAGGGCTACCAGATCTCCGGCAGCGATGTGCTGGATGGCAGCATCATCCGCTACGAGCGGGAGATGGGCGTCAAGGTCAGTCTGGGCCACAGTGCAGACAATGTCATCGGCACCGATATGGTGGTTTATTCCGCCGCTATTTCCAAGGATAACGTGGAGCTGAATGCCGCTGCCTCCTACGGCATCCCCACCATCGAGCGCAGCGTGCTGCTGGGCTATGTGAGCCGCCTGTACAAGCAGAGCATCTGCGTTTCCGGCACCCACGGCAAGACCACGACCACTTCCATGATCACCACCGCGCTGGAGCTGGCAGGCCGCGACCCGTCCGCTGTCATCGGCGGCAAGCTGCCCCTCATCAACGGCTACGGCAAGGCCGGCAAGGGCGACGACATCGTGATCGAGTCCTGCGAGTTCGCCGAGACATTCCTCAAGCTGACCCCCTATCTGTCCGTTGTGCTGAACATCGACAACGACCATCTGGATTACTACGGCAGCATGGGCGAGCTGAAGTTCGCCTTCAAGCGCTTTGCCCTGATGACCAAGTTCATGATCTTTGCCAATGCGGACGACAAGAACACCATGGATGTCATGTACACGCTGGACCGCCGCGTGCGTACCTTTGGCATCCAGAACGACGGCGATTATCAGGCATTGAACGTGAACGAATACAAGCCCGGCTTCTTTGAGTTCGACCTGAAGGAGTGGAACAAGGTCACCGGCCATATCCGTCTGGCTGTGCCCGGCTACCACAACATTTACAATGCGCTTGCCATGTGCGCCGTCTGCCGCTTCATCGGCCTGACCGTGGAGCAGTGCGCCGATGCCGCCCTGAACTTCAAGGGTGCCGGCCGCCGCTTTGAGGTCTACGGCGAATGCAACGGTGCTTTGGTCGTGGACGATTATGCCCATCATCCCACCGAGCTGCGCGCCACCCTGACCACAGCCAAGGAAATGGGTTATAAGCGGCTGATCGCCGTCCACCAGCCGTTTACATACAGCCGCACCAAGATGCTGTTCAACGACTTTGTGGATGTGCTCAAGATCCCCGACATCACGGTGCTCACTCCCATCATGGGCAGCCGCGAGCCCAACGACCCCAGCATCACCAGCGCAAAGCTGGCTGCCCAGATCCCCGGCTCTGTTCTGGTGAACAGTCTGGAGGAGGCCGCTGATTGGGTCAAGCAGAACGCCCGGGAGGGCGATCTGGTCATCACCCTCGGCTGCGGCGACATCTACAAGGCCAGCAAGATGATGGTGGCCGAGCAGCCGTAATTTTCGCTTATCACAGCAGACAGCCCGGTGCGAAAGGGTTTCACACCGGGCTGTTTTCATTTTCTCTGTCGATACTTCAAAGGGGTCTGCACCTCGGCACGGATCTTTCCCAGATAGGTGCGGGTCTGCTCTGCACCCTGCAGAATCGCTTCCACCTGCGCCCGCTGTTCCTCAGTCAGGTCATCCTCCGCCAGTAGCTCCGCGTTGCCCTCGATGATGGTCAGCGGCGTTTTCAGCTTGTGGGACAGCT
>OOAZ01001053.1_pt1 | contig 21033 bp, 22 predicted proteins | sample 1671221 | NCBI WGS metagenome assembly OOAZ01 (sample SAMN06348134, study PRJEB24527) | human gut metagenome | biome: human gut; feature: ankylosing spondylitis patient; material: feces | host: Homo sapiens | place: China | collected 2015-10
AGACTATTGAAAACAATTGGTCAACCGTTATAAAAGGACAATAAACAAATCGGAAGTTGGAGGAAAGATTATGGAAATCAGAAAGTATATGGAAAAAGACATTTCTGCAATGGTTTATATCTGGAATAAAGTTGTGGAAGATGGTGAGGCTTTTCCACAAGAAGATTTTTTGAATGATAAAACGGGTGCTGACTTTTTTGCAGCACAGACATATTGTGGTGTTGCAGATGACAACGGAAAAATCGTGGGGCTCTATATCCTGCATCCAAACAATATCGGTCGCTGCGGGCATATTGCAAATGCGAGTTACGCTGTTGCTACAGATTACCGCGGCGAGCATATCGGTGAAAAATTAGTAACTGATTGTCTTACACAAGCAAAGCAGCATGGCTTTGGAATTTTGCAATTCAATGCTGTAGTGGAAAACAATCTTCATGCGCGTCATTTGTACGAACGACTGGGGTTTGCGAAGATTGGAGTGGTACCGAAAGGTTTTCGTATGAAAGATGGAACCTATCAAAATATCTGTCTGTATTATTATGAACTGTAAAGCAGGCCGATAACTTCAAGTTTGTAGGACTAAATTATAGAAAATTTATTATTGAATTCGTTTTAACTGTTGGCATTTTTTGGTATTTTCAGAAGGGAAAGCAAACATGGAGAATGAATTAATTTTGTTTGAAACTGCCGATAAAGAAATAAAGTTAACTGTGCCTATAAAAAATAATACTGTATGGCTTAATAGAAAACAGTTAGCCGAATTGTTTGGAAGAGATGTAAAGACAATTGGGAAACATATTAATAATGCATTAAAAGAAGAGTTGGATAATTCAGTTGTCGCAAATTTTGCGACAACTGCTTCAGATGGAAAAGTGTATCAAGTTGAACATTATAATTTAGATATGATTATTTCTATAGGCTATAGAGTGAAATCTAATCGAGGAGTAGAATTTAGAAAATGGGCTAATAGTGTTCTAAAACAGTATATCATACAGGGGTATGCAATCAATGAAAAAAGATTAGAAGCTTTACAACGAACAATAAATATCCAAACAAAAATGCTTGCATGCACTTTGGAAGTAGATGAAGCAGAGGTGTTGAAAGCTGTTAGCTTATATACAAATGCTTTGATGTTGTTAGATCAGTATGATCATCAATCACTTAAAAAGCCTACTGGAAGCAAGGCTATCTATAGAATTACATATGAAGATTGCCGAAATATGGTGAATGCAATGGAAGATTCATTTCACTCGGATGTCTTTGGGATTGAGAAAGAAAAGGGAAAAGTTGAAGGTATTCTTGCAGCAGTTTATCAAAATGTTTTTGGAGGAGATGTTTATCCTTCCTTAGAAGAGAAAGCAGCCAATCTTTTGTATTTTATGATAAAAGATCATCCTTATGCTGATGGATGCAAGAGAATTGCTGCATCGTTATTTTTGGAATTTTTGGCTCGAAATAATATACTTTACAAAGCTGATCAAAAAAGGGTAAGTGATGGTGCATTAGTAGCAATAACATTAATGATTGCAGAGTCAGATCCAAAGGAGAAAGATATTATGGTTAATTTGGTGATGAATTTGCTAATAATGTAAATTTGATTTCGAATCGGAATTGACCGAACTCTTTGAGCGAGGGATACTTCTTGTCCGAAGGGCAAGAAGGTGGAGTTGAAAAAGATTATAACAATCGAGATTTGGAGGGATAATGAGATGAATATAAAAGATTTTAAGTGGACGAGAAAACCTGATGATTACACGCTGACAGATGACAAAATTGAGATTATTACACAGCCTGGAACTGATTTGTGGCAAAGAACTTACTATCATTTCCGCAATGATAATGCTCCGGTTCTGCAGATAGAAACAGAGGAAAAGTTTTTTTCATTTATAGTGAAAACTGATTTTAAGGAAAGCCATCATCGCTTTGATCAGTGCGGTGTGGTTATGTATCTTGACAGTGAGAATTGGTTGAAAGGTTCTATAGAATATGAGAATGACAATTTTCAGCACCTGGGAAGTGTTGTGACAAACAATGGATATTCAGATTGGGCAACTACGGAAATTGATGCAGAGATTAAATCTATGTGGTATCGTCTCAGTAGACGTGAAGATGATTATTGCATTGAATGTTCTGAGGATGGAATACGGTTTAAGCAAATGAGGATTTGTCATATGTGGGCTGGTGCAGGAAAAATCAAATTTGGAATTTATGCATGCAGTCCGGAAGATTCATCGTTTAAAGCGGTATTTACAGATATGAAATTGACGGAGTGTCAATGGAAAGCCCACGATGGTCAAAAACCGGATGAGATGTAGCAGAATGTATTTGATATAAAAAACCAATATGAAAATAGGAAAGTACATATCAAACTCCTTGCGGAACAATTCACTATTGGTCAAATAATCTGAGTTTGGATACAACGACGCTTGTATTTTTACCAGGTCTATGCACATTATCCATGGAAGTGGCTTTTGAAATCCGGAACTGAGGGAGTTGCAACTTCTAATTATGGCAGAAACCTGATGAAGGAAATGATGCTGGTCTATGATGGTAATCAGCATCGTTATGCTCAAATTGCCGGGCATGGATTTCGTATTCTGGCAGAGACAATGGAAAAGGATCTGCCATATGAAATCAGATGTCCTTCCCTGTTGATATGTGGTACAAAGGATCATGCCGGTTCATGCATAAGGTATAACAGAGAATGGCATCGAAAAACGAAAATTCCTTTAAAGTGGATTGAAGGGGCCGGTCATAATTCTAATACAGATAAACCGGAGATGATCAATAGTTTACTAGAAGAGTTCTTCTCGAATATTTTATGACAGGCAACCTAAAGTTATTTGAATTGAAAAAGTTGGAGGATACACGCATGAAAATTGTAATCATTAATGGAAGTGCCAGAAAAGGAAATACGCTGGCAGCAATCAATGCATTTATAAAAGGAGCGTCAGAAAAGAATAAAATTGAAATCATTGAACCCGACAAACTCAACATTGCACCATGCAAGGGATGTGGTGTCTGTCAATGCTCTAAGGGATGCGTCGATAAGGATGATACAAATCCTACAATTGATAAAATTGCTGCCGCAGATATGATTCTTTTTGCTACACCAGTTTATTGGTGGGGAATGTCAGCACAATTGAAACTTATCATTGATAAGTGCTACTGCCGTGGATTGCAGTTAAAAAATAAAAAAGTTGGCACGATTGTTGTAGGCGGTTCTCCCGTAGACAGTATCCAGTATGAGCTGATTGATAAGCAGTTTGACTGTATGGCAAAATATCTTTCATGGGATATGCTTTTCAAAAAATCATATTACGCAACAGCCAGAGATGAACTTGAAAAAAACAAGGATTCCATGAACGAACTTGAGGGGATCGGAAAAAATTTATAAAGCACGTTCCAAATTCCAGTTTTTGAAACTGGAAAATCGGAAGCTGAGGAGATAGACTATTGAGAACATATGAGAATAAAGACGAGCTTAAAAACGAGATAAATAAAAGCTTTGCAAAATATATTTCAGAATTTAATGATATTCCGGAGCATTTAAAAGATAAGAGAATTGATGAGATCGATCGAACTCCGGCAGAAAATCTTGCTTATCAGGTTGGCTGGACAACTCTTGTTATTAAATGGGAATCAGACGAAAGAAAGGGTATTCCTGTCAAAACTCCTTCGGATAATTTTAAGTGGAATCAGCTTGGCGAATTATATCAATGGTTCACAGATACATATGCTCAGCTGTCACTGCAAGAATTGAAAGACAGATTGAATGAGAATATCAACTCTATTTATGCAATGATTGATTCTCTGAGTGAGGAAGAATTATTTAAACCACATATGAGAAAATGGGCTGACGAAGCAACTAAAACAGCTGTCTGGGAAGTATACAAATTCATACATGTTAATACAGTTGCTCCGTTCGGAACCTTTAGAACCAAGATTAGAAAATGGAAAAAGATTGCACTATAACTTCCAATTTGTAGCATTGAAAAATTATAATATTACAGAGAACATCTGTCAGAAATGGCAGGTGTTTTTCTTTTGTTAAGGAGCAGAGATGCTCCTTTTTTTGTACCCATTTTTAGGAGGAGGTCAGAATTCATGGCAAGCCGTATACAGGGAATTACCGTAGAAATCGGTGGTGATACAACCAAATTACAGAATGCCCTTAAAGGTGTGAACGGTCAGATTAAGTCTACTCAGTCACAGCTTAAAGATGTGAATAAACTGCTAAAACTGGATCCGGGCAATACGGAACTTTTGGCGCAGAAGCATAAACTGCTTGCTGAGGCTGTTGGTGAAATGAAAGAAAAACTGGAAACCTTAAAGACGGCAGCAGAACAGGCAAATACAGCACTTGCCAATGGAGAAATTTCACAGGAACAGTATGACGCCCTTCAAAGAGAAATTGTAGAAACGGAACAGAACTTAAAGAACCTGGAAAAGCAAGCAAATCAATCAGCAACAGCAGTACAAAAGATTGCAGTAACTGGTGAAAAGTTAAAGACAGCCGGGGACAATATTTCCTCTGCCGGACAGAAACTCCTCCCGGTAACTGCTGGGGTGACGGCACTTGGTACGGCATCCATAACAACGGCAGCAAACTTTGAATCTTCCATGTCACAGGTACAGGCCACTATGGGAATTACAAAAGATTCCATGTCTAAGGTAAACGGACAGTCTGTAAATACAATGGATACCCTTTCTGATCTGGCAAAGAAAATGGGGGCAGAAACAGCCTTCTCTGCATCCGAGTGCGCTGAGGCATTAAATTATCTGGCTCTTGCCGGATATGATACAGAGCAGATGTGCAATACTCTGCCCACAGTACTTAATCTGGCAGCTGCAGGTGATATTCAGCTTGCGTCTGCATCGGATATGGTAACGGATGCCATGTCAGCTCTCGGTATGGGAGTTGATGAGGCAGGAACGATGGTAGACCAGATGGCTAAGACAGCATCAACCACAAATACATCTGTGGCACAGTTAGGAGAAGGTATTCTTACCATTGGTGCAACAGCAAAATCCATCAAGGGTGGAACAGCAGAACTGAATACTGCTCTTGGTATCCTTGCCAATAATGGTATCAAAGGAGCAGAGGGTGGTACGCATCTTCGTAACATTATCCTGTCATTGCAGAGTCCGACCGATGCAGCAGCCAAGCAGATGGAGGCATTGGGTATTTCTGTATATGATTCGGGAGGAAACATGAGAAGTCTGAATGATATCCTTGGAGATTTGAATACCTCTATGGATGGCATGACATCCGCTGAGAAGTCAAATATCATCAGTACGATTTTCAATAAGACAGACCTTTCTTCCGTAAATGCTTTACTTGCCAATACGGGAAGTACATGGGATGACCTTCAGCAGAAGATTACAGACAGCGGTGGGGCTGCACAGCAGATGGCAGATACACAGCTTGATAACCTGCAGGGACAGATTACCATATTAAAATCTGCCCTGGAGGGACTTGCCATTTCGTTTGGAGAACTGCTGATGCCTGCCATCAAGCAGATTGTGGCACACATTCAGTCCTTTGTAGACTGGCTGAATTCTCTGGATGAGGGATCAAAGAAGATGATCATCACCATTGGCCTGATTGCAGCAGCCTTGGGTCCGGTGCTGATCGTTATCGGAAAAGTAGTCACTGCGGTTGGTTCGATCCTGACATTCATTCCGAAAATCGTCAGTGGGTTTAGCATGGTTGGAAAGGCATTTAGTGCTTTGGGAGGTATCCTGACTGCAAATCCACTTGGACTGATCGTGGTTGCAATCATAGCTGTTGTTGCAGCTCTGGTTACACTGTACCAGAAATGCGAGTGGTTCCGTGACGGCGTGAATGCTATTTTTCAGCAGGTAGCCTCATTTTTTCAGAAAATTTGGTCTGGGATATGCGTATTTTTTACCGACACGGTTCCAAATGCATGGAACGCCCTGGTGTCCTTTTTCCAGGGAATCCCCGCATGGTGGTCTGGAATCTGGCAGTCGGTTGGATCCTTTTTCTCTCAAATCTGGTCTGGAATTTGTTCTTTCTTTACTGACACGATCCCGAATGCATGGAATTCGGTCGTGTCATTTTTTACGTCCATTCCAGAATGGTGGGCAGGAATTTGGCAGTCCGTATCCGACTTTTTCTCGTCTATTTGGACGGGCATGATGAACAATCCGGTTCTGACTGCCATTACTGATATGATTTCGCAGTTGTGGTCCAATCTGGTTTCCACCCTGCAGGGAATCTGGTCGGGACTTGTATCCATTGCCTCCGGTGCCTGGGAGCTGCTGAAAAATACAGTGCTTGCCCCAGTCCTTTTGCTGATCGATCTGGTGACCGGAAATTTTGAGCAGCTGGCTTTGGATGCACAGAATATCTGGCTCAATATCCAGTCCGCGGCATCGCAGATCTGGTCTGGAATCCAGCAGGTGGTTGGCTCTTTGGTGCAGGGACTCGTTAATCATGTGACCATCTTGATCACGGGACTTGGCTCTGCCTTGTCCAACTTGTGGTCTGCGATTTCCGGGAAAGCCTCCGAAATTTGGTCTTTTATCGTATCAAATTTAAGTTCCCTGATCCAGAATCTGGTATCCGGGATTGTTTCCTTCATTACAAATTTGGCTACCAATCTGTCGAATTTGTGGTCTGGAATCAAAAATACGGTATCTTCCGTTTGGACTTCGTTGCAGCAGCAGATTCAAAATCTGGTGCAGAGTCTGGTTTCACGGGTGGTCTCTTTCATCACGGGACTGTCTTCTAATCTGTCCAATTTGTGGTCCAGTATGAAAAATCTGGCAATCACAACCTGGACGAATCTGAAAAATTCGGTGGTGCAGATTGCATTGAATTTGAAGGATATGGCGGTGCAGGCATTCCGAAACCTGGTATCCGGAATCCGGGATGCTCTTTGGAACCTGCCAACAACGGTCCGTAATGGATTTTCTGGCGCGATCAGTTATATTACCTCTTTGCCATGGCAGGCTCTTGGATGGGGGCGTGATCTGGTCCATGGAATTGCCAACGGTATCTGGAATGCGATTGGAGCAGTCCGAAATGCGGTCAGCAACGTGGCAAGTGTCATTCGTTCTTATCTGCATTTCTCCGTACCGGATGTTGGTCCTCTGACGGAATACGAAAGCTGGATGCCAGATTTCATGAAAGGTCTGGCGGCAGGAATCGAAAAGAGCCGTGGCATGGTAGAAAAAGCAATCGGCCATGTATCTTCTGATCTGGTGCTGACACCGGAGCTTGGCAATCTGAAATCCGGCATGTATGCGGGAGGCTCGGATAGTGATGGCGGTGTGACGGTAAATGTTCCTCTGTTTTTGGATGGCAGACAGATTGCTTCTGCAACCAGTACGATCCAGAGTCAGAGAAATACAAGCTATAAACGTTCCTTGGGGGTGGTGTAAATGAGACAGTTCGTGATTCAGGATGAAAAAGACAGTGTTGTGGCCAAGGTCGGCATGGTGCTGTCTTCTGATATGAATGACCGCCTTCAGGGAGAAAAGACTCTCCAGTTTACAGCAATGATGGAGAATGGTCTGGAAAAGATGGAGGAAGAAAAGAAATACAAGGTTGCATTTGAGGATGATTTCTACGATGTGGTTTCCTTCAAAAAGACTTTAAGCGGAAGCCTCAGCTTTATGGAATTATCCTGTGAGCATGTATCTTACCGTCTGAATGATACCAAGATGGATAACTTTTCCTGTACCGGGACAGCAGAGAAGATTTTAACGACTCTGTTATCTGGCACAGGTTTTTTTGTGGCTGCCGGAGCTTCTCAGAAGGAGATCACCTATTCCAGCCAGCAGTCAGCAACTGTCCGTGCGATCCTGTTTGATTTTGCGGGAACGAATGGATATGAGGTGTACTTTGAAGGATTTAAGGTGCATCTGGTATCACACCGTGGCCGGACAGAAGATACCAGGATTTTACAGCAGAATGTGCTGGAAATCAGTAAGACCATCAACGTGACGGAAGAATCCGTGGCATATTCCTTAAAAATCAATCCAACTATTCCGGTTGGTGTTGGGGATGAGGTACATCTGGTTTTTGAGCGTTTAGGGATTGATGACCATGTGCGTGTCCTTGGGATTAAGAAACAGCCATTTCTTTCGGAGCAGCTGACCCTTGAGGTTGGGGCCTATATGCCGGATCTGGAAAGTGAGTCTGTGCACATTATCACGGATATGCTGACACAGAACACAACCTATTATGGGACAAGGATTTCTTCCGAGAATGGTCTGGAGATCAGCCGTGGAGATGGAAATGCCAGGGTGGTCTTTAATGCAGATAAGATGGCATTCTACCAGGGCAATGAAGAGATTCTGTATTTTGATCCGGTGGAAAAGAAGTGGAAGATGAGTGCTTCCGTGGAAGTACACGTTTCCGATGGAGAGGGAAAGGATACAACGCTTAGTGTTCTGGCAGACGGACTGTCCACCAGAATCCAGGATGCAGAAGACCATTATATCGAGATCAAGGAGACGGTGGATGGTGTTACCGTAAAAACACAGTCCGGGGAAACCCTGATTGATGGCGGTATGATTGTGACGGATAATCTGCAGCTGCACCGTTTGATTTCCAAGGGAAGCCCGGAAAGCTATGTGGAGATGCTGACCAATGGGTTGAACTTTGTGTTGGGGAATGCCAATACCATCGGCATCGGTTATGCGTCTGCGGAGATTCCGCTTCCATATATCATTTTTGGTGAGGGAGCATCCCCACAGTCAGATCAGTCCGGCATGATCAAATTTTATGATGGGGGTCTGTGGCTCGGTGACAGTGCAGACCGCCATTCGGAAACCATACAGTCCGGTACGGGCTTATTTGTAGACGTACCGAATGATAAGATTTACATTTACACAAACGGAGTGAAAGCAGAGGTGTCCAACCAGACGAACGTTGCAGGACTGATTTCTGAACTGAAAGAATACCTGGATGGACGGCTTGATGAGTTTAAACCTGTGGCAGTTTTCGGATAAAGGGGAGGTGGTGCTGTGGCTGTTGCAAAATTTAACTGGCATGGCACCAATCCAAATAAAACATTTCAGAAAGAGAATCCGCCAGTAGTAGCGTGGCCTGAGATGATCATCTTTGGAGCTACAAAGGAGGAAAATGAAGCTGCCTATCAGGCACTTCTTTGCCATGGGCCAGTCTGTAATTTTAAGACAAAAGTATGGAATGATATCTGTGCGAAAGTCTATGATATTTGTGATGATTGGAATATCAATGAAAAGTACCGAACCTCGGTAGCTTGGAATCCTTTTATTCATGATCCGGATAGAGCAGCCTGGAAAGCAATGGCAAAAAAGAACTGGCCCCATATGGATGATTATGAAATTGATGAATGGATCGCTAGTATGTGGCAGCGTCATAAGCCAGGAACTTTTACCGCGTGGGATTATAACGCACTCTATTCCTTATGGCTTGCCCCATTGGGTTTAAGTGAGTTTACCGTGAAAAAGGGAGATGTGGTAAAGGCAGAATACATCCTCCGTCTGGTTGAGGTCATTAATCATTGGACGGAGCTTCGTCCAATGGATGTTGAGTTTGTGATGAATTCAAAATGGAACACGAAAAATGGAAGCGTTCTGCTTCCAGCACTACCAATCTTTCCGTCTGTGCTGTCAATATGTTTTGAGAATATCGACCATGTGATTTTAAGTCCAGGGATTCCATTTCGGATTCAAAATGTGATGAAACTAGAGCAGGAAGAGTTGGAAGTACCTTTGCTTGCATCCATGTCCTGTTCCAGTTTGATGAACTTCATGACCTTAAACATGAACTGTAAGATTTGGGACAAGGAGATTCTGTATACCTTGCCGGAGCTATTAAGCAGTCAGCATGGTGGAAAGGGAAAATTGGTATGTTCCAGACCTTTTCCGTTTGGATTTTCAGACCGTTATCAGCAGGGGCAGGATATCCGGCTGAAACTATCTTCCGATTTACAGGATATGCATCCGCTGTTTTTCTTTGAATATGGTGGAAGCATCAAGCCTCAGTTGTGGAATTATTACCCTTTTCGGACTGCGGATTCCTTTTCTCATGTGGGAACCGCAAAAATCCGGCATATAGCAAGACCGATTCCTTTTTCTGCGTGGACTGGATTTAACTCAGATATAAAAGTAAGGGTAGATTTTGAGGGGATTCACATGCTGGATATGGTTCCAGAAAGGATTGGAATCCAGGAGCAGATCAACTCGGATATCCGGGAAGCCCGTATGCTGGGACATGAGCAGTTCCTTCATGTGTCTAGGCATAAGCATGGAATGACAGTGGTACAGGCGACCACCTTGCAGGCAGAGCCGGAAGAGATTGTATATCACAGTGAGCAGGCAGAGCAGGTGAATGCTCAAAATGCAGCAATCAAGCATAAAGACAGAATCTCAGTTGCAGGAAAACTACAGATGCTGAATCACCCGCCGGAAGCGATGAAACATACCGGAACAATCCAAAATGCAGAGGGTGGAGGGGAATTGACCTTTGCAAATGAGCAGTCCATGGATGTTGAGGAAGGTTCCTTTGCAGTAGAGGCTAGAGGTATGGAGCTTGTGTTTCAGGATACGCAGGTCCTGTCCCATACTGGTTTTCTTGACACGAGGGAGCAGATCAGGATCTCGGAAGACCCTCCACTACCAATTGAAGGAGAAGGAGAGGTTTGTTCTGCTTCTTCTGGTGTACTTGCCAAAGAGCAGGTCTTAGAACAGGCAGCCGAAACTGCGATTAAAACACTTTCCTATGCGGAGATACTTTCAGGTCTTTACCAGGTTATGGAAAGTGAAGTGACGGCAGCTAAAACCAGTTCCATGGCTGCTTTGTATGTCAGACGATATTTTCACATTGCATCAGAAGAGGAAGTTGGAACTACCGAATACGGAATTCTGGACAGGCGGCTTCGCAAGCTGATGGAAAGTAGTAATACGACAATTACGAAGGAAAAAGGTGATTTACTTTTAAGGCTAATCCGCTTTGCATCTGGTGGGGGAACCGCCAGCACTGTTGCAAAAGCAGAAGTAGTACGGACACTTCCAAAACATGCGTCTGCAAAGGAAAATACAGTGACCACAGGCTTAAGTGCTTTTTTGGACGCAAGCTATGCCCGGGGTGACAGCTTAAAATCTGAACCAAATATTTCTTTTGTGGCAGAAGCGGAAATCGGTAAGTCAGCAACGAGCAGTTATGCGTCAGCCAAGGAATACATAACTGCGCGATCTGAATCGGAGCTTCAAAGGCATCTGGTTCGTCCTATGCTTGGCGGAGAGATTGCCAAGACTGGGGCAGAAGCAAAATTGATGATGGCGAGAATTGAAAAGATTCTGACCTTTGAATATGAAGAAACTCTGGTTGCAGAACTGGAGGAGGTAAATGCAGCAGATGTCGAAAGGCACCTGATTTTCAGTTAAGGAGGAAGATACGATGGGATTTACCTATACAGCAAAGAACAACATTTTAAATGGCATGACGGGAAGAAGCCAGTATGCGACATTGGCCTCCACCTGCATGATCGGTGTCGGAACGATGGAAGGCGAGGTGTTTGTGGAGCCTGACTCGACCGCAGGGTACACGCGGACACTTCTTGGAAACTATCAGTCCTCGGATTCGAAGTGCATGGGGGAGCCGGTACAGGGAAACATCAAAAATTCCAAGATTATTTATTTGCCGGAGGCGATTGCAGACTGGGGGACAGTGACGCACTTTGGACTGTTTAATTCTTCCACAGCAGCAGAGCCTTTTTTTACAGGAGAACTGAAAACACCGATTGAAATTACTACCGGATATGTACCGATTTTTCGTGTTGGTACACTTTCCATTACGATCATTTAAGGAGGAGACACGATGGCAAAATACATTGAATTATCTGCGGATGAAACGATCAGTACCAGTGAAATGATAGGGAAAAATGTGGTTCTTCCGGTTGTGGTGGAGCCAGAGACAAAAGCAGAAAAGGAGGATGCATGCGATGGCGGTGACTAAGAATTATGCAAACACCATGCTTCAAAGTATGTTTTCAGGAGGATACATTGGCCTTTCTACAACAAGACCACAGATTGATGGAACCGGAGTGACCGAGCCGCCATCTGGAACTGGGTATGCCCGAGTGCCAGCATCCGGCGGTGGATTTACTGCAGCAGATGGAATGGTGAGTAATAACAGTTATCTCTATTTTCCAGAAGCAACGACATCGTGGGGAACAGTTGGATATCTGTGTGTGTTTGACAGTGCGAGCAGTGGAGCCAGGCTTCGGTATTTTGGTGCACTTACTACGCCGAAACCGATTGAGGTGAATTCTGTACCATTGTTTCGTCCGGGCAGCATCAATGTTTCAATTGTGGAGGGGTGAAAGAGATGATGACTTATAATCTTGCAAATAGAATTTTGGAAGGAATGGGCGGGAGATCAAGTATGATTGCTTCCGCTATTTATTTGGGGCTTTCCACATCGGCACCCTCCAGGGATGGGACTGGCTTTACAGAGCCGTCCGGCAGCAATGGATACAAGCGGGTACTGCTTGGTATGAGTGGTCAGAACTCCAGCCAGAAGATGGGAAATGCCTCGGCAGGAGGTATCAAAAACAGCGATACGGTCTATTTCCCGGAAGCAACCGGAAGTTGGGGAACCTGTACACACTATTTGCTGTTTGACCATGCAACTGCAGGGAATCTTCTGGCATATGGAAAACTGACAGACAACATTAATCCGGTAAACGGTACAGTTCCGCTGATCCGTGTGAATGAACTTCAGATGACACTTAGCTAAAGGAGGAGAGAGGGATGGCAAGTGAAAAAACAGAAAAACTGGGACTTACCATCTTCCCGGATATCTCCGATGTTTATCAGAGGGAACTTCGTCAGTCCTATCTGGAAAATTTTAAACTGTTGGATCAGGCAGCAGTCAATCTGGAAAGTGAACTGAAAAAATATGTGAACGACAGACTGGGGGCGATTGAGAATGGCACTTACTGATAAGCTGACAGCAATTGCGGATGCAATCCGGGAAAAGACAAACACATCCGAAAAGATCACGCTGGCGAAAATGCCGGAAATGATTGCATCCATCACAGGCGGCGGTGTGAAGGAGTTTGTCAATTTTTACGATTATGACGGGAAACTGCTCCGGCAGTATCCGATTGCGGATTTTGCCGGACTCCCTGCACTGCCTCCTTTGCCGGATAACCTTCCGGGCTGTCATTGTGTAGGATGGAATTATGATCTGGAGACGATCCGCAGTATGGAAGGGCAGGTTAATGTGGCTGCTATTTATGTGCAGGATGATGAGGAAGAAATCATTCATGAAAAAGGAGAGCCGGAGTATGTGGACGGGACAAAGCTGTATCTGCATATTGACCGCGAGATGACAGTCCCTCTTATTTATCGGCAGTCGGTGGCGGGAGGTGTGAAAGTCCTGTGGGGAGATGGCAGCAGTGACCAGAATGTCAGTGTCAAGGGAAATAATATCACATTGTCGCATAAATACACTGCCGGGGACTATGTGATCCAGTTTGAGATCGAAGAAGGCTGTATCCTTTCACTGGGGTCTAATAATACGGGAAGCTGTGTGATAGGAAACTGCTCTATGAATGGTGCCAGTGTGCCAGTGCTCCAGACACTGATAAAAGCAGAGATAGACCTAAGAAATACAAACCTTTTATCAGCGGCATTTCGGTACTGTATGTTTTTAAAAGAGGTTGTATTCGGGGATGGCATAGAATATAAAATGCAGACCTACCTGTTTGAATGTTGTTATGCATTGGAAAAAGTAAAGCTGTGTGAATCCATTATTTTTTTGGGAGATTGTGATTTTCGGATGTGTTACCGCCTTAGAGATATTAAACTGCCTGCATCCATCACGGGGACGGGAAACTATGTGTTTCAGGAGTGCAGGAGACTGCGTGAGGTTACAATCCCAAATACAATAAAAACGATGGGAAACTATAATTTTCAGAACTGCAGCAATCTGAAAAACGTAATTCTGGAAAATGGCCTTTCCTCCATAGGTGCATACACCTTCAGCAACTGCCAGCATTTGGAAGATGTTCATCTGCCAAACAGCATCAAGACCATTAATTCCCAGGCATTTTACCAGTGTTACTCATTGACAAGACTGATCATTCCAAGACAGATTGCTTCTCTTTCTGGAAGTGTATTTCAAAGTTGTCTAGGTTTGAAATATCTTGTTCTTCCAGAAGGGATTACGGAGATTAACAGTTCTGCATTTCGGGATTGTCATTCCCTTTCGTTTGTAGGACTTCCCAAGTCATTGACGAAGTTAGGGGACAATGCTTTTTATGAGTGCCGCAGTCTGTTGAATCCTGTTTTTGGCATGAATCTAAAGACGATAGGAAATGCTGCTTTTCAGAACTGTTATTCTTTGGCCTATATCGTTCTTCCGCAGTCTGTGGAATCGGTAGGAACATCGGTGTTTGCAAACTGCAAGTCTGTGAAAATCCTCTCGATCCCGAAGAAACTGCGGACAATGACAGGCATTTGGGCAGGGTGCGATCTTCAGTCTGAAACTATGCGTCAGATGTTGGAAAGTGCATTGGAAGCATGTACAGCAATCAGAAACAATGCCTTTGAATCTACTGCTTATCTGGAAAAGGTGAAAATTCCAGATGGGATTACGGAGATTGGCTCCTATTCTTTCCGGTACAATTACCATTTGGAGCAGCTGGAGCTTCCGTCCGGCCTTTTAAAGATCGGCAGTTATGCGTTTGAATATGTGTATCATCTGACGGGAGTATCCTTTCCTGTCACATTGACGAGTATCGAACAGAATGCATTTTCTCAGTGTTTTGCGATAGAAAAGATGCAGATACCGGGAAATGTGCGTAGCCTTGGAGCAAATGCGTTTTTGTCTTGTTATAACATGAAAAGTCTTGAGATCCGGGCGAACAACATGATGATAGGAAGTGCTGCATTTGGAACTTGCTATGGCCTTCGGGATGTAATCCTTCCTGTTTCGCTTACGGCAATGACCTTAAATGCAAGTACGTTCAGCAGCAGTGGGATTGAGAAAATCCCTGATTTTCCAAAGCAGACAAAAATCATGGATGGTTCCTCCTTTAACAACTGTATGGCATTGGAAGAGGCGGATCTTTCTGGAATCGAGATGTCGGCTACAAGCAGTACCAATAGTATTTTTGCCAGTTGCTACGCCTTGGGAAAAGTTGTGCTGCCGGAAACGGTCAGCCGATTTGGTTCCAGTATGTTCCAAAACTGTTATGCCCTTGCAGATGAGGTAGAGATTCCTGCGAAGGTGACGGAACTTAGTGCTAACGTCTTTTACGAGTGCAAAAATCTAAGAGGGGTACGATTCCTTGGAAACAAAACAACCCTCATCAATTCTAATGCGTTTTACAATTGTTATGCTTTGCAGGAGATTCGGATTCCCTACCGGGTGGCAACCATGCAGCAGTGCTTTTACAATTGTTTTGGACTTGCCAGGATTTATATGTATCCCCTGACCGCACCGACAGGTGTCAGCAATCCGGGAACTTTGGCAAGTGATTATATCATCTATGTTCCGAAGGGGTCACTTAGCAGTTACGAAACACAGTGGTCATCTTGTAAGGGACATTTTCAGGAGTTTGGTTATCTGGCCATTGACCGGAAACTTGTAAAACACGTGATATGTCTGAAGGAAACCAGTGTGACTGCAAAAAATATCTTCTTTCATTCAAGGTTTGAGGAGGGACAGGAGTTCCAGATCAGTTATGAATATGGAGGGAAGAACCTGAAAGCCATCAAGAATCTGACTTTTCTGCCGGATGCATCTGTTGTTACCTTTGACTTTGAAAGGGCAGAAAATGTTGATTATGATGCCATTGAAACGGTAAAAGTGACAATCAACACGGATGGGATTGAAGCTGCAGACAGCTTTGAAGTGCAGATCAAATACGTGGATACCGAACAGTACAGCTTCTTTGAGGTGGAGCCTGTTTCCGGCTATGCTTTTATGCGCTTGGCAGATGGATATTATGAGAGTACCAACCAGGCAGTGGGTAATTCCTATTCTCTGTGTAAAGTGCGTTTTGCAACTACCACGGAAAAGATTTATATTGACTGCATCGGGGAAGGCGAGGCAAATTACGACTATGGTATTCTTTCCAATCTGGATATGATACTGACAAGCAACAATAGTGCAGACAATGGAAACATGGTAAAGAAATCTTTCCATGGAAGGGGAAAATACACGGAAACGGTGGAATATGATATTTTTGACTTTGAGGAACATTTTATTTATATCAAGTACCGAAAGGACGGATCAGTCAATACAGGAGCAGACAGCATCCGTTTTAGGGTACGGTTTGAATAACAATTTATAGAATCAGGCGATTGTTCGAAAGGGCAGTCGCTTTTTTTATACACAAAAATAAGAAAGCGAGGAAAACGAAATGAAAGAATTCTGGAATGCGATTCAAATGGTGTTCACTGCAATTGGGGGCTGGCTGGGCTATTTCCTTGGCGGCTGCGACGGGCTTGTGGTTGCACTGGTGGTCTTTGTAGTGGCCGATTATTTGACGGGGGTAATGTGTGCCATCTCTGAGAAGAAGCTCTCCAGCGAAGTGGGATTCCGGGGAATCTGCCGGAAGGTGCTGATCTTTATTCTGGTCGGTATTGCAAACATTCTGGATGTGCAGGTCATCGGTACAGGTAGTGTGCTGCGTACTGCGATTCTCTTCTTCTACATTTCTAACGAAGGGATTTCCCTTCTGGAGAATGCCGGAAGATTGGGACTTCCAATCCCTGAAAAGCTGAAGCTCGTTCTGGAGCAGCTGCACAACGAATCTGAGAAGGAGGACTGATGAGATGAAATTAGTGGAACACATTCTGACAAAGAATCCCTGCTATACAGCGGGGAGAAAGATTACCGTTAAAGGGTTGATGCTTCATTCGGTTGGTTGTCCCCAGCCGAGGGCATCAGCCTTTTTAAATTCCTGGAATAGTCCGTCTTATGGAAGTGCCTGTGTACATGGATTTATTGATGCGAATGACGGAACGGCATACCAGGCACTTCCCTGGAATCACAGAGGCTGGCATTGTGGATCTTCCATCAATGGGTCTGCAAACAATACGCACATCGGTGTAGAGATGTGTGAGCCTGCCTGCATTACCTACACGGGCGGTTCTTCTTTCAAATGCTCTGATCTGGCACAGGCCAGGGCAGCAGTAAAGAGAACCTATGATACAGCGGTGGAGCTGTTTGCGATGCTCTGCAAAACCTATGGATTGAACCCGTTGGCAGATGGAGTCATCATCAGTCATAGAGAAGGCCATGCGAGGGGGATTGCATCAAACCATGGTGACCCGGAACATTTATGGAATGGGCTGGGCATGGGCTATACCATGAATACCTTCCGTCAGGCAGTCAAAGCAAAGATGGATGGAGCTGATACAGCGGGGACTTCTGGTACACGGGCTACAGCATTCCAGAATTTATCTGAATCAGATGTGATTAAGAAAGTTGGTCCGCTGTTTACAGCAGACCAGAAAAAGAATGGGGTGCTGGCCTGTGTATCCATTGCACAGTTCATTTTGGAATCCGGCTATGGAAAGAGTGAGCTGGCACAGGGAGCCAACAACTGTTTTGGTATGAAGAAATCCCTGTCCGGCAATACCTGGGGAAATTCTTCCTGGGATGGAAAGAGCATCTATACCAAGAAAACGCAGGAAGAAGAAAACGGAAAGATGATCACCATCACAGCAGATTTCCGAAAGTATCCATCAATCGAGGACTCCATTGCGGATCATTCCGCATATTTGCTTGGAGCAAAGAATGGCTCCACGCTTCGGTATCATGGTCTGAATGGCTGTACGGATTATAAGAAGGCAGCGCAGATCATCAAGGATGGTGGATATGCAACTTCCAGCACCTATGTGCAGCGGTTGTGTGAAATCATCGAAAAGTGGGAGCTGACCAAGTACAACGCAGATCCGAATACAAAAGAGGAAACCAGTACGGTATATTACCGTGTCCGCAAGACCTGGGCGGATGCAAAGAGCCAGCTTGGAGCCTATAAGATTCTGGCTAATGCGAAGAAATGTGCGGATGAGCATCCGGGCTATTCTGTATTTGATGGAAATGGAGTGGTGGTGTATGCAGCAAAACAGCAGTTTACACCGTATACTGTGCAGGTAAAGATTAAGGACCTCTATATTCGTAAGGGTCCTGGTACGAATTATGCGAAGGGAAAATTCACAGGGATTGGGGTCTTTACCATCGTGGATGAGGCAGACGGCCCTGGAGCAACGAAATGGGGACTCTTGAAGTCTTATACGGAAAAGCGGAACGGATGGATCTCTTTGGATTTTGCAACGAAATGTTAAGAAAGATGGCTCTGTATTACGGTTTACATCGTAGTACAAAGTCACTTTTTTGTTTTTTTACAGTAAATATAGTTCTTTAGAACAAGAAATAGTTTTGCAGATTCTGTATACCGAAATGGGTAACCGATATAATATCTTTAGACCTATAAATAGTTCTGAAGGAGGTGTTGCAATGGACTTGAGAGATGTTGGTCTGCGTATCAAGGAAACCAGAGAGACCAAAGGGCTTACACAGGAAGAGCTAGCTGCACTGGTAGATTTGAGTCCGACACACATCAGTGTGATCGAGCGTGGTCAGAAAGTACCAAAACTGGATACGTTTGTAGCAATCGCAAATGCACTGGATGTTTCAGCGGATAGTCTTTTGAGGGACGTTGTGGCACAGTCTGTAAATGGTGTGGTAAACGATCTGTCAGCAAGCATCATGAAACTGTCGCCGAAAGAGCAAAAAAGAGTCATACGTGCAATAGAAGCGTATGTGCAGGAATAGCAAGTAATGGAGGGCTGAGAAGCCCTTCTTTTTTTTGCACTTTTGTAAATCTTTGTAGAACTATGTCGAACAATTTTGGTTTCAATACCTATGTAATTATGCTATATTGTTCTATAGAACAAGAAATAAATCTATAGGTGGAGAAAAAATGGAATTTAAAGAACTGATGGAGAAAGTTGCTGAGAAACATGGAACCACAGCTTCGGAGGTTTATGAGGAGATCCAGAAGGTAATTGATGTGGGAATGCATGACCAGAATGAAGAAGTACAGAAAAATTGGAAGAAAGTACCCTATGAAGGTGAAAAGCCATCGCCAGAAGAACTGATCCAGTATCTTGTTGGTGAGATATTGCGTATGGAGGGGGAAACGTGTGAAGAAGTACAATAGGAAACAGGTTATGGGTATGACCATCATTGGGACAATCATGGTATGCTCGGCCTGTGGTAGGACAGAAGCAGCAGTTCCAGATGTTGTAAGCAGCATGAAAATGAACCGGGATGAAATGCTTACCGTTGTAGCAAATCAGGATAAGATTGAGGATAAAGAGGCATTTGCGTGGCTTTTGCTTCAGATGTGTAAGGACAATTCTTTTGAGTCCATAAAATTTTCTATGGATGAAGGGTATCCGACCAGTCTGGATATGAATGTGTATGCTTGGAAAGAGGATATAGGGGAAAAAGATCCCATCATGACTGTGGAATATAAACCGGAAGAAGGGAACGTGGAATATGATATTGTGAATGCCCCAGAGCAGTTCCATCTGTATGTCGATGATGAGATGGTTGAGGATAATTAAATAAGAATCAAAGAAATAGGCTTTGTATTACGGTACGTCGTAGTGCAGAGCCTATTTTTTTGCTCGAAAACAGGAGAAAAGGAAGGGGGATGCACATTTTATAAATTTCTTACCGCCCATTTAACGATTTCGTGTCCATGGGATAGTGAAGGGAAAAGCTATAACGATAGAGATACAGAAGTGTTCCCTTCAGATTTGATGGAGGTAAAGGACATGGACGATAGACAGAGACAGCAGATCAGGGAACTCAGAGAAGAAGGCTATGGTTATGGCAGAATCGCACAAATACTTGAAATTAGTGAAAACACCATCAAGACATATTGCCGGAGGCATGGCCTTGGAGGAGTGGCAACCAATCTGGCATCATCTGAGGGGAAAAGGCAGTATTGTCCGTGCTGCAAAAGTGTGATGGAGCTGATACCGGGAAGGAAGCCGAAGAAGTTCTGCTCCGATAAATGCCGTATGAAATGGTGGAACAGTCATCTGGATCAGGTAAAACGGAAAGCCAATTATAGCTTTGTCTGCCCGGTATGTAAGAAACAGTTTTCCGTGTATGGAAATGCAAATCGGAAGTACTGTTCCCACGCATGCTACATCAAAGCCAGATTCGGAGGTGATGAGGTATGACAAGGGAACAGGGAAGAAAAGAAGTCGTGTATCAGATGACCATGAGTGCAGCACGTCGGATGTTGGAAAAGGGGCTTATTACCGAAGAACAGTATCAGAAATATGACACAAAAATGCGGCAGAAATACGCGCCTATAATCGGCACATTATGGGCCGAAATGGACTTGCTATAGTGCGGATAGTACGCGAATATGTCACTGCGAAAGGAGATGGCTTTATGCCGAAAATTATAAAAATTAAGCCCAAAAAGGTTGAACTGAAGCCAAAACTGAGAGTAGCGGCATATGCCCGTGTTTCTACAGATGAGAAAGAACAGCAGCGTTCCTTTTCTGCACAGATCAGTTACTACAACGACTTGATACAGAGAAATCCTGAATGGAAATTTTCTGGTATTTATGCAGATCTTGGTATCAGCGGAACGAGTACCCGGAACCGAGAGGAGTTCCACAGACTGATTGCAGACTGCGAGCAGGGAAAGATTGATCTGGTGCTTGTAAAGAGTATCAGCCGATTTGCCAGAGATACGGTTGATACCCTGCGAACCATCCGGCGTTTGAAAGACCTCGGAGTTGCAGTTTATTTCGAGAGGGAACAGATCAATACATTATCGTATGATGGAGAATTCCTTCTTACGTTGCTGGCTTCCTTTGCACAGGAAGAGAGCCGGAGCATCTCCGAGAATATCAAATGGGCTATCCGAAAGAAATTTGAACAGGGAATTCCGAATGGACATAAAGCACCATACGGATATCGGTGGGACGGAGTTGAGATGTTCCGCATTATCCC
>OOAZ01001076.1_pt1 | contig 20543 bp, 16 predicted proteins | sample 1671221 | NCBI WGS metagenome assembly OOAZ01 (sample SAMN06348134, study PRJEB24527) | human gut metagenome | biome: human gut; feature: ankylosing spondylitis patient; material: feces | host: Homo sapiens | place: China | collected 2015-10
TAATTATTAATTTATTCAGTTGCTGTTTAAATAATATTTTCATATTTTTGCAAATGTATTTTTGAGTGTTTTGTGAAAGGAATGAAGATAATTGTAAAAAATAGAAAACTTTTAGTGTTTATAGTTCTTCTCATTAGTAGTGCTGTGAGCAAGGGGCAGATTTATAAGTACATAGGGTTGGAAGACGGTTTGAACAACCAGAAAATCTACCATATTCAAAAAGACCGACGCGGATATATGTGGTTTTTGACTCAGGAGGGGGTAGATCGTTATGACGGTAAACACATCAAGCATTATACTTTCTCGGATGACAGTATGAAGCTGGACTCACGGATAGCTTTGAACTGGCTTTATATGGATCAGGAAGATGTATTATGGGTAATCGGGCAGAAAGGACGTATTTTCAGGTATGATTCACAACATGATAAATTTGAATTGGCTTATGTACACCCTGAATTGATCCGAAATAAGTTTCAAGCATTTCTTGATTATGGTTATCTGGACAAGAATGATCATATTTGGCTTTGTTACAAGGATACAATTACCTGGTATAATATTCGTACTGGAACAACACAACATATGCCAAAGCCTGTCGATGGTGCAATATCTACTATTGAGCAGGCTGATGGCGGTCATTTTTTTATCGGTACGGGAAGCGGTTTGTTTTGTGTCGGGATAGAAAAGGGAGAACTGAAACAAATTCCTGATGAAGTAGTAAAAAGCATCGTTACACCTGTTCACGAACTGTATTACCATACTGTGTCAAAGCAATTATTTGTGGGTAGTTATAAAGAAGGGATACTTATATATGATATTGGTAAAACCCCAAAAATCACTCCTTGTTATGCACCAAACAATGTGGAAGTTAATCAGATTGTTGCTCTGAACGCTGATGAGTTGTTGATAGCTACGGGTGGAAAAGGAGTATATAAGCTGAATGTAAATACTTGTAAGAGTGAACCTTATATAACGGCTGACTATAGCAGTTATAATGGAATGAACGGAAACAATATCAATGATATCTATGTGGATGAGGAGGAGCGTATTTGGCTTGCCAATTATCCTACTGGTATTACCATTCGTAACAATCGTTATGGAAGATATGATTTGATAAAGCATTCTCTTGGCAATAACCGGTCGTTAGTGAATGATCAGGTGCATGATGTGATAGAAGATAGTGACGGTGACCTTTGGTTTGCAACTAGTAATGGAATTAGTTTTTATCAGACCGATACAAGAGAATGGCGTTCTTTTTTTTAGTTCTTTTGATCCGGTGCCGGATGATGAGAATCATATCTTCTTGGCGTTGTGTGAAGTCTCTCCTGGTGTGATATGGGCTGGTGGTTTTACGTCTGGAATTTATAAGATAGAAAAGAAGAAAGGGTTTAAAATAAGCTATCTTTCGCCTGCGGCCATTGCAGGAATACGTCCTGACCAATATATTTATGACATTAAAAAGGATTCGGGCGGTGATGTATGGTCCGGTGGATATTATCATTTGAAACGCATTAATCTTGAGACTAAAAATGTTCGTTTGTATCCGGGAGTAAGTTCCATCACCACCATTCTGGAGAAAAATGCCCGTCAAATGTGGATTGGTACAAGAATGGGACTCTATCAACTTGACAAGCAATCCGGTGTTTACCGGTATATTGACTTGCCTGTTGAATCTCCTTATATATGTGCATTATACCAGAGAGAAGATGGTATCCTGTATATTGGTACTCGTGGAGCAGGTCTTCTTGTTTATGATATCAATAAAAAGAAGTTTATTCATCAGTACCGAACTGATAATTGTGCACTGATTTCTGATAATATTTATACGATTATTCCGCGTCAGGATGAAAATCTCCTGATGGGTACGGAAAATGGTATTACGATTTATTCACCTAAAGATCATTTTTTCCGTAACTGGACACGGGAGCAGGGACTGATGAGCGTAAATTTTAATGCCGGTTCTGCCACAACTTACAGTAACAGTACGCTTGTCTTTGGTGGCAATGATGGTGCTGTTAAGTTTCCGACAGACATAGAAATACCTGAGCCATATTATTCGCGTTTGTTATTACGGGATTTTATGATAGCTTATCATCCTGTCTATCCTGGTGATGACGGATCTCCCTTGAAGAAGGATATTAACGAGACTGATTGTCTGGAATTGGCCTACGGTCAAAATACTTTTTCGCTTGATGTGGCTTCCATAAATTATGATTATCCTTCTAATATTCTTTATTCATGGAAAATCGACGGTTATCATAAAGAGTGGACCCGTCCGAGTCAAGATAATCGGATTGTTGTTAGAAATCTGCCTCCTGGCAGTTATACGTTACAAATTCGTACTGTATCTAATGAGGAGAAGTATAAAACTTATGAAACAAGGAGTATTCAGATCATTATTACCCCTCCGGTGTGGGCCAGTATGTGGGCAATGGTGGGGTATGCAATTCTGGTGGTCTTGATTATGATTATCATATTCCGTGTTATCATGTTGCATAAACAAAAGAAGATTTCTGATGAGAAGACACGTTTTTTTATTAATACTGCTCATGATATACGTACGCCGCTGACATTGATAAAAGCACCGCTGGAAGAAGTTGTTGAAAACCATATGGTGGCAGAGAAGGCATTACCCCATATGAATATGGCCCTAAAGAATGTGAATACATTGCTTCAGCTGACAACCAACTTGATAAACTTTGAACGGATCGACGTATATTCGTCTACTCTTTATGTTTCTGAGTATGAATTGAATTCTTATATGAATGATGTTTGTGCTACTTTCCGCAAATATGCTGAGATGAAGCGTGTCAGATTTGTTTATGAGAGTAATTTTGATTATTTGAATGTGTGGTTTGATAGTGACAAAATGGGGTCTATCTTGAAGAATATTTTGTCAAATGCGTTGAAGTACACGCCAGAGAATGGTAGCGTGTGTATTTGTGCTTGCGAGGAAGGGAATACTTGGAGTATTGAGGTAAAGGATACAGGAATTGGTATTCCTTCATCTGAACAGAAGAAATTATTCAGAAATTGTTTCCGGGGTAGTAATGTAGTCAATTTGAAAGTGACCGGAAGTGGGATTGGATTGATGCTGGTATATAAACTGGTTAAGTTGCATAAAGGAAAGATCCATATTCAAAGTGTTGAACATCAGGGAACATGCGTGCAAATTACTTTCCCGAAGGGAAATACCCATTTGCATAAAGCAAAGTTTATCTCTCCAAAAACGCCGAATGAACGTATGGATGCTGTTGTACTGGGGGGAACTTCTGACTTGCCGGTCTTGGAGGCACCTCAGATAAAAACCTCTTTACAGCGTATTCTGGTAGTGGAAGATAATGATGATTTGCGTAATTATCTTGTGGATATGCTTATGGCAGGGTATAATATCCAGTCCTGTTCCAATGGCAAAGATGCGCTTGTCATTATAAAGGAGTTTAATCCAGATCTTGTTATATCCGATATAATGATGCCTGAGATGAGTGGAGACGAACTGTGCTCAGCTATCAAAACGAGTGTGGAAATGTCTCACATTCCAGTCATATTGCTGACTGCGTTAGGGGATGAGAAAAATATACTCGGAGGACTGGAAATCGGAGCAGATGCCTATATAACCAAGCCATTCAGTGTGGGTATACTAAAGGTTACTATTAAAAACATATTGGCAAATCGTGAATTGCTCCGTCAGGTCTATAATAGTATCGAAAATAAAGAAAAGCATTTACCTGTCAATTGTACTAATACTTTGGACTGGAAATTCATAGCTTCAGTCAAGGAATGTATAGAGAAGAATATGGGAGATTTGGACTTTGGGGTAGATGTACTCAGTAATCAGCATCATATGAGTCGAACAAGTTTCTATAATAAACTGAAAGCGCTGACCGGTTATGCTCCGGCTGACTACATCCGGATGATCCGTTTGCAACGTGCAGCACAATTATTAAAGCAGAAAGAATATACAATAACGGAGATTGCTGAAATTGTCGGGTTTTCGGATGCGAAGTATTTCAGGGAGGTATTTAAGAAGTATTATAATGTCAGTCCAAGTAAGTTTGTGAATTCGGATCAGGAATAGAGTAGACGAGATATCGTTTTATACCATTGTTGTTTCTTATAAACTTTTGGAGAGGATTATAGGACGCTAAATTCGAAAAAGAAGAAGATGTCAAAAGCAAGATAAATGTATCATCCTGCTTTTGACATCTTCTTTTTTTAATAGATTATTTATAATAACTTGTTGGAGCCGAGTATGATCAGCATTGTATATCCCAAGATAAGTCCTATAATTCCCATAATGATACCTACCTTTTCCATATCTTTTTGCTGAATCATTCCTGTGGCATGTGCCAGGGCATTAGGTGGTGTACTAATTGGTAATATCATTGCCAGCGATGATCCGATGGCGACTCCAATTAATAAAGTCTCTACACCTCCCAACGATGACAGGTTTTCACGCATACTGATTCCGGCAATGGCGAGAATAGGGACGAGTAATGCTGCAGTGGCTGTGTGTGAAATAAAGTTGGCCATAGCATAGCAAATCAGTCCGGAACCGACAATCATCAGTACAGGGGGCCATGTGCTGAATGGGATGGCTTCGATCATATGCTTTGCCAGTCCGGTCTCTTGCAAGGCTACGCCCAATGCGAAGCCGCCGGCTACCATCCAGAGTACACTCCAGCTGATCTCTTCCAGGTCACGTTTGGTAATAACGCCTGTTATACAAAAAACAGCTACCGGAATCATTGCCACTACATTGGAGTTTACTCCTGTAAATTTGTCGAACATCCACAATAGAACCGTTATAGCAAAGGTGATATAAACCACAATGGAGCGCCAGTCTTTCTTTGCTTCACCTTCAATTTGCAGTTCGATGCTCTTTTGTTTGAATGGAAACAGTCGTAAGAGGATAAACCAGGCTATAAACAGTACAATAATAGTGTAAGGCAACATAAAGCTCATCCATTCTCCAAAACCGATATTCAGATTTAATCCTTCCGGATCATTCAAATACTTTAAAGCAATGGCGTTAGGTGGTGTACCGATAGGAGTTCCCATACCACCTACATTGGCAGCAACGGGAATGGCCATAGCCAATCCGATTTTCCCTTTTCCATCTGCCGGGAGTGCTTTTAATACGGGAGTAAGGAAGGTAAGCATCATGGCCGCCGTAGCCGTATTGCTAAGAAACATGGAAAAGACAGCTGTAACGAGGATGAATCCCAATAGCACATATCGTGATTGTGTTCCGAAAGGTCTCAGCATAACTCGTGCCAACAATACATCCAGTCCACTTTTGGTTGCTGCGATGGCAAGAATAAATCCACCTATAAACAGCATGATGATAGGATCGGCAAAGCAATGCAGGATAGACTTATATTTGACTGTCTGTCCCAATTCCTCCGCAGGAGTATTTTGGGTTAAGAACCATAAACTACTGTCGGAAACGGTAAGTAATAATAATACGACAATAAGAACGGAAGTGGTCCATGCCGGGACAGCTTCGAACACCCACATGAGTGTGGCGAAAATGAAAATGGAAATAAGTCTTTGTTCTATAACGGTCAACCCTTCTATTCCAAAAGTATCAATGGGAAGGAACCATAAAATAAGAGAGAGGGTAATAGCTATGGTTAACTTTATACATCGGGCCACTGTCTGATTCTTTGCTAACCGTTTAGCTTTCTTTAAGTCCTGATAAGCTTCTACTAGGTGGAAGCCGTGAAAAATCTTGTACATAATATTAGAATGAGATAAAATTAAAAAACGTTTGCAAAAATAACTTTTTATTTTGTATTTAGTTAGTCTGACGTTAAAGATTTCTTTTATTCAACATATTTATTAAAATTTTATGCAGATGACTTGCTGTATTGAAAAAAGTAGTATTTTTGCCGCCGCTTTTGGAAAATGCATTTATAAAGTTTCCAATATTCAGTATTATTTTAATCAAAAAAACATGAATTATTCTTGCAGAAAAACCATCGTTCCTATTATAATAGGAACATTACTTGCTCGAACGATGAACCAACCGGGGGAAAAGGCCATCAACAAACTTATTCAGTGGTATTAAAAGGAATTACGGTAGCAGGAGAAGAATCTTCTGAAGAGCTCAAAGATGTATCGGTTTTCCAGTTTAGTGACGGGAATTTATATAAAGAGGAACAGCTGACTCCCGGGCAAGGCGGACAGTCGGAGATTTCTGCGGTCAGCGGATCTCGACTTTATTTTCTGACCGGACTGGAGATTCCTGCCGGAGAGAAAGCTAAAAGTGAAGAAGAATTTCGTAATACGATTATCGGTGAAGGATTGCATGATAATTCTGCGCCGGATTTCATGGCGGCTGTAGTCGAATTGGAGAGCGGAGTAGTGACACGCAGCAATGCGGAGGTCAATGTAATTATGAAACGCGGTGTGGCGCGCATTGATTTGAACACAACAGCCGACAGCAAAACGCAGATAAAGGAAGTCATCGTAGAGAATGCTCCTGCCGAGACTTTACCATTCCTCGAAAATGTCCGGGCGTCGGATAAAACGGTGAGCTATCGGAAGGAGTTCTCTTCTGCATTCGATGGCAAGCAAGAGGGGGTATTCCGTCTGTTCGAGAGCACACGTCCTGTCAATATCATCTTGCGTGGAACCTATGGTGAAGTCCCTATCAGGTTAAAAGTCGAATTACCAGTTGTCGAACGCAATAAAGTATATGAATTGGCAGTGCTCAATGTGGGAGCTGAAGTGACAGGCGTTTTTGAGATCAAACCGTGGGAAGAAGGGGAAACGATTGTCGGAAAGCCTGATACGAACCAACGTCTTTTGCTTAATGCGTCGAAATCCAGGATTCCGGAAGGGGTGAAGGTAGACTATGAGAATAATATACTGGAAGTGCCTGCTACAGGTGCTGATGACATGACGCTGGCGTTCGTTACAGACACTCGTATCGATATTTCTTCTACAGAAGGTGCCGGTAGCGGAACAAGTGTAGGCAATATGTCCGTGTCGGAAGAGGCGGAAGGTATCGTGTCGTCATTTAATGTATCGGTTGCAGCGCAAGGCAGCGGTCGCCTGGGCTATACGGTTTTGGTGCATTTGAAAAATGCCTTGTTGAGTGGAACATATGATTACGTGGAGATACGTGTGGCTCCGAGTGACAAACAGATTGAAACTGTGGAAATCGCAGGAAATGTATGGATGGCATTTAATGCGCGTAGCCACGATCTGGAAGATCAGATTTATCCGTTGGACGGGGCTACGGTCGAAGATATGTATCATAAAAGTTGGATTAACACGGTGGGCGGTCTGTTCCAGTTTGGACGTTTATATATGTACGTGCCTTGGCAGGGGTATAATCCTTCCAACAATTTAGGTAACCAGACAGCTGATGCACCTTGGGTGAATGATACACATATGCCTTGCCCTGAAGGATACCGGATACCGACTGGTAACGAATGGCAGTCTCTGCTTCCTGCAGACCAAGAGATTCCGGGTAGATATAAGGCAGGAAATGGAGAAACAATTGCCGCTACACTTCACATCGGAGAAGGAACACTGATAACTCCGTCCAGTGGTGTGACGGGAACACAGCATTATGTGAAGTTTACTTCGGAAGACACCGGTCGCAGCCTTATTATTCCTTTGGCTGGCTCGAAGGGAGATAAGTCGTCATCCAATAATCCGGCTTTCGGGAAAAGAGCTGTGTTGTGGACAAACGAACGTAACGGTCTTCCGGGCGGTTATGCATGGGCTTACTGGTTGCCGTTCGAAGGAGCCGAGTCAACCGTTATTAAGAAACAGCGGTTACAGATGGAAGCATTTGCATCCGTACGTTGTGTAAAGAAATAGAGGAGGCTGTTTATGAAGATGCTAAGAATCATAATGATATTACTGGGCGCATTATTGCTTACCAACTGTTCGGGTGATTTTGAACAGGAGACCGGCATTGTTCCTTCCCATTCCGGACAAGTGTCGTTTTTGTTTGGGTTGCAGCAAGACGATGCGTCCGTGGTGCAGACACGCGGAAGCAAACCGGAGCAGATCACTCGTATGTGGTATGCTATTGCCAATGAACGTGGAGAGATTATTAAGCCCTTATATCAGAAGCTGGAAGAAAACTTCTCAAAATTGACTATCGAAGGATTGAGTATGGGGGATTATACAGTCGTTTTTCTGGCTACTACGAGCGAGGAAGAAGATGAGGCTGTCAAAGAACCCGAAAAACTGTCCGATGACTGGTTGATAAATCATGCGGAAAATGCGCCGTTAGATGCGGTTTACTTTTATAAGAAAATAGAATTGCATATCGGCAGAGATCAGGCTTCGGTGTCGCATACAGTGGTCTTGGAGCGTTCTGTAGGGAGAGTGGATGTCGATTTGAATGTATCGTCCGATTATATGTGGAGATTCATTCGTAAAATCGATGTAACTTTCGACGATGCCGAAGGAATATATGCCGCTCTTGGTGCAGACGGGAAATATTCCGGAACCAAAAAGATAGAATCTTATGACATTACCGGGAAATACTCGTTTTACTCATTGCCCGGCACAAAAGCATTATCCGGATTTGTGACGATTGAGTCAGATCGCAGTGACGGAACTCAGTTTGTCCGTAAATACCGTTTCACGGATTGTAAGATTGAGGCAGGCCGTGTATCTCATATTAGTATTGATTATCTGCATCCGGAAAATCAGGATGGTTCACTTTATGTTCGCAAAGAGGACTTCTTTCGGTTTCGCGCGGATACGATGTTTTTGGCCAGTGAGCCACGTGAGGTCTTTTATGACAGTCGCCGTCGTTCTTTTTATGCGAATGCTCCGTTGCAGGTTTCCATTTCAGACGAACATCAGTTGCTTGTCAAGTTCTTTTCTCCTGTAGGTATTCAGGATGTGAAGATTATGTGCCGTTTTAATAAATTTAGCATGGAGTTCTTCGAACTGGCACATTTTGAACAGATTTATCCGTTTATGGAAGCGTCATTCCCCTTGCCGGTTGTAGATTCGGAACGGACATTCACTACAAGTAGTGGACGGAAGATAGTGGTGCCTGCACAGCCCGGACTTTCCAATGATGATGTGACGCTTGTTATTCGTACAGAAGATCCGTTTATGAAGAAAATAGAACAGATAGACAGTCGCTGGTTTATACGTTTTTCTTCTTATTCGGCTGACAATGGTCATGCGTATTGGCGTCATATGAATCCGTTATTGTGCCGTCACGGAGTGGCGTTGGCTGTCAATATGGCTTTCATGTTCTCTTCCGAAGAGTTTAATATGGAAATGAACAAATACGAAGGTTTGTTGAAAGACAATGGAGGAAATCCGATCAATCTGGATGCGTTGCGTCAAAGAATCCGTAATCATGGCGGGCTTGTGCTGGGGTGTGTTGCCGGTGTCGGCGGATTAGGTGGAGGCAATACGTACGGCTTGGCTAATTATTGTTATACCGGTGTTTATTTTGATGCGACTCCTCCGGATGCCCATCCGCATAATTATCCTCGTCAGGCCATGTTTCATGAATACGGGCATTGCCTTGGGTATAGCCATAGCAGTACGATGACATATGGTGACCAATGGACGGTGTTGTGTGCAACGGTTTTTGTGGATATGGGAAAGAATGGTAAATTGCCGGTATGTTCGAAAGAGATAATAGCACAGTTACCGATGTAATCTGAAATCTTTTTCCTTCTTGCTTATTGCAAGTACAAGAAAAGCCCCGAACCATCACGGTCCAGGGCTTTTTTTCATCATTATAAACATGTATATAAGCAATACTAAATTTAAACACGTAAGACATCACGCATACAAACGACGCTAACTGCCCATTATGGGCTGTCAACATTTGCATATATATATATTTATAGATTAAGAAAGAATATCGCATCATCACGACTGAATATTCTGAGTAAAATGATATTAAATCAGTAGTAATTTCAAATGGTTCCGCCATCACAACGAAACGACATTTGTAATAAATTCAATATTAAACATGTCTAACTTTGTACTTTGACAAACTTTCAATTATGACTAAGGTTGCAAAGATACAGCTTTTTTAATAAATATGCAATAATTATAATGTCGTAAATTCACTTCCGTCATTCGTAAGGGGGGAGGCTGTTGAGCGGATATTAAATCGGGAAAAAATTCTATGGTTGATAGATGTGATGATTTATAGGTATATGGATTGTGATAGGGATTTGTATGAAAAGATGATTGGATTAGTGCAGAAATATATATCTGCTTACTCTTCTCTTTTATAACTTGAATATTAATATTGAAACTTTTATTTTTCTTATTTTTGGGGTATGAATAAATAATATATTAAAAATAGAACATAGAATGCCAAGAATGGCACTTGTGGTAGTTATTTTAAATCTTTTACTTTGCGTGATTTTATGTGATAAAAAAGAATTTATAATTAACTATGAAGATTATGAAGAAAAGATTGTTGTATTTGTTTATGCTTATTAGTTCGGTGAGTCTATTTATGAGTTGTAGTGACGATGACGATGTGAAATATCCGGTTGACAGTGAACTTGCAGGTGCATATAAAGGAACGATGGATGTATATTATGTGGGAGTATCTACTCCTATAGCTTCTGATATGGTTCAGAAGGTTTATATCTCAAAGGCTTCGGCTACTGCTGTAAAACTGGAACTGAGAAACTTTACTATTACCGTAGCAGGTACTGAGCTTCTTATTGGTGACATTACTGTGGATAATTGTGCTTTGACAAAAAGTGGTGATGCTTATAAGTTTTCCGGCAATCAGACATTAAGTCTTGTTGTGGGATCATGCAATACATCCGTTTCGGGTACAGTTGGTAAGAATGCTGTAGATATGGTTATTGATGTAGATGTAGAAGGCGGAATGAAAGTTAAGGTCAATTATAAAGGTACTAAACTGTCAGGAAGTGAAAACACGGAGGCTAAAATAACCGATTTTACTATTGATGACGAAGTTATAACAGTAGCACCGGTTATTGATGATGCAAAGAGTGCCATTACGTTTAAAGTTAATGATGAGGCTACTGAGGAAGACTTGAAAGCCTTGGTACCAGTCATTGCTGTTTCAGAAAAGGCTACCGTAACTCCGGCAAGTGGTGTTGCTCAGGACTTCTCCGGAGGAAAAAGTGTTGTTTATACTGTAGTTGCTGAAGATGGAACATCAAGAAAGTATACTGCTTCTATTGAAGGTGTTCAGAATATCATGAAATATTCTTTGGATGAATGGTCTGAATTTGATGCAGGTAATAGTTATGAAAATTATTGGACTCCGGAGCCTGCAGGATTCCTGGCTACTTCCAATGGTGGTGCCAAAATGTTGAATGGATCATCTTCGACAGTAAAAGTAGGCTATCCTGTGATGGAAGAATCTGAAGGCTTTAGTGGTAAGGCTGCCAAATTGGTGACATTGGATTCTAGAGCACATGTTTTAGGCAGTATGGCACCTATTACTTCCGGTTCTTTATTTACGGGTACGTTCAGTCTTAATATGCTTGCTCCTTTGAAATCAACCAAATTTGGTATTGCTTATGACAAGGAGCCTAAGTTATTAAAAGGCGTATATAAATATAAAGCAGGAACGAACTATATAGATGGTTCTGTCAAACCAGCGCAGGAGGGGCTTAACATTATTGACGAATGTTCTATTGCTGCGGTATTGTACGAAGCAAAAGATGCAGCCGGCAAAGATGTGACACTCACAGGAGTAGATATTAATACTTCAGAATATCGTGTGGCAGAAGCTCGCTTGAAAGATGGTACGGATAAAGATGAATGGACTACATTCGAACTTGCATTTGAGTATTTGCCGGAGAAATCTTATGATAGTACTAAAGAGTATAAGTTAGCTATTATATGTTCTTCCAGTAAGGAAGGTGATAAGTTCAAAGGCGCAGCTAACAGTACGCTGATCGTTGATGAATTGGAGGTTATTGGCGAGTAATGGGATTATAGCTAGAATAATAGGTTAGTTATATGAAAATTTGAAAACTATAATATCTTGAATATCGAAAAAGGGGGGACTTGAAATCCCTCCTTTTTTTGTATATATTGGTTGAGTATGCTGTAAATATGAACCTTAAAAAGTAGATAAAAACAGCTTTTTTGCAATATGATCTTAAAAATAGATCATAAAATACAAAGAATGGACCTTGTGATAATTAATATAAATATGTTACTTTGTACCCGATTTTGCGATCAAATAGATTATTAACTAAATAAGAGAATTATGAAAAAGAGTTTGTTGTATTTGTTTATGCTTGTTTGTTCAGTCAGCTTGTTTTCAAGTTGTGGTGATGACGATGATGAGGTGAAATATCCTATAGATACAGATTTGGCTGGAGGCTATATTGGAAAATTGTCAGTAGTTGTTGATGGAAATCAGATGGGGACTACTGAGAATCAAAAGATTGCTATTGCGCAGTCAAATAAAGGTGCTAATCAAATTGCTTTATCACTGAAGAATTTTACTTTCTTGATTAATGTGGGTGATATTGAGGTAGACCCTTGTACAGTGAAAGCTATTGATGGTGGTTACTCATTTGAAGGACAACAGAATCTTGATTTGGTGGCACCTCTCGGTAATTGTCCTATTAGTATTTTAGGTACTGTAAAAGGTAGCAATATTAATATTGAAATTGGCGTAAAGGTTGGTGCTCCTTTAAATCAAGATGTCAAGGCTACTTTTGTTGGTACTAAATTGACAGGTAATGAAAGCTCTGAGGCTAAGATTACAGGCTTTACATTTGATAGTGATGTTGTAACTGAACAGCCTGTTATTGACGATGAAAAAGGAACAATTACTTTTAAGGTAAGTAAAGATGCTGCTAATGAAGCTTTGATTTTGTCACCTTCTATTACAGTATCAGAGAAAGCTGTAGTTACTCCTGCTTCTAATGTTAAGCAAGATTTCTCAAATAATAAGAAAGTTGAGTATACAGTTACTGCTGAAGATGGTACTATGAAGAAATATAGTGTTTTTATTTCTGGAACCAACAAGGTTGTAGTTTATGATTTTGAAGATTGGACAGTAGATGAAACTCAGACTACTCCTGAATATCAATATCCAATAGCTGTAGGAGGATGGGCTAGTTGTAATCAAGCTGTTGTGTTTATTAAAGGATTTGGTGCTTTTGCTCAACCTAATCCTATTACTTATAATGGTCCTTTTCCTATTAATAAAACAGAAGAGGCTCATGGAGGAAACTATGCAGCGGAACTAGTATCTATTGATACTACAGGATCAGACAATATGTTAGGACAAAAAGTGCCTAAAGTTACAGCGGGATCTATATTTTTGGGAACATTTGTAGCTACAAATGCATTAAAAGATCCGATGACTACAACTCTTTTTGGTATTGAATATACAGAAAAACCTCTATTAGTGAAAGGATTCTTTAAATATACTCCTGGAACCGAATTCTATAACTCAAATGGAGTACTAGAACCAGATACAAAAGATGAGTGTGCTTTATCCGCAGTTCTATACGAAGTAGAAGATGTTAAAAAAGAAACATTGGATGGAAATAATATCTATACATCTGATAAAATTGTAGCTTCTGCTGTATATACAAATACTGGGACAAGTGAATATACTCCTTTTGAGTTAAAACTGGAATATAAAAAGGATAAAGAGTATGATCCCAATAAAAAGTATAAATTTGCAGTAATCTTTTCAGCTAGTAAAGATGGTGCTGCCTATAATGCTGCTGTTGGTAGTAGATTGTTGATTGATGATGTTACTATTGTTAATGAATAAGTAATTAGACTCAAAAGTAAAAGATATATTTTAGGTGTTTCCCTTCATCTCTTCTTTATTAGAATGGGATGGAGGGATTCTTATTTTTATTATAATTTGTTAGGAATGATATGAAGTAAGCCCCCGATAAAGTACCCGTTGTCTTTGTATCTTTAAGTCTCGATCTTTGCCAGAAAAAAGACTATGCAAAAAATGAGTAAAGAAGAATTCATTGAAATCCTGTCCCGTCAACAGCGTAGCGGTTTGACGATAAAAGACTTCTGTATAAATGAAGCCTATACCGAATCAAGCTTTTACTATTGGAAAGGAAAGTTTGGCCTATCGAGGCGTTATCATATGGATAGGCATTCTTCCTCTTTAGAGGAGTTTGCACCGGTTAGCCTCACCTCTTCACCTGCTTCCCACTCTGCCTGTGATAGTGGCGCTATACAAACGGGTGAGATCCGGATAGAGTTCCCCGGTGGTATTATCGCCCACTTCAGTGGTATGGCTGAATCCCAGGCGGCCATGCAATTGCTCACTCAACTCTGCAATCGCCATGTTTTGCCTGAATGACACGATGCGCTACTTTCTCTGTCCGGGTAAGACAGATATGCGTAAAGGTATGAACTCATTATGCGGGGTTGTTCATGATAAAATGGGATATGATGTCCGTTTAGGTGATGTGTTTATCTTTATCAACCGCCAGCGCACTACAATGAAACTGCTACACGCGGAAGATGGCGGACTGGTTTTGTACATAAAACGACTTGAAGAAGGCACTTTCCGCCTTCCCTCTTATGACAAAGAAAGCAAGTCGTACCCTATGCAGTGGCGTGACCTGGTTCTGATGGTAGAGGGAATCAACGACGAACCTTCCAAAAGGCTCAAACGTCTGAAAGCGTTACGAAAAAGTGACATGCAGTACTGAAAAACAGCAGGTGAAACCTTGATTATACGGTTGCTTTTCTGTATTTTTGTATTGTTCAAAACAGGTATGACGAATGACTCAGACAGAAACATTAGAACTTTTGGTGGCCACACTCCAGCAGGCTAATAGCTCCCAGTCTGAGTCAATCGAGCGTCTGACCCGGCAGAACGAACAGCTGCAAAATAAGCTTCAGGAACTGCTGGCTCAGGTAGCCTGGTTAAATCGTCAGTTATTCGGCCGTAAGAGCGAGAAATTAGCCCATCTGGATCCGAACCAGCTATCACTGTTCGATCCACCTGTTCAGCCGTTGGAACACGAAATACCGGAAGAAGCCGCAGCCCAAGAACCTGTCTGCTCGACGACTCCCAAAAAGAAAGTGCGTCAGAACCGCAACATGTTGGATGGCCTTCCTGTAGTGGAGATTGTCATAGAACCCGAAGGAGTCGATCCGGATAAATACAAGCGCATAGGCGAGGAACGCACACGTACACTTGAATTTGAACCGGGCAAATTATACGTAAAAGAGATCATACGTCCCAAGTATGGCCTGAAAGACAATATAAGTTTGCCTCAGGGGCATCAGGGCAGTGTTATTATAGCCCCTCTTCCGCTATTGCCTATCTACAAGGGACTTCCCGGTGCCAGCCTGCTCACTGAAATCCTCTTGCAAAAATATGAATATCATGTACCATTCTATCGTCAGGTGCGTGAGTTTCACCATTTAGGCCTGAAGATCTCGGAAAACACGCTTCAGGGGTGGTTCAAACCTGCCTGTGAATTACTTAAACCTCTCTATGAAGAGTTGAAGAAACAGGTATTGAAGGCCGACTATATCCAGGTGGACGAAACGACATTACCGGTTATCAACAAACAGAATCATAAAGCGGTTAAGGAATACTTGTGGATAGTCAGGGCGGTTATGGATGGATTGGTCTTCTTTCATTATGATGACGGTTCCCGCTCACAGGAAACAGCCTGGAAATTATTACAAACCTTCAAAGGATATCTTCAAAGTGACGGCTATGCGGCCTACAACATCTTTGAGGGTAAGAAAGAGGTGTGCCTTGTCGGATGCCTTGCCCACATAAGGCGACATTACGAGGTTGCCAAAGAAGAGAATGAATCCCTGGCCGGATATGTTCTGGCTCAAATACAGCAACTCTATCGGATCGAACAGATTGCCGACCAGGAGGAACTCACTTATGAGCAACGCATGCTTAGAAGACAGGAACAGGCACTTCCCATACTTGAGCAACTGGAAAAATGGATGGAAACAGCCTATCCGAAAGTGCTTCCTAAAAGCCGGATGGGGCAAGCTATCGCTTACGCGTATCAACTTTGGCCACGTATGAGGAATTATCTGAAAGACGGCAGGCTTAAAATAGATAATAATCTGGCCGAAAATGCGATTCGTCCGATAGCCTTATCAAGAAAAAACTTCTTATTTTGTGGAAACCATGAAGCCGCGCAGAACACTGCCATAATCTGTTCGCTCTTGGCATCATGCAAAGCCTCCAACATTACCCCCCGGGAATGGCTCACGGAGGTGATTGCACTATTGCCGTATTATGCAGCCAACAAGGAGAAAGACCTAAAAGAGCTGCTACCCCATTGCTGGGAATCGGGAAACTCCAAAGAACTCTAATAATACTCTAACGAAAAACAAGAATATAAATACAGAATCACTATAGCTTTGTTCGATTTGCTATAGCGATTCTTTTTTATACGGGTACTTTATCGGGGGCTTACGATATGAAGGAGAAGTATATTACTCCATTAATTATGAAAAATGTATTTTTCTAATAATGTTTTTAGATGAAGTTTGGGATATAAAAACTCTCGTTATAGCTTGTCTATAACGAGAGTAATGATGAATCTATATAGATTATTTTTTATTAGAACGCATATCCGAATCCTACATTTAAATAAATAGGATACATAGCAAATGCAATCGTATCAAAATCCTTCTTGAAGATATCGTTCAATCCCCATGTCAAGTCAGCATACACATTTAAATGTTTGAATGCTCTCCACTCACCGCCTAATTGCAATCCCCATTGGAATTTACGCAGATTGTCAGAGAAATCATAAGTAGCAATGCTTTCACCAGTAAAATCTACTCGCGAACCTGTCTGATCCGGAGTACGCAAGTGACCTTCATATACATGTCCGGAGAAGTTTCTTTCAATAAGATAAGATACATACGGACCTGCTGAGACTTTCCAACGTTTGCTTACTTTATAGTTGGCAACTACTGGGATAGTCAGATAAGAGTTTTTGACTTTAGTCTTTACGCCACCGGTCCATAAGCCTTGTAATTCTCCACCGTTGGTGTTGATAATCTTCATCCCATAGTTCTTTACTGTAGCTTCTGTGGTCATATTCTTGTTTTCAAGTCGTACCCCTACAGTCATTCCCCATTTCGTGTCAAACCATTTAGTTGCGTTTCCTTCAATTGAAATGGCGAGGCCACCAGGGGCATAGCTATCTATTTTACGAATTTCTTCAGGTAGAGGCAATGGAGAAGTTCCTCCAATACTGAAACCCGCCTTGATTCCATATTCCCATCCGTGTAAATACGACCAGATGATACCTTGATTTCTTTCTTCTTGCGCCTGCGCTGAAAGTGTACTTACTAATAGTAGTACAGCTATAATATTGAGTAATTTATATCTTTTCATTTTCTTGTTTTTTTAGTCTTCGCAAATAAGTTCTACTTCATCGACATATAGTGTACTGCCCACTGCCCCTTTAAAATAAGCACCGTCTACACTGGACGAAAACACAATACCTAATTTGTATTCTCCATTCTTTAATTTGGTATCATCAATAACTTGTCCTTTTACCGGTTCGAAAGGAATTTCAAAATCAGTCCATTGATCTGATTCAACAACATCTTCCGGTTTAATTCGCGCTAATGATACTAACTTATTTGAAGTAAATACATCATCACCATTAAGCATGACAGAATTATTCTCAGCTTCATACATAACAGCATAAATATCACATTTGTCTCTTACACCCTCTTGTGGCTTTCCTTCTGCGGAATATACATCTCCTGCTTTAAATTTATAATGTCCTTTGAGCGTTTTAGGGCGTTTATCGAACTGGAAACCGAAATTAGTGGCTTTTCTAGGATTTGCCAACGCATTTCCTACTTCAAATGTTCCGATAAATAAGTTGCCGGCAGCAATATACATTTTTACCGATGCTCCAAAACTACCGGTATCACGAGTTTCCAGTTTAACTCCTTTACCTCTGAAACCATTGGCTATCTGTACAGTCGGGTAATCTGTTTTGGAGTTTGCCATACCTGTCAATTTAAAACCCGGATTACCACTTGACCATTGTAATACTTTAGATATTTCTTGTGAAGTGCCCGGCTGGAATTCATAAAAGATATCGTAGTCATTGGAAGGTAATAACTTTTCAAAGTTGAAAGAAGTAGGTAATTCTGCTAAAACAACATTGACCGTATAAACAGGTTTCCATTGACCGTCTTCTGATGTGACAGTGAATTTCCGGGAATGTGGCTCTTCACTAAAGTCATATGTGGCTTCTGTATCTCCAGCAACTTGATCATTTATTTTTATAGTGGCTCCTTCCGGAATTACAAATTCTAACTTTTGTTTGGACAAGTCAGCTCCCTTGTTTACATATACATTGATCAGCTTTGAATCAGCATTGATGTTTGCTAATTGTACATCATCACCTGTACAAGCATCAATGGCTGCTTCTGAGTTCAGTGCTTCATCCTGTATGCAGGAAGTTGCAGCACAAGCTAGTATGAAACAGGCTATTAAAGTCTTAATTTTCATGCGGTTTAATCTTTTTAGTTACTAATTCAGTCTCTTTATATAAAACTCGGGTGCAAAGTTAAGTTTCTTTTTGAAATCTAGCGCTCTGTTAGTGAGGGAATTCAATAAAATTAGTGCCTTTTATAAAAATAGTGTGGACTAAAAGAAGAAAAAGGCTTTTGCTTAGTTTACTAATAATTCATTCCAAAATACCAAAGTGGGATAGATCGAATGGGTGCTATATTCGTGCTCGTACTCTTTAAATAACTTGTTGAAGTTTTCGTATAAGCAATCCATAGCTGAAGTGCATTTATCTGCAATGATGCGATAATTGCACAACAAAAGTGCAGTATTATGTATATTTCTGCACTTTTGTTGTGCAGAGAATTATCAAGGATTGCTCAATAGTAATTTAGCATCACTTTTGCTCTCATGCTCTAACAAACTGTCTGTATCCCTTTATTCATCGTGGTTTTCGGTGTGGTAGCAACTGTGGTAGCAGGTATGAGAGCAAATGCTTGCCCTCACTTTTCTAAATCCAATCTCTAACCTTTGTAGTATCTTCATTTTATTCCTGTAGTTCCAATGTCAATTTAGGATAAGACAACTAAATTAGTTTCCTCGTCTTGAAACTATAGTTTCAGCGAAGAGAAACCATAGTTCCAAAGGCTTGAAACCATAGTTCCAAAGGCTTGAAACCATAGTTCCAAAGGCTTGAAACTTTAGTTCCAACAGCTTGGAATCATTAGTTCAAGCGTTTGAAACTTTCTGAAACATCTGTCGATTGGATTCACTTTGACCGTATGTTTGGATTGACTCGACCATGTTAGTTATTTCAATTGACCAGTTCTTTTAGGAGAAGCATTGAATCATTTATTGGCTAATAATGTATGGGGTATCAGTCATTAATAGCTGATTTCTCAGTTATTAATGACTGAGAAATCAAATGTTAATAGCTGAGATGTCAGATATTAACATCCTGTAAATCAAAAGATAGCAATGTAGAAACGATACTAGTCAGGACGAAACAGAGTGAGAGCAACCGTTTGCTCTCATACCTGCCACCACAGTTGCTACCACACCGAAAACTACGATGAATAAAGGGATACAGACAGTTTGTTAGGGCATGAGAGCAAAACTGCTGTCAAATTACTATGGAGGCTATTGTGGAAATTCTGATTAATAAATCTACAGATATTCCATACTTATATTTGAAAAATAGTATCTTTGCAGTGACTAACATTTTATAATGGGACGCAGGGAATCCTGCTTTTGATAAGTTGCAGGCATTTTTTGCTTGTAGCTTTCCTCATAGGCGGTTTCGTACCCCCGTGGGGAACGTTAATGCGTCCCCAGCTTCTGTGGAGTGTTATGCAACGGGAAAGGCGGAACCGTTTTTTTTATTCCCGCCTATCTTAAAACCGTTGTATCATGCATGAAGAACAAAACAATGCACCTGTAAAAACCGTTCGAAGCAATCGGCAGGAAGCTAATTTTCCTAATCTGGAAGAAAAAGAAAACCTAAAACAGTTTTATTTAGCCCAATCACGACGACTATGCCCTACCGTATCAGTCGATCGTTCGGAATCACAACGTCTGGGAGCGTTACACCACAAAATCAAACATTTTATTAAAGCGTTAACCAACCTCGACCGTTCATGGGAAAATGGGATGCCGGAGATGCAAAAGGCTTGCCTGCATTTCTTTTCTTTACAAAATTCACCTCGCACAGAGTGTCAAAAGATTTTTGAAGAATGGGCAAAATGGTCGAACTTCCTGATATCAGCTTCTTGCTATCATGGTTTTGTCAGTCAGATGTTGCAGGATTATCAACGTCAATTACGTGACTTGGAAAAGCTCTTGGGCGGCAAACCTTCCGAAACTTTGGAGAATGTATCTGACCGTTAAGTCATACAGATAGATATTGATATTGCATCGAACTGACGTTAAAAGTAGTTCGTTTCTTGACGATTTTAATTCTTTTCAGTATAAAAATGAATGAAACGGTGCAGAAATGAATGAAAGTTTTTCCTACTATAAAGTTGAAAAACATAAAAACATCTGCCACCTGCAACGAAAAGCGTGT
>OOAZ01001085.1_pt1 | contig 20395 bp, 16 predicted proteins | sample 1671221 | NCBI WGS metagenome assembly OOAZ01 (sample SAMN06348134, study PRJEB24527) | human gut metagenome | biome: human gut; feature: ankylosing spondylitis patient; material: feces | host: Homo sapiens | place: China | collected 2015-10
TGTTAGGCGCGCCGCCAGCGTTCGTCCTGAGCCAGGATCAAACTCTTTATAAATGGTATTTAATCGCCATTTAAAAGCGTTAAATCTCTGTAATCACTCAGACACAATCGCTTGCGTCCTGTATGAATTACTTGTAAATTTGGAATTGATTAACGTGGGTTTCCAAACCCACGATCAAGGTTCCACAAGTTTCAGTTTTGTTCAATTTTCAAGGTCCTGCTGTGCTGTCGCGTTTCCTTGACAGCTTGTATATTATATATCAGATTCTCTCGTTTGTCAAGAGGTTTTCTGAAAGTTTTTTGAAGAAGTTTTCTTCAAAAAACGGCGTACAAGCTGTAGGTAAAGGCTCCAGCGGCTGCCGCCGCGGGCTGGGCTCGCGAGACAGCTTGATTATTATAGCAAGTAGTATGACCTTTGTCAACAGGTTTTTGCAAGTTTTTTTGATTTTTTCGACAAAGTTTGAGGGAGAAGTTTGGGCAAGGTGTATATTGGGGTGACGGCGGTTGGCGGGCACAAATTGTGGGGTGGCGGAAGGAAAGCGGGTTGCGGGATCAGGTGGTTTGGGGGAATGGGTGAGCGGTGGAAGATTAGCGGCAGGCGGCGGGGAGGTTGCGGGCCGGGCATGCCCGGCCCCTACGGGGGGTGAACGGAAGATTGTAGGGCGGCCTGCCCTCAGGCCGCCGCGGGCGTGTATAGGTGTAGGATGATTTCGGGCCATCTCTGTAGGGGGCGGCGTCCTCGACGTGCCGCGGAGGGGTCAAGACCCCTCCCTACGATGTAGGGGTGAGACGGGGTGTGTAAAGCAGTAACGGGCGGCGGCGGAAAGCGCGCGGGCCGGGCATGCCCGGCCCCTACGGGGTGGTGGAAGGGTGAGCGGGTGCTGGTGGAGGGGGAAGTCGGAGAGGTGACGGGGCATTACTGCGTTTGTTGCCGCATACGCAGTAAAATCTCCTTGCGTATCCTCTGCAAAAGCCGTATACTACTATTATAATAGTATATTAGGTGGAATAGCCATGATGAAGATTTACCGCACACAGGATAAGCAGCTGACGCGCGTTGACGATATGAACGAAGGGGCCTGGATCTGCCTGACCAATCCCACCGACGACGAGGTCCGCCGGGTAGCGGCAACGCTGGACATCGAGCCCGCGGACATCGTGGCCGCGACGGACCCCGAGGAATCGGCGCGTATCAGCCTGGAGGACGGCTACACGGTCATCATCGTGGACATCCCCGTCAAGGTGGACGGTGCCGGTGAGGGCATCTATACGACTATCCCCCTGGGCATCCTGCTGACGCAGGAGCTGATCGTCACGGTCTGCTCCACCGATACCGCCGTTATCGGGGATTTTGCCGCCTGCCGGGTCAAGGGGTTCTCGACCCGCAAGAAAATGCGGTTCGTCTACCAGCTGCTCTACCGCGCGGCCACGATGTACCAGCAGGAGCTGCGCCTGATCGACCGCCGCCGCCAGGCCATTGAGAAAAATCTGGCCGGCGAGCTGAAGGACAGCGACCTGATGGAGCTGCACGGCCTGGAATCGACGCTGGTCTACTTTGCCACGAGTCTGCGCGCCAACGCTACGGTGCTGGACCGCCTGACCCGCTATAAGCGGCTGGAGCAGTACCCTGATGACCGCGAGCTGCTCGACGACGTCATCGTTGAGATCCGTCAGGCCATCGAGATGACCAGCATCTACCGCGACGATATAAAGGGCACGCGGGAGCTGTTCAGCTCGATTCTGGACAACCGCCTGAACAATGCCATGAAGTACCTGACCAGCATCACCCTGCTGATGGCCGTGCCCACCGTCATCAGCGGTCTGTATGGCATGAATGTGCAGTCCGACGGCATGCCCTTTGCCAACACCACCGCCGGGTTCGCCATTGTGCTGGGCCTGACGCTGGCGCTCTGCGTGTTTTCGGCGTGGGTATTGCACAAGAAGCACATGTTGTGAGCTATGCCGGGCGAGCAATGCCCGCCCCTACATAAAGTCTGCCCCGTCGGCAGACTTTTTCTGTAACATCCGCAAAAAAATTCCTACCTTATATAATAAAGGAGGCTGAAATCATGGAGGACGCCGCAATCGTGGCCCTGTACTGGGCGCGGGACGAGCAGGCGCTGGCCGAGACGGCGGCAAAATTCGGCGCGTACTGCCGCAAGATCGCCGACAACATTCTGCACAGCGCCCACGACGCCGAGGAATGCGAGAACGACACCTGGCTGGCCGCTTGGAACAGCATGCCCACCAACCGACCTGCGCGGCTGGCTCCGTATCTGGGGCGCATCACGCGGAATCTCGCGCTGGACCGCTTTGACCGGGCGGCAGCGCAGAAGCGCGGCAGCGGGCAAACCTGTGCGCCGCTGGACGAGCTGGCCGAATGCGTCGCCGCGCCGGGCAGCGTGGAGGACAGCTTTGACGCCGCCGAGACCGGGCGGCTCATCAGCGCGTTTCTGCGCACGCTGCCGGAGGAAACGCGCAGCATATTTTTGCGCCGGTACTGGTACTGCGACGCGACGGCGGACATTGCCGCGCGGTACGGCCTGACCGAGAGCAAGGTGCGGGTGACGCTGCACCGCACGCGCGGCAGGCTGGCCGCCTACTTACAGGAAAGGGGTGCTGCACTGTGACAGAACGCGAATTATTTGAGGCCATCGGCCATGTGGACGATGACCTCATTTTGGCCGCCGACGCGCCGGTGAAAAAGCGCCGCCGGGTGGTGCATCTGCACTGGCAGCAGGTCGTGTCTGTGGCCGCGTGCGCCTGTATAGTTTTGGGCGGCGCAGCCGTGTGGCGGAGCGGCGCACTGCACAAGAGCAGCATAGCCGGTGAAGTCGCCATGGCCGCCGACGTCCCGGAGGCCGCTGCCGAGACCGCTCCCGCGCCGGATATGCCGATGCTGGATGCCGCCGCGCCCCAGGCAGCGGACGCCGACGAGGGAGCTGCTGTCGAAAAGGACAGCGCCGCTTCCGGCATCGCTCTGGGCTTGGCGCAGTGCGTACAGATCGACGGCGTGCTGTATTTTGATACGGGCAGCGCAGTGGACTACCCCCCGGACCGCGGGGCTGACGGGGTCATTGAGACAAGCGTTGACCGGGACGCCTTCCCGGAGACGGACGGGTGCTCGAACTTTGGTACCGGGTATTCCTACTGGGTGACCGAGGACGGCGTTGTCATCGTGGAGATAGACGGGGCGTATTGGGAGTTTATGGCGAATTGAGGGTTCTACTCGCCTTCCCCTTTGGGGGAAGGTGGCCCCGCAGGGCCGGATGAGGGGCGCGTGTACCCTGGCGCCCCGATAGCGGACGGCAACGGCAAGGCAGCCCCTCATCAGTCAGCGGTCGGGGCCGCTGACAGCTTCCCCCTCGGGGGAAGCCATGCTCATACAAAGTACAAATGACCCATGAGAGGCAGCCACCGTCTCCATGGGTCATTTTTTATCCCGCTCTTTGGCGGCGCTCAGGGCTTCGGGTTTGCGGGTCTCGGGGGTCAGCAGTTTGGCGCGGGTCACGGCGGCACCGCCGAACTTTTTCCGCAGGGCGTCTGCGGCGCGGTCCAGCTTCTCCTGCTTGTCGATGCGGGCGGCATCGGTGAAAAGGTCCATCTGCTCAAAGTTGTCCTCGCCGGTCTTTTCGGCGCTGACACCCACCAGCCGCACGGGGCGCTGCGGCCACATCTGGCGCATCAGCTCGATTGCCACATGGTAGAGGCGGTCCGTGGAGTTCGTCGGGTTGGGCAGCGTCGTCTGGTGGCTCGTGCGGCGGAAGGCGTTGTCCACCAGCTGTACCGTGACGACACGGGCCGTCTTGCCGTCGGCGCGCAGACGCCGCCCGACGGAATCGCAGAGTGCCAGCATCGTGGCGTCGGCGTCTTCGGGGCGGGCCAGGTCCCTGGGCATCGTTACGCTGTTGCCGTAGCTGTTGTCGCGGGTGCGCTGCTTGGTCACGGGGTCGGCCTCGCGGCCATTGGCGTAGTTCCACAGCGTATCGCCGCGGCTGCCGAACAGCTTGACCGCCGTATCCCGCTCAAGCCGGGCCAAATCCCCTATGGTGTAGATGCCGCAGCTGTTCAGGCGCTTGGCCGCGCTGGGGCCGACGCCGAACAGGTCGCCCACCGGCAGCGGCCACATCTTAGTCTCGACCTCGTATTTATATAAGGTATGCACCCTGTCGGGCTTTTCAAAGTCGGAGGCCATCTTGGCCAGCAGGCGGTTGGGCGCAATGCCGACGTTGACCGTGAAGCCCAGCTCCCGGCGCACGCGGCGGCGGATCGTGTGCGCGGCGGTCAGCGGCGGGCCGAACAGTGCCTCGGTGCCGGTCATGTCGAGAAACGCCTCGTCGATGCTGTATTGTTCAACATCCGGGGTATAATCGTTCAAAATTTGAATCAGTGCCTTGCTGTTTTTTACATAAAAATCAAAGTCCGGCGGCACGACGGTCAGCCCCGGACACTTGACGCGGGCGGCAAAGAGGCTTTCCCCCGTCTGGATGCCGAATTTTTTCGCCGGGGTGCTTTTTGCCAGCACAACACCGTGGCGCTTGGCCTCATCGCCGCCGACGACGGCGGGGATCGTGCGCAGATCGACAGTGCTGCCGCCTTGCAGCGCCTTGAGCGCCGACCAGGACAAAAACGCCGAATTGACGTCCACATGGAAGTAGATTTTGGGCATGGGGACCTCCTTTCCGCCCTTGCCTTCCCCCTCGGGGGAAGGTGGCCCCGCAGGGCCGGATGAGGGCAATGCCCGCCATAGATGCCCGGCCGGGGATTTCCGCCCTGTAGGGGCCGGACATGTCCGGCCCGCGGCTTTTCCATGGACTACCGCCCGCCCTGCACCTCCGGGCCGGGCATGCCCGGCCCCTACAAAGCCGTTCAACGGCAAATGGGCAATCGCGGCAAGCCCCCGGGGATTTTTTTAATTATACCACAAAAACCCGCACTTGCATATCATCCCCAAGCGTGCTATAATGTATGTATATTTATACAAATAAATCGTATATTTAAAAAGGAGCTTTACTATGGACCTCGTAGGGCATGATTTTTTGACGCTGTTGGACTTTACCCCCGCGGAAATCGGTTATCTGCTGGATCTGGCAGCCGAGCTGAAGGCCAAGAAAAGGGCGGGCATCCCGCACGACACGCTGCGCGGCAAGAATGTGGCGCTGATCTTTGAGAAAACCTCCACCCGCACCCGCTGCTCGTTCGAGGTCGCCGCGCACGACCTTGGCATGGGCACGACCTATCTGGACCCCACGGGCAGCCAGATCGGCAAGAAAGAGTCCATCGCGGACACCGCGCAGGTGCTGTCCGGCATGTTTGAGGGCATCGAGTACCGCGGCTACGGCCAGGCCATCGTTGAGGAGCTGGCCAAATACGCCAGCGTGCCCGTCTGGAACGGCCTGACGAACGAGTACCATCCCACCCAGATCCTGGCCGATTTTTTAACGCTGCGTGAGCATTTCGGCAAGCTGCAGGGGCTGAAATTCGCCTACATGGGCGACGCCCGCTACAACATGGGCAACAGCCTGATGATCGGCTGCGCCAAGATGGGCCTGCATTTTGTGGCCTGCGCCCCCAAAGCCTACTGGCCGGACCCCGCGCTGGTGGAAAAGTGCAAAGAGTTCGCCCGCGTCAGCGGCGGCAGCATCACGCTGAGCGAGGACACCGACGCCGTGGCCGGTGCGGATGTCGTCTACACCGACGTCTGGGTCAGCATGGGTGAGCCCGTCGAGGTCTGGGAGGAGCGCATCAACGCCCTGTCCCCCTATCAGGTCAACGCCGAGCTGATGGCGAAGGCCAAGGGCACCGCCGTGTTCATGCACTGCCTGCCCGCCTACCACGACCACAAGACCGCCGTCGGCAGGGAGATGGGCGAAAAGTTTGACCGCGACGCCATGGAAGTGACCGACGGGGTCTTTAACGGCCCGCAGTCCATCGTGTTCCAGGAGGCCGAGAACCGCATGCACACGATCAAGGCGGTCATGGCGGCAACGCTGGGGGCGTGAGTCCCAAGCCTTCCCCTGTGGGGGAAGGTGGCCCCGTCCGCTGACAGCTTTCCCCAAGGGGGAAGCCAGACACAGAAAAAGGCACGTCCAACGCAGGACGTGCCCTTTCATTTATAAAGGAAATTACTCCTCAATATACCCGTACTGCAGGTACCAGTAGCCGTAGGGGCTGTGCCAGGTGCCCTTCAGAGAGGGGCTCTGCAGCCAGAAGTCGTTGTAATACGCAACGGGGATGCAGGCGGCATCCTCCATCAGGATGTCCTCGGCCTCGTGCAGCTTCTGGAAGTGGACGCTCTTATCGGCGACCTTGGAGGCTTCGACGGCGGCATCGAACTCGGGGTTGCTGTACTTACCATCGTTGTTGCCGTTGGTGGTGGTGAACAGCTCGATCATGTTGGAAGGATCGTTGTAGTCCATGACCCAGCCGTTACGGCTGACGTCGTAGTCGCCGGCGCGGCGCATCGGGGTGAAGCTGGCCCACTCGACCTTGTTGATGTTGACGGTGATGCCCAGCTCGCCCCAGGCCTGCTGGACGTACTCAGCAACGGGGGTGTGGTAACCGGCGTCGTTGGTGCTGTACTCGATGGTGGGGAAGCCCTCGCCGTTCGGGTAACCGGCATCGGCCAGCAGCTGCTTGGCCTCCTCGAGGTTGGCGTCGTAGTCGTCGCTGATGTAGGTCTTGCCGCCGTTGGCGTTGTCGTAGAACATGCCGTTCTCATCGACGATGCCGGGGCCGACCAGGTTGTAAGCGGGGGTGTAGGTGCCCTGCATGATGGTGTTGGCAACGTAGTCACGGTCAATGGCCAGAGACAGAGCCTTGCGGACCTTGGGGTCGGTGAACGGCTCCTTCTGGTCGTTCAGGGAGATGTAGTAGGTGCCCAGGATGGTGTCAACGTAGAAGTCGCCGCCGTCCTCAGCCTTGGTCAGGCTGGGGATCTCATCGGTGGGGACATCCTTGATGAGCTGTGCCTCACCGCTGTTGTAGGCGGCGTAAGAAGCGCTGGAGTCCTCGAGCAGGAGCAGGGTGATGGTGTCGGAAACGATCTTGGAGGTATCCCAGCCGCCGACGTAGTTCGGGTTCTTGGACAGAACAATACGCTCGGAGGGGACCCAATCGGTGATCATGTAGGGGCCGTTGCAGACGTAGGTGTCAGGCTGCGTGCACCAGGCATCGCCGTTGGCCTCAACAGTGGCCTGCTGCACGGGGCTCATAGCCGCGAAGGCGCAGAGCTTATCGAAGTAGGAGCAGGGATAGGCCAGCTGGATGGTCAGGGTCTTGCCGTCCTCGCTGGCGTGGACGTTCAGGGCATCCCAGTCGGAATCGGTGGTGGTGTTGCCGTCTGCATCGGGGTTGCCGATGGCATCCTCATAGCCGTCGATCATACCGACAACGGTCTCGCCGTAGGGGGCTGCGGTGTCGGGGCAGGCCAGACGCTTGAAGGAGTACTCAAAGTCCTTCGCAGTCAGGTCGGAGCCGTCGCTCCACTTCAGGCCGTCCTTCATGGTGAAGGTCCAGGTCAGGCCGTCCTCAGAGACCTCGGGCAGATCTGCCTGGCCGGGGATGACCTCGTTGTTCTCATCGATGAGCAGCAGCGGCTCAAAGACGGTGATCAGCGTGTTGGCGCCGTCGATTGCGCTGTTCAGCGCGGGGTCCAGCGTCTCGGGGTTGGAACCGAGCTGGACGGTGAAACCGTTGGCGGAAGTGCCGGTAGCCTCGGCGGCTTCGCTGGTCGCAGCCTCAGTGGATGCAGCGCTGCTGGCAGCGGAGCTTGCAGAGCCGCCGCACGCAGCCAGAGAAGCAGCCATGCAGCCGGCCATAGCCACGGCAGCAATGTTCTTCATCTTCATGAATATTCCCTCCAAATGTAATATACTTTATACCCAATCCCCCCGGGAGACAAGCCCCCAACGGAATGAATATTTATACTTTACCACTCTGAATCCGAAATTTCAAGTGGTCTGTAACTTTTGTAACTGTTTTGATAGAAAGTCCTTTTGTATTTCTATTGCGTACAGTTCTATGTTCCGCGGATGAATGTTCGCCTCACACGCACATTTTGGGGTCAAGCACAAGGCGGCTGCGGTGAGCCGCCCTGTATAAGTATGAGTTTATATGTCGGGTGGAGTCGAGGGGCGGACAAACAGTGTCCGCCACGCCCGGCAGCGCCCCCTACATTACTTTACTTTGTCCAGATGGTGGCACGCTGCCCAGTGGCCGCTGCTCACTTCCTTGAACTCCGGCACCTCGGCGGCGCAGCGCTCGTCGGCGTAGGGGCAGCGGGTGCGGAAACGGCAGCCGCTCGGCGGATTCAGCGGGCTGGGCACATCGCCCTGCAGCACGATACGGTGGCTCTGGCGGGCCGTGACGGGGTCCGCCACGGGAATGGCCGAGATCAGGCTGCGGGTGTAGGGGTGGACGCTGTGGGCGATCAGCTCAAAGCTGTCGGCCAGCTCCACCAGCTTGCCCAGATACATAACGCCGATGCGGTTGGAGATGTGCTTGACAACGCTCAGGTCATGGGCGATGAACAGGTAGGTCAGCCCCATCTCCTGCTGCAGGTCCTCAAACATGTTGACGACCTGCGCCTGGATCGAAACGTCCAGCGCGGAGACCGGCTCGTCGCAGACGATGAACTCGGGGTCCACAGCCAGGGCGCGGGCAATGCCGACGCGCTGGCGCTGACCGCCGGAGAACTCGTGCGGGTAGCGGTTGGCGTGCTCACTGTTCAGGCCGACGCGCTCGAGCAGGGAGATGATCTTGTCATGGCGCTCCTTGGCGTTGGCGCACAGGTGGTGGATGTCGATGCCCTCGCCGACGATGTCGCCGATGGTCATACGGGGGTCCAGGCTCGCGTAGGGGTCCTGGAACACGATCTGCATACGGCGGCGGTAGGGCAGCATATCAACGGCGATCTTTTCCTTTTTGTCAAACAGGACCTTGCCGTCGTAGATGATGGTGCCGTCGGTAGGCTCATACAGGCGCAGCAGGGTGCGGCCCGTCGTGGTCTTGCCGCAGCCGGACTCACCGACCAGGCCCAGCGTCTCGCCCTTGCGGATGGCAAAGCTCACGTCGTCCACGGCCTGAACGTACTGCTTGTTCTTGCCCATGCCGCCGGCGGGGAAATACTGCTGCAGATGCTTTACTTCAACGAGATTCTCGCTCATCAGGCTTTGCCCCCCTTCTCAAATTCTTCCTTCTGGCGCAGCCAGCAATAGGTGTAGTGGGTGTCGCTCAATTCGGTTCTGGGCGGCATCTTGTTCAGGCAGACCTTCATGCAGCTCTTGCAGCGCGGCGCAAACGGGCAGCCTGCGGGCGGGTTCAGCAGGTCAACGGGCTGACCCTCGATGGGCACCAGACGCTCCTTCTCCTCGGCGTTCAGCTTCGGGATGGAGTTGATAAGGCCCTTCGTGTACTCATGCTGGGGGTTGTAGAAAATTTCGTCCGTCGTGCCGTACTCGACGATGTGACCGGCGTACATGACGGCGATCTTCTCGCACATCTGGGCCACAACGCCCAGGTCATGGGTGATCATGATGATGGACATGCCCAGCTTGTGGCGCAGGTCGTTCATCAGCTCCAGGATCTGTGCCTGGATCGTCACGTCCAGCGCGGTGGTCGGCTCGTCGGCGATCAGCAGCTTCGGCTCACAGGCCAGCGCAATGGCGATCATGACGCGCTGGCGCATACCGCCGGACAGCTCGTACGGGTACTGCTTCAGGCGGCGGTCCGGCTCGTTGATGCCGACCAGCTCCAGCAGCTCCTTAGCGCGGGCCCAGGCTTCCTGCTTGGTCTTTTTGGTGTGCAGCAGGATGACCTCGACGATCTGGTTGCCGATGGTGTACACCGGGTTCAGGCTCGTCATGGGGTCCTGGAAGATGATGGAGACCTCGTTGCCGCGAATTTTGCGGAACTCCTTCTCGGTCATTTTGTCGATCTGGTGGCCGTTGAACCACACCGTGCCGCCGACCAGACGTCCGGGGTAGGCGGTCAGGCCCATGATGGAGTAGGCCGTGACAGACTTGCCGGAGCCGGACTCGCCGACGATGCCCAGCACGTCGCCCTGGTTCATGCTGAAGGACACGCCGTTCAGCGCCTTGACCTCGCCCGCGGGGGTGAAGAAGGACAGGCGTTCGTCCTTGATTTCAAGAATTTTTTCGCTCATGTTGCTCCTCCTTCCCTCTTTAGCTCTTGAGCTTCGGGTCAAACGCATCGCGCAGACCGTCGCCGAACAGGTTGAAAACCAGGATCATGATGCTGATCATCAGCGCGGGGGCGATCAGCAGCACCGGGTAGGTGTTCATGCCCTTGACAGCGTCAGTCGCCAGCGAGCCGAGGGACGGCATGGGGGCTGCAACGCCGAGGCCGAGGAAGCTCAGGTAGCTCTCGGTGAAGATGGAGGACGGGATCTGCAGGGTGGTGGTGACGATCAGGGTGCCCATGCAGTTCGTCAGCAGGTGCTTCTTGATGATGCGCCCGCCGGAGGCACCCAGCGCGCGGGCAGCGGTGACGTACTCGCTCTCCTTCAGCGTCAGGACCTGGGAGCGGACGATACGCGCCATGCCGACCCAGTACAGCAGGGCGAATATGATGAAGATGGACACCATGTTGGGGCCGAGCTTCTGCATCCAGCCGAAGCCGGGCTTGGTGGCCAGGCTCTCCAGCGGTTCCTTGATGGCCATGGCCAGCAGGATGATGAGCAGGATGTCGGGGATGGTGTAGAGAATATCGGTAATACGCATCATGATGTTATCGATCCAGCCGCCCGCAAATGCGGAGATGGCGCCGTAGGTCGCGCCGATGAGCAAAACCAGCACAGAGGCCAGCAGGCCGACGGACAGGGAGACGCGGGTGCCCATCATGACACGCACGGCAAAGTCACGGCCCATACGGTCGGTGCCCAGAATGTGCGGGAATACGTTCTCGCCCTGGTCGATGAGCTTCTGCTCCGCGGCAGAATATTCAAACGGGGCCAGGTTGTTGCTGCCCTTGATCTGCTGCTCATAGCTGTAGGGCCAGAAGCTGGGCAGAACATAGGCCATGAAGGCGATCAGCAGGATGACGACCAGGCTGACCATGGCGATCTTGTTTTTGCGCAGACGGCGCATGCCGTCCTTCCAGAAGTTGACGCTCTCGCGCATGACGACAAGGCTTTTCTTCTCGTCGTTGGACGCGGGGGCAAAGTCCTCAACGTTGAGTTGCAGGCTCAACGGATTCTTTTTCAGATTTTCCATGTGTCTGCTCCTCCTTACTTCAGCTTGATGCGCGGGTCGATGATCTTATACAGGATGTCAACAACGACGTTCGCAACGATGACGAGGGTCGCCAGCAGGATCGTGGTGCCCATGATCATCATGTAGTCACGGTTCGTGATGGCGGACACGAAGTCGCGGCCCAGACCCGGGATGGAGAAGATCTTCTCCACGACGAAGGAACCGGTCATCAGGCCTGCCAGCATGGGGCCGACATAAGTGATGACAGGCAGGATCGCGTTGCGCAGCGCGTGCTTGAAGAGGATCTTCACACTGGAAACACCCTTGGCGCGGGCGGTGCGCATGTAGTCCTGACCCATGACGTCCAGCAGGCTGGAGCGCATCAGGCGGGTGATGTAGGCGGTGGGATAAATCGCCAGCGCCGTCACGGGCATGATGTAGGCCGCCGGTTCATTCAGGCCGACGGTGGGCAGGATCTTCAGGTTCATGCCGAAGGTGTACAAAAGCACGACGCTTGAGATAAAGCTCGGGATGGCGATGCCGCAGGTGGCAAACACGATGATCAGATTATCGGCCCACTTCCCTCGGTTATACGCGGACAGACAGCCCAGCGGAATGCCGACGCAGAGCGCGACGAGCACAGCCAGACCGGCGGTGCGGGCCGAGACCGGCAGCTTGGAGAAGATGATCTGGTTGACGGTACGGCCGCGCTGTTTCAGGCTCAGGCCCATATCGCCATGGATCAGGCTGTTCATATAATTAAGGTACTGCACGCCGAGGGGCTTATCGAGGCCGTATTTTTCGGCCAGGGCCTGCTGGGCTGCTTTGCTGATGGACTTTTCCGCCACGAACGGGCCGCCGGGGACCAGGTTCATGATGAAAAAGGTAAGGGTCGCGACGATGAACACGCTGAAAATGCCCATTGCCACGCGCTTGACGATGTACTTCGCCATGGTTTTGTGCCACTCCGTTTCTTAATGGAATACAAATTGGGGGCGATTTCGTTTTATTCGTTTAACGCTCTGTACCGCGCGTACACGCTTGTGCGCAGCAGGCGGACAGATCGGAGAATAAAAAAGCCGATGGCGGCTGCGGTTGCAAACACCATCGTTCGTAATCCGAAATCTACTCTATATTATAAAATGTTGCAAAGTATTTGTCAATTCGATGTTCGTTTTCAGACAACGGCAAAGAGCTGAAAACCTGCCCCGCGGGCTGCGGATTTTCGTGAAAGATGCCCATTTATAGAATTTTTTGAGTTTTTTGAAAAAAACGCTTGACTTTCCGGGCGGTGGGCGCTATAATAAAACACGTTCTCCGGCGAGAACGCCAAGCGAATATGCGCCGGTAGCTCAGCTGGATAGAGTGTCTGACTACGAATCAGAAGGTCGGGGGTTCGAGTCCCTTCCGGCGCACCAAAAGCCTGTGACATAAAGAATGTCACAGGCTTTTTTCTTTGTTGCATCGCACAAAATCAGCGAAGTCGATGACCGATTTTCAAGGTGCGTTTTATAGAGATGTCCAACCGTTTTCAGGCGGTTGGACTTTTTTGTCGGGCGCTTTGGGGCGAGTTTACTCGCTCATCGCTAATTTTTTCGCGAAAATTCCAATCTTTTGAAAATTTCAATTTCAGTTTGAATTTTTCAAGCACAACTGCTATACCTATTTATATAATTTCTAATTTTAGTGGAGAAGAATATGGGCGCATCTTATGATAAACTGTGGCATCTTCTAATCGATCGCCACACGAGCAAGACACAACTAATAAAGGAAGCTCACATCAGTACCAATGCAATGGCTCATCTTGGAAAAAATGAAGATGTACGAGTTGAAGTGCTAGTAAAGATATGCAACGCTTTAAGTTGCGAAGTCGACGACATAATAGTGTTTTCCTCACACGGCTTCTCCCCGTTCCCGTTTTGCGGCGGTCGTCAGATACCGGCGGTACTGGATGCTGAAGCCATGCACCTTATAACCTGTACAGCACTCTGCACAGTCTGTCCAACAATTGCGCTTTGATCATAACCAGAGGCCTTCAGGATATTCCTACATAAAAATCACATCGTATAGTTTGTTTGCAAATACCTTGTGCATTTCGGCATTCGGATGGTTCAAACCGTTTGCCAGCAAAGCAGTTGTATCTACTCCCTGTGATTCGAGGAGCTGCCATTCGGCATATGCATCTGCAATCGGAATATCCAGTTGGTTGGCAATCTCTCTGATTCTGGCAACATAGGCATCCATGTGCCCAGCCTTTTGCAGGTTTTCAAAATATCTGTGAATATACCACCAAAATCCCCAGAAACCTTTTACACGATGCTTACACAGCATTCCGGGTGTCATAAGTACTGTTTCAATATTGCTTTCACGCAACCGAATCAGAATTTGCTTCATATTCTTTTCGTATTCTTGTAACGCCGAGTCTCCCTTGTAGGCGTTGGTTACATCGTTAGTACCAAACATAACACAGCAAAAGTCCGGTTGCTTTTCCAGAACATCTTGCTGTATTCTGGCAAGACCGTCTTTGGAAAAATTACCACCCACTCCGGCATTGACAATTGAAACCTCCTGCCCTATCTCTTCCCTAATTCGGTTTCTTAGTATGTTCCAGAACACCCATTCTTCGTGGCGAACAGATTCCTTATGCCCATTAGCAAATTCAAACTGACCATCCGTTATACTGTCACCAAAAAAGCAAAGCACTGGACACTCGCCATTTTTGATTTTTTGTGCAATTTTAAGCATGTTCACTCTCCTTGTATTATAGGAAGCTTTGGTTACTCCCGCACTTCTAGTTCAATAAATTGATCTTCCAGATTAGGAGCGCTTGCCTTGATATGGATTTTGCCGCATTCATTGCCCGTTCGAATTACGGCAAGAGCCTTGCCGTAATAAGTGGTATGGGTATCAGCAAAGAAGCACTCTCCCATATTCGGCTTCGCAGAACCCAGCGCCAACAGACTGCCTGCTCCGGAAACAGTTACTGTGATAGGAACATCTTCTGTGGACTTGGTAACACCATCTGTTCCCACCAGATCAATATGGAAGGTCCTTCCCAATAGTTCGGCCTCTTCGGATTGAAGTCAGCCGGCAAAATAATAGTCGTCTCCCCAATGATCGTCAACATATCGGAGCTTAAGAGCATGAGTGAATGAAAGTGTTGTTGTTCCGAAACACTCTTTGAGGCCAATGTACGCAGAACCTTTTTATTCTTTTTCCATATATTTTCCTCCTTATTTCTGTAGGATTTGTGCTAAATATATAATAAACAATTCGGAAGTTCTGGACAATGTCAAAAGGTTACCCTGTTTATATAAAGTGTATCAAAATATGCATTTCTGCGTTTTTACAATGGGATAGCAAGAAAATGTTACATATATTGCTGATATTCGGATAAAAGTTACCACGAATCATGCTGTAGGAAAAACACAAGTGACCTTTTTTGTTTATATGTTGCAGTCTTATGATACTGTTGTGCAACATGCATTTGCCATATTAACAAACGCCGTCTTCATTCGGGAAAATTCCGAATGAAGGCGGCGTTGTTTCTGATATGTTATTTTACCCCTTCTCAAACTCCTTCGCCACATCCTGCAGCAGCTGTCTGATGGGCAGGTGCTGGGGGCAGACGCGCTCGCACTGGCCGCAGCGGATGCAGTCCGAGGCGCGGGAGCCGGGCCCGGTGTGGACATCCTCATAGTAGTAGTCCGCGTTCCAGTCGTGGTGGGTGTGCTTCGTGTTCATGATGGCAAACAGGTCGGGGATGGAGATATGCTTCGGGCAGCCTTCGGTGCAGTAGCGGCAGGACGTGCAGGGGATCAGGTCCTTTTTATGGAAGATCTCCTGCACCCGGTTCACGGCGGCCAGCTCGGCATCGTTCAGCGGCGTAAAGTCCTTCATGTAGCTCAGGTTGTCCTGCATCTGCTCCATGCTGCTCATGCCGGACAGCACCATCAGCATACCGGGGAAGCCCGCGGCAAACCGGATGGCATAGCTGGCGGGGCTGCCGCCGTGCAGGGCGTCCAGCACGGCTTTTGCGTCGTCTGGCAGGTTGACAAGGCTGCCGCCCTTGACCGGCTCCATGACCAGCACGGGCTTGCCATGCCTGCGGCAGACCTCATAGCACTTGCGGCTCTGGACGGCCACGTCGTCATAGTCCAGATAATTGAACTGGATCTGCACGACCTCGATGGCCGGATAGTCGGTCAGAATCTGCTCCAGCACGGCGGCACGGTCATGGAACGAGATGCCCACATGGCGGACCTTGCCCTCGGCCTTGAGGGCGAAGGCCGTCTCATAGGCGCGGCAGTCCCTGAAGTGCTGGTAGTTTGTCGTGCTCTGGGAGTGCATTAAATAAAAGTCAAAGTAATCCACGCCGCAGGCTGCAAGCTGGCTCTCAAAGAACGGGCGGATGTCCTCTTCCTTTTTAAAATAGGACCCGCTCAGCTTGTCGGTCAGGACATAGTCCTCCCGCGGGTAACGGCTGGTCAGGCACTCCTTCAGGGCCAGCTCGCTCTTGCCCTGAAGGTAGCCGTGGGCTGTGTCAAAATAATTGAAGCCCTGCTCCAAAAAGCAGTCCACCATCTGTTTCGTCTGCTCCATATCGACGTCCTCGCCGACCATGGGCAGACGCATACAGCCGAAGCCGAAATTTTTCCTGATCTTTTCCATTTGTAAATGCTCCTTTCGCAGGGTTTACCTTTCACGGATCTCTCCGGGGGAGGTTCCGTTTTTCCGGGCACGGCATGGCGGGCGCATATAGAATGCGCCCCTGCAGGGGAACGCGCGTTATAGCGTAGGGGCGGATTCCATATCCGCCCGCGGCTGCTTACGCCAGCTCAAACATCCCGTGATACAGCTGGTAATACTCGCCCTTTTTGGCCAGCAGCTCGTCGTGGGTGCCGCGCTCGATGATATGGCCATGCTCCAGCACGATGATGGCGTCCGCGTTGCGCACCGTGGAAAGCCGGTGCGCGATGACAAACACCGTGCGGCCCTCCATCAGGCCGTCCATGCCCTTCTGGATCAGCGCCTCGGTGCGGGTGTCGATGCTCGACGTGGCCTCGTCCAGAATCAGCACCGGCGGGTCGGCGACGGCGGCGCGGGCGATGGCCAGCAGCTGGCGCTGTCCCTGGCTCAGGTTTGCGCCGTCGCTCGTCACCATCGTGTTGTAGCCCTGCGGCAGACGGCGGATGAAGGAGTCGGCGTTCGCAATTTTGGCCGCCTTTTCAATTTCCGCCTGCGTCGCGTCCAGCTTGCCGAAGCGGATGTTGTCCGCCACCGTGCCGGTGAACAGGTGGGTGTCCTGCAAGACGACGCCCAGCGAGCGGCGCAGGTCGTTTTTCTTGATGAGCCGCACATCCATGCCGTCGTAGGTAATGGACCCGCCCGACACCTCATAAAAGCGGTTGATGAGGTTGGTAATCGTGGTCTTGCCCGCGCCCGTGGAGCCGACAAAGGCAATTTTTTGCCCCGGCTTGGCGTAGAGCGAGAGGTTCTGCAGAATCATCCGGTCCGGCGTATAGCCAAAGCTGACGTCGTGGAACCGCACGTCGCCGTGCAGCGGCTCGAGCGGGACGTCGGGACGGCGGCGGTCACACCAGGCCCAGCGGCCCGTGCTCCCGGCGCACTCGGTCAGCGTACCGTCGCTGTTTTCCCGCACGCTGACCAGCTCCACCGTGCCCTCGTCGATCTCCGGCTTTTCCTCCATGACCGTGAAGATACGCTCCGCGCCCGCCAGCGCCGCCAGCAGGAAGTTGCCCTGCTGGGTCAGCTGGTTGATGGGCAGCGTCGTCTGGCGCACAAAGACCAGATAGCTGGCCAGGCTGCCGAGGTCGGACCAGCCCCACATGACCATGAGGCCGCCGACCACCGCAATGACCGCGTAGTTCAGGTAGCCGATGCTGACGACGGCGGGAATCATCGTGGCGGCGTAGCTCTGCGCGCCGGTGCCTGCCTCGCGCAGCTTTTCGTTGCGGGCAGCAAAGGCGGCCATGTCGGCCTGCTGGTGGTTGAACACCTTGACGACCTTCTGCCCGGCGATCATCTCCTCCATGTAGGCGTCCAGCTCACCGAGGCTGGCCTGCTGGCGCGCATAAAAGGCGCGGCTGCGCTGTGTCGAGTAGTTGATATACCAGAACATGGCAATATAGCCAACGACCACCAGCAGCGAGAGCCGCCAGTTGAGGATGAACAGCAAAAGCAGCGTGCCAGCGACCTGAATAAAAGTCTGGATGACCACCGCAAAGCTGTTGTTCAGCGCGTCCGAGATCGTGTCCACGTCGTTCGTGAACAGGCTCATCAGATCGCCCTTGCGGTTCGTGTCAAAGTAGTGCAGCGGCAGCGTCTGCAGATGTGCGAACAGGTCGCGGCGGATGTCCTGCAAAATCTTCTGCGCGGCACGGACCATGAGCTGGGTGTAGCCCAAGGTAGACAGTGCGCCGACGATGTAGATGCCCGCGGTCAGCGCCACGACGCCGGCCAGATAGGCGGCGCTGCCGTTTTCCAGCACGCCGTTGACGATGGGGCGGATCATGTAGGTGCCCAGCAGCGCGGCCAGCGCACTGACCGCCGCCAGCAGGCCGACGACGCCGAGCATGATTTTGTGGCGGCCTAGATAGTCCATGAAGCGGCGCAGCGTGTGCCGCAGGTCCTGCGGGCGCTTACCGCCGAATGGCTTCGCCATCTGCGTCGCCCCCTTTCATCTGGGAATGGTAAATTTCCTGATAGATCGTATCTTTTGCCAGCAGCTCGTCATGCGTGCCCACGGCATGCAGCCGCCCGTCGTCCAGAATGACGATGAGGTCGGCGCTCTGCACCGACGTGATGCGCTGGGCAATGATGAGCTTGGTCACGCTGCCCAGCCCGGCCAGCGCATGGCGGATGCCCGACTCCGTCGCCGTGTCCACGGCGCTGGTGGAGTCGTCAAAAATCAGCACCTTCGGGTGCTTGAGCAGCGTCCGCGCGATGCAGAGGCGCTGCTTCTGCCCGCCCGAGACGTTGCACCCGCCCTGGCCCAGGTCGGTGTCAAGGCCGTCGGGCATCCGGGACAAAAATTCGTCCGCATGGGCGGCGCGGCAGGCGGCCCAGAGGTCGTCGTCCGTCGCGTCGGGATTGCCCCATTTCAGGTTGTCGCGGATCGTGCCGGAGAACAGCAGGTTCTTTTGCAGCACGATGCCGACGGCGTCCCGCAGGGCGTTCACGTCGTAGCCGCGGACGTCGCGCCCGCCGACCCGGACCGTGCCCTCGGTGGCGTCGTACAGGCGCGGAATCAGCTGGACGAGCGTCGTTTTGGCCGCGCCCGTGCCGCCGATGATGCCCACCGTCGCACCTGCCGGGATGTGGAGCGTGATGTCGGAGAGGGCATTTTTCTCCGCTTTGGCGTTGTATTTGAAGCTGACGTGGTCAAAGTCGATTTGGCCGTCGGGGATGGTGTCCACCGGTGCGGCGGCGTTTGCAAGGTCGGGCGTCTCGGTCAGGACCTCACGGATGCGGCGGGCGCTGGCCAGCGAGCGGGACATCTGCAGAAAGACGCCGGAGAACATCATGACCGAGTTGAGCACCTGCAAAACATAGCTCAAAAACGCCGTCAGCTGGCCGACGGACATCGTGCCGACGAGGATATAATTGCCGCCGAACCAAAGGATGCAGACGATGGCCGTATACATGACGGTCTGGAACGCAGGCAGGTTGAGGACGGCATAGCGGAAGGTTTCCGTCGAAGCATCGCTCAATTCCGTGTTAACGGCGTCGAACTGGGCGTTCTCGTAGTCGCCGCGGACGAACACCTTGATGGCGCGGATGGCGGTCAGGGACTCTTGGATGCGGCCATTCAGGTGATCCACGGCGCTCTGCTGGCGGCCATAGAGCGGACCGACCTTTGTGACGATCCAGGCGAGGACGGCGGCCAGGATCGGCGTTGTGACGAGGAATACAATCGTCAGCCGCGGGCTGAGCACGCAGGCCATCGCCAGCCCCATGCAGAGCATGACCGGGCTGCGCACCAGCGGACGCAGACCGGCGTTGACGGCGTTGAGCATGACCGTGACGTCGGTGGTCATGCGGGTGACGAGGGACGCATCGGAGAAGCGGTCGAGGTTGGCGAAGTCGAATTTCTGCACGGCGGCATACTCCGCCATGCGCAGCTCCGCCGCGAACCCGTTTGCGAACCGCGCCGCGTACCGCGCATACAGCAACCCCGTGATGAGCGCGAGCACCGCGCACAAAATCATCAGCCCGCCCTGCCGAAAGATGACGGCCATGTTATGGGCGGGCACGCCGTCATCCACGAGGGTGGACATCAGGACGGGGATGACCATTTCAAAGATACATTCAATAAAGATCAGCCCCACCGCCGCGAACAGATCGCGCCGGTACGGGCGGGCATAACGGAAGATTTTGCGCAGATCCTGCATGGGTGGCTCCTTGCGGTGGGGGTAGGATGGTTGTTAAGAAGGGCGGCGGTGAATGGGAGTTTTTTGATCTGCCCGAGCAGTGGGATATTCATTATAAGGGACTTACTTTTAATCTGAAACCATTTAGTTTTAAACATACCGGGCTTTTTCCGGAGCAGGCTGTGAATTGGGACTGGTTTGGCAATAAGATCCGCAATGCGGGACGTCCGGTGAAGGTGCTGAATCTTTTTGCATATACAGGTGGTGCGACTCTGGCGGCAGCGGCAGCGGGGGCTTCTGTTACTCATGTGGATGCTTCTAAGGGTATGGTTACCTGGGCGAAGGAGAATGCGGTTGCTTCCGGACTGGGAGATGCACCGATACGATGGCTGGTAGATGACTGTGTGAAGTTTGTTGAGCGTGAAATCCGCAGAGGGAATCATTATGATGCGATCATTATGGATCCGCCTTCTTATGGACGTGGACCGAAGGGGGAGATCTGGAAGATTGAGGATTGTATCCATGACCTGATCAAGCTGTGTACAAAGATTCTCAGTGATGAGCCTTTGTTTTTCCTGATCAATTCTTATACAACAGGTCTGGCACCTGCAGTTCTTACTTATATGCTTTCTACTGAGCTTAAGAAGTTCGGCGGACATGTGGATTCTCAGGAGATCGGGCTTCCGGTAAGCTCTAACGGACTGGTTCTTCCATGTGGTGCTTCTGGAAGATGGGAGGTTATTAACAGTTAAATATAAATTATAAAATTATATAAGTATATGTTGAGTTT
>OOAZ01001087.1_pt1 | contig 20353 bp, 18 predicted proteins | sample 1671221 | NCBI WGS metagenome assembly OOAZ01 (sample SAMN06348134, study PRJEB24527) | human gut metagenome | biome: human gut; feature: ankylosing spondylitis patient; material: feces | host: Homo sapiens | place: China | collected 2015-10
AGCTGGAAATTTCGGTACTACGCCAGTATTTATGACTTGCAGGATGCTTTCTATGAGGTCGGCTATGATGCCTCCGCTTTTGACAACATCCCGGTCCCCAGCGTGTGGCAGAACCACGGCTACGACCACCACCAGTACACCAACATCCGCTATCCATTTCCCGCTGATCCGCCGTATGTTCCCAAAGAGAATCCCTGCGGCGCTTACCTCTGCGACTTCACTTACCAAAAAGATGCCACCGCCCCGCGTGCATTTCTGAATTTTGAGGGCGTTGCCTCCTGCTTCTACGTCTGGCTCAACGGTCAGTTTGTCGGGTACAGTCAGGTCGCCCATTCCACAAGCGAGTTCGATGTAACGAAGTTTTTGCAGGACGGCACCAACCATCTGGCGGTCCTCGTGCTGAAATGGTGCGATGGCAGCTACATGGAAGATCAGGATATGTTCCGCATGAACGGCATTTTCCGTGATGTCTACCTGCTGCACCGGCCGGAACAGTGCATCGAGGACTATTTCATTACCACCGACATCCACGGCAGCACCGCAGAGGTTGCTGTCCGCCTGCGTTACTACGATTCCGCCGTTGCCACCCGCATCACCCTCTACGATGCAGCCGACACGATGGTCGGCAGCGTAACGCCCGTGGAAGCACCGGATGATGCGGCATTCCCCTATCATGCAGAAATCACCGTCGTTGACCCGACACTCTGGAACGCAGAGCAGCCCTGCTTATACACCCTTGTGTTGGACACACCCAACGAGACTATTACGGACCGTGTGGGCATCCGCGAGGTTCACGTTGCCAACAACCAGATTTATGTCAACGGCCAGTCCATCAAGTTCCACGGTGTGAACCGCCACGAATCCGACCCGGTCACCGGCTATGCCGTTGGCTTTGAGCAGACGAAAAAAGACCTGCTCATGATTAAAAAGCATAACTTTAATGCCATCCGCACCAGCCATTACCCGGATGTGCCTTACTTCTATCAGCTCTGCGACCAGTACGGCTTCTTTGTCATTGATGAAGCCGGCAACGAGAGCCACGGTGCGTCCGAATACTATTGCGAGGGCAACGAAAGCTGGCCCAACCACGTTGAAAACTGGAACAAGCCCATCGCAGACAACCCGGAGTTCACCGAAGCCACCGTAGACCGCACCCGCCTCTGCGTGGAGCGTGACAAGAACCGTCCCTGCGTCATCATCTGGTCGATGGGCAACGAGAGCGCCTACGGCTGCACGTTCGAAGAAGCGCTGGCATGGACAAAGAGTTTTGACCCCCGCCGCCTGACCCACTACGAGAGCGCCCAGTACCGCAGCAAGAACCGTAAATACGATTTCTCGAACATTGATATGTTCAGCAATATGTACCCTTCTCTCGAAAGCATTCAGGAATATCTGGACAACGAGCCGGACAAACCCTATATCATGTGCGAGTACAGCCACTGCATGGGCAACGGTCCCGGCGATTTGGAGGATTACTTCCAGTTCATTCAGAGCCATGATGGCTTGGTCGGCGGTTTCCTGTGGGAGTGGTGCGACCACGGTATTTATAAAGGGAAGATGCCCGACGGCCGCGACATCTATTATTACGGCGGCGACCACAATGAGTGGCCGCATGACGGCAATTTCTGCATGGACGGTCTGGTTTACCCTGACCGCCGCCCGCACACCGGGCTGTTGGAGTTCAAGAACGTCTATCGCCCGGCGCGTGTTGTGAAGTACGACCGGGAATCCGGCATGCTCACGCTGCATAACTACATGGACTTTGTTGATTTGACCGAGTATGCCGCACTAACCTATCAGGTAAGTTGCGACGGCGAGGTCATCGACAGCGGCTTCATCCCCTACCCTGACGGTTTCACCCTGCCGCCGCACAGCGAAAACGCCTTTCCGTTGGCCGTCCATATTCCCGATAAAGGCAAGTGTTTCCTGAAAATCTTCTACCATTGCGATAAAGACCTGTCCTTGCGTTCGGAAGGTCATCTCCTGGGTTTTGATGAAATCCTGCTGGAAAACGAAGACAGCCGCAACCAGAAAACCTTGGCTATGTGGAGTGATGCCCCTTCCAACAGCACAATCACTGTTCAGGAGACGGACCGCCATTTGACGCTGCGCGGCAAGAACTTCACCTACAACTTTAATAAGCTGACGGGTCTGTTCGCCGCGATGCAGTACGAGGATGCAGTCCTGTTGGACAAGGAAATGGAGTTCAACATCTGGCGTGCTCCTACGGACAATGACCGCAAGCTGAAGCTGGATTGGCTGGCTGCCCGCTATGACCACTGTATGACCAACGCCTACCGCACCGAATATCAGGTGACGGACAGCGGTGTGACTCTGCGCGCCAAAGTCGGCATTGCACCGATCAGCTTGCAGAAATTCCTTGATTTGGATGTCTGCTGGACGGTTTCCAACAGCGGTGCAGTAACGCTGGCACTGCACGCTGAGCGCAACACGGTATTCCCCGAGCTGCCGCGCTTTGGTCTGCGCCTGTTCCTGCCAAAAGAAATGGCCCGCGTCAGTTATTTCGGCATGGGACCGATGGAAAGCTACTGCGACAAGCACCATGCTGCCAGCCACGACTACTTCAGTTCCACCATCTGGCAGCAGCACGAGGACTACATTCGCCCGCAGGAGAACGGCAGTCACTATGATTGTGATTATGTCCAGTTGGATGGCGCTGGCATCAAGCTTACCGCTGTCGGTGCAAAGCCGTTCTGCTTCAACGCCTCGCACTACACGCAGGAAGAGTTGACTGAAAAGGCGCACAACTATGAGCTGCATCCCTGTGACAGCACCGTTCTCTGCCTTGACTATGCACAGAACGGCATCGGCTCTGCCAGCTGCGGGCCGCGTCTAGCGGAGCAGTACCGCCTTGACGACGCTTCCTTCGATTTCAGCATCCGTTTGATTCCCGAAAAAGCATAACCTCTACAAACCTAATTACTACAAAAGAATCGAGAAATTATATGTCTGAAAATACGGAAAGACGCTATTTAAAATGGTATAACAAGATCGGATACGGCTCCGGCGATGTTGCGGGCAACGTGGTCTATGCGTTCCTCTCCTCGTTCGTTATGATTTACCTGACCGACACCGTCGGCCTGAATCCCGGCATCGTCGGCACGCTGATCGCTGTGTCCAAGCTGTTTGACGGCATTACCGACATCTTCTTTGGCTCGATGATCGACAAGACGCACTCCAAGCTGGGCAAGGCTCGCCCGTGGATGCTCTACGGCTACATCGGCTGCGCCATCACACTGGTCGGCATCTTCGCCATCCCCATGGGCATGAGCGAGTTTGCCAAGTACGCATGGTTCTTCATCTGCTACACCCTGCTGAATGCCGTGTTCTACACCGCCAACAACATCGCCTACTCTGCCTTGACCGCCCTTGTCACCAAGAACAGCGCCGAGCGAGTCGAGATGGGTTCCTACCGCTTCATGTTCGCATTCGCCACCAGCCTTGCCATTCAGTCTTTCACACTGCTGGCTGTCTCTGCACTGGGCGACACTGCCGAAGCATGGCGCACCGTGGCTATCGTCTATGCCATTATCGGTCTGATCGTCAACACGCTCTCTGTTTTTTCCGTCAAGGAATTGCCGGAGGAAGAGTTTGTCGATACCACGGATAAAGCCGAAATCGAGAAAGACGAGAAGTACGGTCTTGTCGAAGCTGCCAAGCTGCTGGTCTCCAACAAATACTACCTGATGATCTGCGTCACCTACATTTTGCAGCAGATCTATGGCGCCATGATCAGCATGGGTACCTACTACACTGCTCATATCCTTGGTGACAAGAACCTGTTCGGCGTGTTCTCCTGGGCCATCAACATTCCTTTGATCATCGCACTGGTCTTTACCCCGACCCTCGTTGCCAAGATGCACGGTATGTACAAGCTGAACGTCGGCAGCTATGCCCTTGCTACCGTAGCCCGTGCGCTGGTTGCTGTGGCTGGTTATACGGGTTCCGGCGATGTCAAGATGATGCTCCTCTTCACGGCTATTGCTGCACTGGGTCAGAGCCCGTGGCAGGGCCCGTGGTAGGGCGACATGAACGCTGTTATTGCCTCCTGCTCCGAGTACACTTGGCTGACGAAGCACAAGCGCGTGGACGGCACGATGTATTCCTGCACCTCGCTCGGTGTCAAGCTGGGCGGCGGCCTCGGCACTGCCATCACCGGCTGGCTGCTGGCGTTCAGTCACTATGATAAGGCGCTGGCCGTGCAGCCGGAATCCTGCATCAATATGCTGAAACTCATGTACCTCGTAATTCCCTTTGTGCTGGATGCCATCATTACCTTTATCCTCTCCCGCATGAAGGTCGAGGAGGCCAACGATAAGATTCGTGCCGAAATGAAAAACTGATATTCACTATTCTCCTTCTCAAAAAGGGCTTCCGCATCTGCTGGCGGAAGACCTTTTTCTGTATGGTGCTTTACCCTCTAAAATCAGCCAAAGCACTGGCTATTAAATCTATTGGCGGCGAAGATATAGGAGACTCCTCTTTCTGCAAATCCCGGGTACGCCCCATGCTCTGCTTTTCTAAGTATTCCTGCACGATTTGCTCAATCAAGGCGCGGTCTGCCTGCGGGAAAGAATTCGTCTCTGCCTTTTCATAACACAGAATTGCATCGGCAAGGTACTGTGCCTTGCCCCTGTCGCGCTGCCGTTCCAAGTATTCTACAGCGCGCACATGGTCTTGATTTTCCATGTCAAAGCGAACCGTAAAGCGTCCCCGGTCCTTTTTCAGCTTCATGGTTCATCACGCCCCTGTCACTGTGCAGCGGTAAAGATACTCAAAGCCCTTGGCATTGGCATTCACGTCCTCCACAAAGACGGGGTGTGCCACCTTTCCGGATGTTTCGATTTGCCGCCGCAGCAGGCAGGCACCGCCGCCTACGAAAATCACTCGTCCCGTGCGCAGGTCAAGCTGACGCTCGCGCAATGCACCCAGCATATCATTGACAAACTCCTGCGTCTGATATTCTACCAGCGCGGCGACTTCTTCCCCATAACTGCTCCCCTGCCCCTGCAAGAGAATGGCATCCACATCGGTTTCCTCCAGCAGAATGTCCAAATCGGAGCTGGCTTTAGAACGGATGCGGTTGTACAGCAGAATCACACCATTCTCCAGCGAGTCACAGGTAGACAGGTCGGCGCGGCCGTTCTTCAGCAGCAGATAGTCCGCCGTGAAGCCGCCCACGTCCAGAATCAGCGCACGCGGCACCGTTGCCAGCTCGCCCAGTATCATGGCTGCCGCTGCAAACGCCTGCGGATAACACTGTACATTGCGGATCAGGATGCTGTACAGCTTGTCACGGTAGGAGAAGTAGATGGGTTCCTTGCGCTTGAAGTAGCGCACGAACGCTTTATTCTGCGCGCCGAAATGTGCGGGCGGCAGGCCAATGGCAAGGTCAATGGGCATCAGCCCGGAGGTATAAGCGCCCTGTGCTTCGATTTCCTCCGCAATGGCAAACAACGACAGGATAAAGAAACGCTCATCGGTGGTTTTGTCTTTCTGATAAGGGATGCGCTGTGCGGACAGCGTATAGTAACTGCCGCCGTATTTTAGTACATCCCTGCCGTAAGGTCTGATTTTGCTTTTCTGTACACCGGAGACAATAGCATTACCGTGAACAGTTTTGACTTGTTTGTTGCCGTGATCGATAGCAATAAGCATAACATCAACTCCCTTCGATGCTTATATTTACCTTATACGTTTTGAATACGCCATTTCCCAACAAAATTACGCATTATTTTTTCTTATACGCAATGATGCGCATTATTTATTTGTTTGCATTTCCCCGGCTGGTGCGCTATAATGGGCAAAGTAAGTAAAAACACAGGAGTCTGCCATGAACAAAACGCTTGAAGTCAGTGCCATGCAGTATGATTTTCATACCTTGCTAAAAGTTTCCGATATATGCGGCCTCACCGGGGAAATTGGCTTCCATGACACGGACACAGGCTACCTCGTCAGCTTTCCCGATGACGACGGCAAAGCCGACCAGCGGATGGCCGAGTATAAAAAGCGGCTTGTCGATCTTGAAAACAACATCTGGAATCGGTAATTTGTGACCCGCCGGGGAAAACTCAATACAATTAAAGTAATAGCCCCTTCTGCTGAGATTGCATCAGCGGAGGGGGCTGTTATTATGATTTATCGGTATTTCTAACCTCTTATATGCTCTTCTTCATCTTGTCGACATTTTGTGCCAATCTGCCGCATCAAGGACGAGGCCGGTAATGAACGTAGCAATATTCAAGAAGAATGCCAGTATAATAGAGGATATCGCAAACTGCCAATATTGGCTTTCCAGAGCGATGGCATTTTGACAGGTGCAGTGAGTTCCCGTCCTAGTAAGCAACAAATTGTACCCGATCATATTTTTTTGTCATTCTGCAAAGTTCAGCGGCGTAAAGTCTGTACTGCCTGCCAGCAGGTCGTCCAGCGCTATGACGCCGTAGACGTCCCAGTTCATCGGCCGGGTGTAGGTCGTGCCGTCCTCGTCCACGTCGTGTACCGTGCCGGTTTTGGTGTCGTAGGCGGCCAGCACGCGGCCCTGCTGAGCGTCCAGGATGCGGATATTCCGCACGTCCTTGCCAGGCACATAGCGCTGCTGGGTCAGCTCGGTTTTCACGCCGTCGCGGCAGAAATACTGGCGGGTCGTGTTTTCGCCCGTGCCGTTGCCGTCTTCATCGCAGCCGCACTCGTCCACCCACACCAGCCAGCCGTCGGCAAAGCCGGTCAGGGAGTAGTAGCACTCCCACCCGTCGCGGGTGGTGGGAAAGCCGTCGGCCACATGGGTCAGGGTATCCACCGCCGCGTCCACAAAGCCGACTTCCCCGCTCTGGTAGTTGCAGTTGGCAAGGCCGCTGCAGCTGCCCTCGGTCAGGATTTGATAGTCGTTTTGGTAGCTGATCAGGTCGCGCTTCTCCATGCCGTCCCCGGTCACAAACACAGTGCCCGCATCGCGTTCATAGCGCTGTTGCGGTGTACAGCTCCCATCGGTCAGATCCACTGTGCAAATCTGTATTGCCTTGGTTCGGGCGTCTGTTGACTGTATCGTCTTGGCAAAGGTCATTTGCCGACCGCTGATCTCCAAAAGCGTATACATTTCGGGGCAGTACTCCCCAGCCCCATCGGCCAGATCATCCCATCTGCATACCTTCTGCGGTTGCCCGCCCGCTTTGTCCACGGCCCACAGCGTCTGATGGCAGTCATCGTCCAGCACGCTGTAATACAGGTTTTTATCGTCCACGGCCACACCGCGGCCCACGACGGACAGACCCGGCTCAATCCTTGCCAGCACGGTGCGCCGGGTGTGGTCGGAATTGATTTGTTCCCAGCTGTAATAGCTGGTTTCATCGTTGTAATAGAAATTCAGCAGATAGACTTCGTCCCCATCGCCGTAACAGAGGGTGGTGTTTCCATCGCTCCACGCGGGGCAGGTGTCGCTGTTGTGGGCACAGCCGGGCAGGCTGCAGACAGGGCGCGCATCACCGGTCTGTTCGTCGATGGCATAGATCAGCGCACGGCCCATCGTGTCGGTGTAGTTGATTTCCCAGTCGTTGAACGCCTGATAATACACGCCGTCCGCAGCGGCAGTCAGCAGCCGCAGGACGCCGCTGCAGATGCTTTGCGGCTGCTCGGCGGGGGCTGCTGCGGCTTCCGTGGCCGCAGTCGGTGTCGGCGTGCTGTCCGCTGCGGCCTGTCCGCAGGCTGTCAGGGTCAGCGCCAGCGCGGCAGTGATGGCAAGATACTTTTTCATGATGTTTCCTCCCCATATTGCGTGTTCAGTGCCGCAAAGGTCTGCGGCGTCATACTGGCGGCGGAAAGCGTAACGCTGTACCCGCCGGCGTTCGCCACGGCGTAGACCTGCGCGGTCTCACTGTAGCCTGCCGCGCCAAAATCCCGCACGGCTGTGCCCCATTCCGGGTACTGCCAGTCGGTAAACTCGTCCAGCCCAAGCAGGGCGCAATATTGCGCCACAGCGTCATCGGCCAGCGTAGCGCCCTGCCCCAGATCGTTCTGGTAGTTAAAATATAGCGGTGCATCGTCGCCGGAAAGAATCAGCTGGATATACACATGCTCGGTATCGGTGTCTGTGTAGATTTCTTCCGGGCGGCGCACCAGCTGCGTCAGGCCGCAGGGCGCGGTGTACAGCTCCCAGCTGCCGTAGTCCAGGCGGCAGACCGAGAGCGCGGCGGCATAGCTGTCATCGTGCAGCAGTCCGGCCTCGTGCAGGGTGGCCAGCGTCCGGCGGGCGCGGGCCAGCGCACTGCCGTCCATCGTGCCCGCAGTCCAGCCGCCGTCCCAGAGGCTGTTGCTGCCGAGCGGCACCTTCGTCACATGCTCGGCGGCGTAGAGGGTGCAGGCTGTGGCGTTGGCCCGCCCGGCTGCCGAAAAGCGCTCCCCGTCCGTGCGGGTGTGGGGCGCTGCCAGCAGTGCACGGTCCCACAGGGCGAACACCACCAGCGGCAGCGCCAGACTGCACAGCACCACAGCGGCACAACGCAGGAAGGGGCGCAGCGTATCAGCTTTGCGTGTCATTGTCAGCCTCCCTTTCGCTCGGCAGTACCTCCGGCACGGCGATAGTCACGGTCGTGCCGACATGCTCGGTGCTGGTGATTTCCAGCTTTGCCCCGTGCGCCCCGGCAATACGGGCACAGAGCGCCAGCCCGATGCCGCTGCCGCCTGCAGCCCGGCTGCGGGACTTGTCCACCATGTAAAATGCCTCGGTCACGCGGGGCAGGTCAGCGGCGGGTATGCCGCAGCCCGTGTCGGTAACGGTGAAAACTGCCTGCCCAGCGCGGCGCTCACACCGCAGGGTGATGGCCGCGCCCTCGATGCCCTGACAGGCGCGCTGGGCATTGAGGGTCAGGTTGCGCAGCATATCCACCCACAGGCTGCGGTCTACCCGCACCACGCACCCCGCGCTGATGACCCGCGGCACAGGCGTGCTGCCCTGCGGCAGGCTGCGCACGGTCTGCAGCAAAAGCCCGGCATCCTGACAGAGCACCAGCTCCAGCGCCCCGGCCTGATCCAGCCCCATCAGGGCCAGCAGACTGCGGCTCAGGTTCTCCAGCCGCTGAGTCTCGTGGTAAATATAGCCCGCTGCCTCCCGCTGGGTCTCGGCGTCATCGGGCCGGGCACGCATCAGGTCAGCATAGCCGAGCATCGCGGTCATCGGGGTCTTGACTTCATGCGTAAACGCCGCAATAAAGTCCTGCTGGCTCTGCGTTGTTTTTGATAATTCGTTGATCTTGCCTTCCACCGCTGCGGCCATTGCATCAAAGCTGCGGCTCAGCGCGCCGATTTCATCATCGGTCTTGACCTGAGTACGCTGGGTGTACTCCCCATCGGCAATTTTCTCGCTGGCCGTCTGCAGCGCAGTCAGCGGGCGGGTCACGCGGCGGCTGAACAGCACAGCTGCCCCGCCGCCCAATACCAGCAGCGCCGCCGATGCCGCCAGCCACGCCCGCAGCTGGGCGTCACGGGTGGCGAACACCGCGCTCACATCGTAGGCGCAGAGCATATCGGCCCGCACGCCGGGCAGGTCCAGCGGCTGTGTCAGCAGCAGATACCACCGCCCGGCCGCCCGGGTCAGCTGCCAGGCGTTTTCGCCGTCAGTCAGGGCCTGCTTCAGTGCGGTGCGCGGCAGAGCCGCAGGCAGGCCGGAGTAGAGCGTATACGCACCGTCCAGCCAGAGTGCCATGCTGCTGCCCGCATCGGCGGTCTGCTCGGCATACTGCTGGGCCGCGGACGCCAAAATGTAATTTTCAAACTGTGCGCTGTCCGTGGCTTGAAGGATGATGCGTTCAAGCGCGTATTTTTCTTTTTCCTGCTGGGCCTGCAGGGCCGTGCGGGTGCTGGCCAGACTGCCGGAAAAACTCTGCCCTGTCAGCAGCAGCCCCGCCGCGCCCAGCGCGCAGGACAGCAGCGCAATGCAGCCCAGAGATAGCTTGGTTGCAAATTTCATCACTGTTTCCTCATACCAGATCGCGGCCCTGCAGCGTCACCTGCACCCAATCCTGACTGCCCGCCAGATAGTCCTTAACCGAAATAATCCCGTACTCTCCGCGGCAGGTGGTAAAGCTGTAGGGTGCGCCGTCCGTGCCGATGTCATTTGTCGTGTAGTAAACCTCGCCGTATTTCACAAGCAGCATCGTGTCGCTGGCCGCCACAATAAACGGGCTGCGCTCCACCGTCTGATCCTTGAGCCATGTGGTCGGCAGCGGGGTGTAGACGCCGGTCTCAGGGTTCAGCAGCCCCTCGCTGTCATCGCGCACCGTCACAGGGATCCAGCCGTCCAGCCTTGCGCCTTCCACGACACCGTATGATACTCCCTGCAGGTCAAGCTGTCGGGTTTGGGCTGTGCCCGCAGTCAGGTCAAATTTTGTCACCAGCCCCGATTCGTTCAGCACATAGGCCGCACCGTTGTGGACAAGCTGGACATTGCCCGCATTGCCGCCCCATGTCATGTCGGTGTCGGTCATTCCGCCCGCCGTATCCAGCAGACAGAGGTTTTTCGTCTGCTCTTTCTGCGCCTCTTCGTCGGCGGCCAGCCATGCGCGCAGCTCCTCATCCGTGGCGGCCGCTCCGGCCGAGTTCAAGGGCTGCTGCTGATAGCCTCCACTGTGCTGCAAAACGATTTTGTCCTGCCAGCAGCCTAAGGCGAAATAGTCCTCGCCGTCCGGTATGCTGCGGGTAAAGAAGCACGCCGCACCGCCCTCATCCAGACGAAAAGCGGAATATTCGTCATAGCTGCGCACAAATGTATACAGTGCCGTGCCATCCGTGTACCAGATATAGGCACTGGTCAAATCGGGCAGGTCATCACCCTCGGCCACACGGCGGCGGTCACTGCCGTCCGGATTGCTCACATCCAGATACGCGCCGTCACTCTCATTGTAGCGGCCATCCACAAGCCAGTAAAGCCGGTCACCCACGGGCAGCAGCATGGCTTTCGGCACGCAGCCGTTCCGGATGGCCGTCATGTAGGCCGGGCAGCTTTCATCCGTATGGCTGCAGCCGAGCTTTTTGCAGAGAATACGCTGCTCACCCGTTGAAAAATCAATCGTTGTGGCGAAGTATTGTCCGGCATCGTCAATGTTCATCGCGCTATAGACGGCATCTTGGCCCACCGCCGCGCCCCAGGTCGTGTAAATGGGTGTAAGTGTGTCCTGCACGGCGGGTGTTTCTGTGGTGGGCTCTGCAGTCTGCGCGGGTGCGGCGGCTGTCTCGGTGGTCGTGCTTGCAGGCATATCCTGCGGCGCGGCCGTGCAGGCCGTCAGCGCCAGCGCCAGCAGACAGGCGGTCAGCCTTGTGGTGTGTTTCATCGTAGTTATCCCCCTTTGTTTGTTGTACCCCCAGCATAGTGCAGGATTGTTTCCGGTTGGTTACAGCTTCGTCACGGGCGGGTTACATTTTATTCCTTTTCCAGCATATACCCGATCTGCCGCACGCTGCGCAGGCGGTCGCCAAGGTTCAGCTTGCGGCGCAGGCGGGCAATGTGGGTGTCAAGCGTGCGGGTGTCACAGCCCGTGCCGTCATCGCCCCAGACGGTTTCGTACAGATAATCCCGGTACAGCGCCCGGCCGCGGTTGCGCAAAAATAACAGAAGTAAGTCATATTCCTTGCGGGTCAGGTGCATTTCCTCCTCACCGCGCAGCACACGGCAGGCCGCAGCGTCCACCGTGTACTCCCACATCGTGTAGACGGCGGTGCTGCGACCGGCGCGCCGCAGCACGCTTTCCACCCGGGCCACCAACTCGGTAGGGGCAAACGGCTTGACGATGTAATCATCTGCGCCGCTGTTCAGCCCGCGCACCCGCTCAGCCACAGCGTCCTTCGCCGTGATGAAGATGCAGGGCGTGCCCGTGGGCCGCAGGTACGCCAACAGATCGTACCCGTCCAGATGGGGCATCATCACATCGAGCAGCACCAGATCATAGCGGTTCTTTTCCAGCAAATCCGCCGCCGCGCGGCTGTCGGTCACGGCTTGGCAGCGGTAGCCCGCCTCCGTCAGGATGCGCCGCACCAGCATGGCAATGGCGGCTTCATCGTCCACAATCAAAATCGGATTCATTCAACAATCCCCCTTTATAATCCCTATTGTACAACAGAATGTTACATTTCGGTGAACTTTTAGCCAAAATTTACAAACCCATTTTGCAAGCTACTTTGCCACGTCACGCGTGAACATAAAGTAATAGCCCCTTCTGCTGAAATCACATCAGCGGAAGAGGCTGTCTTTTTAACCTATGTGGTTTTCTTCATTTTTCCAATATTTTACGCCGATCTGCCACATCAATGACAAGCCCGGTAATAAAGGCGGCAATATCCAAGAAGAACGCCAATACAAGAGAAAATGCTGCCAGCTGCCAATATGGGCTTCCCAGATAAATCAGTGCCTGATCAACAGGATTATGCTCTGAAATATAGAGGCGCTGTGCATCGTCCAACTTATCAAGGGCATCTGCACGGTCATACTCCTGCCCGCTGTCACTGACAGGCAGACCACTGATTGTTGCCTTCAGACGCTCAATTTTCTCTGTCCATAGGGGCTCCCAGTTTTCCGTATCCTGTGCAGTGTCTGCCGTCATGCTGTCAATCTGGTTTTGCAACGCGTCACCTGATGATTTTAGGACTGCGTAATCCTGCACCTTGCGGATAAAACTGTCCATATCATTCAATAATGTCTGAAAATCTGCATCCGATCCACTGTCCTGTGCGGCTTGCAGCTGTTCAAACACGGTGCGTGCCTGCTGTTCAATAGCTTCCGTATCCACATCCGTCTGTAGCAGCGCACTTTGGATACTACGCAGCGCCTGACCTGTCTGCACGGAGGCTGCATTTCCGGCAATTCCCAGCACACCTGCGTATCGTTGCAGGATTCCCTGCGCCTGCTGATAATCCTGTAAGTCCTGTTGTTGCTGATTTACCGTATCCTGCAAGTTACTCAATCGGGATGCCGCACTGTTATAGGCACTCTGCAAAGCGTTAGTATTACTTCCATACGGCGCATTTCGCAACGCACTGGCTGTGCTGGTTTGCGCATCTGCTGCTGCCGTCAAGGCGTCTTGCGTCTGGCTTATCTGCTGCGTCAGCTGTCCGATGCGAGTTTCCACCTGTTCGGTAAGCTGTGTCAGGGCTGCGGTAGCCTGTTCGCGCACGCCGGAGGATGTTCCCTCCTGCGTGGCGGTCTGCATCGCTTGGATTGCCGAAGCAATTTCATTTTTTGCCGCAAAGTCCGCATTATCGGCGTAGCTTGCCTTGTCCGCTGTCAGATCCAAGCCGGAAGGATTCTGTGTTGTTTCGGTATCGGCGGTCTTGCTGGCAGTGTACAGAACCGCCACCTCGTCGCCCAGCGTTTCCCGCAGGGCGTTGCTGCTGATTTGTACAAATTCATCTGCTTTGTACAGTTCATTTCGGTACACCGACTGAACCAACAGGCGGCTTTCGGTCTGCCAGCTTTTTTCATAGACCGTGCCAACGATAAAAACATAGCTGAACCACGAGGAGCAGAACAAGACCACGCCGCTGAGCGCCAGCACGCAGATTTTCCCGCGCAGACTATGTATCCAGCGCCAGAAGGTCGGCAGGTAAAAGTTCAGTCCCAGCAGGATGCTTTGTATGGCAAACGAGGCAAGATTTGCCTGCCACGCCTGTGAAAACACATAGTCCCGCATCCCCTGTGCGGTACTCCACCAGGAAACGATTGCCAACAATACTGTGGCAAGGCGCAGCAGCATCAAAATTATTTCCTGCGAGTTTGTGGCTTTTGGTTTTAGCTGTCCCCCTACTTTTTGTAGGCGATTCCAAACATTGGTTTCGCTTGCTCCGGTCTCTTGCTCAACCGTTGGTTGCAACACTGCCTGTATCAACAGCGAAATTCCTTGAACAACTGCTACCAGTACCCACATACCGCAGAGACTGTTCATAAAGATTCCCGTATCGCTCAAAGGAGTGGGAATTCCGGCTACGCAGGTATTGAACACAAATGCCATCAGTGTAATAAAACCTGCCGCGGCGATCGCCACGGATTTTTCTGTGCTTTTTTCCCCACGCAAAAGCCCCACATAGCTGAAGAAATTCAGTACCAACAGCAAAATGTTCACCGTGACCACGCCGGATGGATTGGAAGAAGCCATCTGCTGGCACAGCAAAACCACCGCCGCAGTCAATGGAGGCAAAAGAAAAGATTGTCGTCTCCAGAAGCCGCCTTTATCCGATTTGTTCTCCATCATTATCACCCCTCGCGTTCTGATTATTTCCAGTACACTTTATATAGTTAGCATACCATAGCTTTCTGTATTTGCACAACGGGTCGCCATAAATTTTACATCCGCTTTGCATGATTGGCAAGATACTGCACCGAACTCTAACCAAGTTATATATTTGCACCACTTCACAAAAGGTCCTCTTTCACAGCGAAAGAGGACCTTTTGTTTACTTACATCCCAGTATTTCCAATGCCCTTGACAGGGGCATCACTTTCTGGCACTTTGCCTCTTTGGAATCATATCTTGCTTTCTTACCGTCCGGCATCACCGCTATGGCGTTTTCTGTCAGGACGGCTGCTTTCAATTTGGGAACATATCGATGTATCTTCCCCTGCCGGTCAATCTTGGCATGAGGCATGATAAGTTCTGCCGTTCCCAGCTTGATTTTTGCTTCTTTCGGCAGCGGTGAAAGCCATTTGTAGGTTTCACACTCAGAAGCAGTATCCCGCATAGAATACTGGTATGTTCGCCTGCCGAAGAAGCTATCCTGCTGTTCCCTATATTCAAAGTGTTCTGTCTGTTGCGTTACCATCTGTGCCACACGGGCGGCATTCAGTTCCATCTCCTCTAAGCGGATGTACTCATGCCGTTGGTGTTCGCAATAATAGCCGCAGCTGATATTGACCGCAGCTGTTTCCAGATACGGCGCAATGTAGGATATATCACTGCGTGAACCACCCGCTGTTTCAAATCCGAACGAGGTGATGAAGTCCTCAAACTCCGGGTTATCGCAGCGGTAAAACACAGCATCATTGCTACCCCGGCGGTCAAGCTCTACGATGTAGTTTACCTGCGGCCGCAAAGAACCTCTTGTGAATTTCTTTGCACCTACACAGCCGACTTCCTCGTCCTCACAGAACAGCACATGACATTTTGCTGTGACACCTTCCTCCGAAAACGGCTTCTGATACTTGTGCATAACCTCATAAAATTGCTGTTTGAGTTCGTCCATCATTGTGATCTCGCCTTTCTTGCATTTTTATTTTTAACGCCGGGCGGAGCCAAACCAAAATAAAAAGCGAGAACAACTTTTCTTCGCTGCCAATAGCAGCATAAAAATCATTCTCGCTTTATGCGGGGTGTCCCCCGGCAGATAAAAAATGCCCGCAATGCGCAGACCAGACGGTCAACGGCATTGCAGGCACAAAGTACAAAAATAACAACGTGTGTCAGTGCAAATTGCTTTGCAGGACACATAAATCACTTACATTAGTATGATACCATAATTTGCGGAAAACGTCAAATTATTGAAGATATGTCTTTTTGCACAAGCAATAATAACCTTAATGAGCAGTCTCTTCAATTTCATCAGGAGGCAACTCAAAGATGTTTACAGATACAGCGAAAACAACACAATTCTGTGATATGGGTTGAATATGCGAAGGATTTCGTGCATAATAAAATATAATTCCCTGTCAAAATTGTGAAACTTTGCGTATTCTTAATTTTTGAACACAAATGATGTCCAATAGAAATTGAGAACGCATCTCATAAAGAGGTGAAATGATGGTCAAGGGTTTTATTTTTTTCAGAACTGGAAAGATTCCTTTTGTAATTGAAAATTACCGTATGGATTTGTTTACAGATGACTCATTATTGGAAATATTTTGTAAGGAGTATAATTTTAAAGAAAACTATATTCTGCAGGGGCTATGTTTTGATATTGGGCCTCATGGTAGGAAAGCAACCTTTCTCGTCGAAAATTCTATGGGAAGTACTTGCTATTTGCGTTGCTATATTGTTTATACATTTAACAAAGACGAAACCTATGACCGCATAGGTATTCAGTCGCCGTCTCTTGATGCAGTTTTTGGATACGAACATAAATACATTGAAATGGTGCGATCTGGAATCAACTTGGCTTTAGAACCTAAAAAAGTGTATACAATTCCGTTTGATATGAACAAACAAAAATACGAATTGATTTTCCAAATCGGTCACAATCATCGCCTTGGTCTTTTGGAAGATTTCTCCAGAAAAGGGGAATTGATTCTGCCGTTACACACAAATGAAATCCAAGAGTGCTATGATATTGCAACAGTTCTTTGTCGGCTTGCAATGTTCATGACATCACACACAGACATCTTGTTCAAACGTATCACGCTTTATCGCAAAGAAGTAAGTGTCGGGTGGTTCTACTGTCCCTTCATTTCGGAAGATGCCGTTGATAGGTATAACGGCTTATTCTACGAATTTGATATTATGAAATACATTCCCAAGCTCTTAAATAATATAGCATTAGATTCTGGCAACAAAATAACACAGAGTATTCCACTTGGTCATTTAGGGAATTTCGACTCCATGTTCACGCCTCAGCGATTTGTCGAACAAATTGTAGCATTTGAGTACTTATTTGATAAACTGGAACACAAGAAAGCTCAAAATCTCCAATTTCCACTTAAAAAGGAATTGGAATACATGTTTAATGAATATCCCCAATTGCTGTCGCAAACAAATCTTTCTGCAGAGAAAGTTAGTAATCAAATCAAGGAGATCAGACGTACTATTGCACATGGATATGCATATTACTATGACTTCAAAAACGATAGAAGCAGCAAATATTTGATGATTCTTTTAGACAAATTGATACGGTGCATGAGCCTAAAATTGATTGGATTCTCTAATGATGATATTTCGAATTTTATGCCTTTTTATCCATAAACACCTTCACGCCACAATCTTTTTTCTGTTCGGCTATCTCTTTCAAAGTATCCAGATACCCACGATTCTCGACATCCGCAGTCAGCACAAAGATTTTTCTTTCTTTTAAAAAATACAAATTCCTTATGGTCTCGCTACTTGACAAATTTATGCTGACTTTTGTAGAAGAAGCCGAATCGTCCACTGATATGATAAATTTTACTTTTATCTAATTTCAAATCCAGAACCCTTGAAAACACCGGCATTTTCAGTGTTTTCGGGGCCTCGGCCTTGCCCTTTTCCCTTATTTTTTCCCTCACGGGAGAAAATAAGGGAAAGTTTTTTTATACGGCCCCTACCACTTTGTCGAGCAGCCTTGCGGAAGTCCGCTTGGCTTCTCGTGTGGCATGGGCGTAAATGTTCATTGTGGTACTTACATCTGCGTGTCCGAGAAGTTCCTGCACATCCTTGGGTGCAGCTCCACCGGATAAGAGGTTGCTGGTATATGTATGTCTCAACTGATGGAAATGGAAGTCATCCATATTGTCCAGCTTCTTCCGGGATGTCCGGCACACGCTGCTGACCGTTGCGGGGGATTCATAAGCGCCCTCTGGCCGCAGGCAGACGAAGGAAATCAGATTGTAGTCCTCCGGGGCCTGCTCTGTTCTTGGCAACGTATAGACCTCATAATATGTGCGATTCTTCTCTTTGACGATGCGGTAATAGTTCTGACGGTAAAGCGGCCCGTACTTGATACTGTTAAGCATCTGTTCCTTTTTCGCTGCCCGCAGGATCGCCGCCAGGGTATCGCAGAAATCCACGGTTCGGATTTTCTTGCGCTTGGTGGGGCCGATCTCGGTTTTCTTCCGGGTGGCGTTGTACCGCATACTGCGGCGGACTGTCAGGCATTGCTCATTCAGGTTAATATCCTGCCATGTCAGGCTGCAAGCCTCACCGATACGAAGTCCGGTGAAATATGCGATCTGGATAGGCAGAAGCGCCGGATTGCCTTTTTTCTTCAGAAGTTCGATCAGCTCGGAATACTGCTGGTAGTCGATGGTCGGGGTTTCGTTCAAAATATAACTTACAAACGCTCCTGCCCCGTAAACGGGGAAAGAAAAAAACCGTAACCGGGCAGGCTGCTTTTGTGCGCTCAATTTACATTTTTATCCGGCGGCGGTTTTAAAAGACATTCAAGGCCGCCGGTTTCTATTCTCTCATAGGAATGACGTTCTAATACTAACAAGAACGGCGGCTTTAGGAGGGAGCCGCCATGAAGCACACTGACCGCCGACAAATTCAGACGATATTTCACTACCGTCAAAAAAAGCCCGGCCACCGGACAGGCCCCGTCTGGCAGCCAGTGCGAAAATTGTCACAATATAACTGAATACCGTGTTTTTTGCGCTCGAATAGCTTCATGCTGTCCGGGCGTTTTTTCATACCTATGGGGCCGGAACATCGGGCCAACATGGCCCGAACCTTGCCCCCCGTGCCGTTCCCCGCCGCCCCGTTCAGATTTTCCCGCAAAAATCTGAACGGAGGAAAGGCCGATGGAAGTCACCATCAATTACAATGGACAAGCTGTGGCCGTGGAGGTCACGCTGGAAGTCTATAAATTCCTTGACCGGGCCGACCACAAAGCCGAGAACCTGTCCCATGAGCAGCGGCGGCATTGGGATGGCCGGGAGTTTGACGAATACATAGTTGCCACCGATGGCGTGGGTATCTACGGCGAAACGCCGGAGGAATACCTTTGCCGCATGGAAACGCTGGGCGAGCTGATGGCTGTCCTGGACACCTGCACCGAGGCCCAGCGCCGCCGGTTCCTGCTCTATGCCCTGGACGGGCTGACCCTTGCGGAGATCGGGACGGTGTGCGGCTGCTCTAAAGTGGCCGTGTATCAAAGTGTGGAGGCAGTCAGAAAAAAATTTATAAATTTCTTTGAAAACAGGCTTAACGAATGACCTGTTTTCGGGCTACCAAGTGAAAGGGATTGTTTCCCTTATCCCAGCGGGAGGCGGACAGCGGACAAGCTGCCCGCCTCTCCCATTTTCAGGAGGTAAGCCTATGAAAACAATCAATCTGCGGTGGATTTATCCCCACTACCGGCATGACGAGTTTGTGGAGGTCAGCGATGAGGTTTGGGAGGTCTTGCGGCAGGCCCAGCGCGAGATGAACAACTATGAGCGCCGGAAGGTCTACCACCGCGCCTACTTCTCTCTAGACGCATATAGCTGGACGGAGAACTACGCGCTGGAACACGGCAGATCGCCGGAGGAAATCCTTTTGGAGCGCGAGGAACAGGCCGCCCATCTGCGGTTGCTGGCCGCCTTGCCGGAGGCTCTGGCCCATGCCACCCCCACACAGGCCCGCCGCGTCCGGGCCTACTACATCGCCGGTATCAGCCAGCCGGAAATCTCCCGGAGGGAGGGCGTAGACAGCAGCAAGGTCAGCGTTGCCATCCGGCGGGGCCTGCGGAATATGCGCCGCTGCTATGACAGCTTTTTCCCGGCAGAGTGAGGGCGGGCCTATGCAGACGATCAACCTCAAGCAATATTACCCGTTCTGCACCGAGGACACCTTTGTGGAGGTGTCGGATGAAATTGTCGAGGCGTTCCTGCTGGACAAGCGGGCCGAGGCCGCCAGGGAGCGGAAGATGTACCGCTACAAGGCGTTTTACTCCCTTGACTGCAATGATGGGATTGAGAACGCCGCCATCGGCTGGGCGCAGCCATCGCCGGAGGATTGCCTGATGGAAAAGGAGGCGCAGGCCGAATATGCTGAACTGCTCCGGCGGCTCTATGAGGCCATTTCCTCTCTGACCCCAGCGCAGGCCCGCCGCGTCCATGCCCGGTATATGCTGGGGATGAAAGTGAAGGATATTGCCGCGATGGAGGGTATCACTCCATCCCAGGCGGGGAAGTCCATCCATGCGGCGCTCCGGCGGCTGCGCCGGTACTTCATACGCCGGAAATGGACAAGCGGCCTATGAAAACCATCAACCTGAAAAAATACTACTACCCGATTTGTAAAAAGGACACCTTTGTGGAAGTGCCGGACGAGGTTGCAGACGCCATTGTGGAGGAAAGCCGCGCAGAGAACGCAAATGACGCAAAGCAGCACTATCAGCACCACCCAAGCGAAACAGAAAAAAGACGAGCGCGAAGAAGTCCTGAAGGAAATCCGGCAGCTTGAGAACCGCCAGAAGATTTTGGAGAACAAGCAGCGCAATGAGGAACGCAAGGCCCGCACCCGCCGCCTGATTGAGCGCGGGGCCATTTTGGAGGGCATTTTCCCTCTGGCCCCCGACCTTCCCGGCATAGAGGTCAAGGCGTTCCTGATTGCCCTGTCCCATCTTCCGGGGGCGGCGGAATTGACTGCAAACCTGCCAAAATCCGGGGACACGCCATAAGTCCCTTGTT
>OOAZ01001090.1_pt1 | contig 20326 bp, 16 predicted proteins | sample 1671221 | NCBI WGS metagenome assembly OOAZ01 (sample SAMN06348134, study PRJEB24527) | human gut metagenome | biome: human gut; feature: ankylosing spondylitis patient; material: feces | host: Homo sapiens | place: China | collected 2015-10
AAAGGATATTCATAAACTGGCAGACACGATCCGCCGTGCGTTTAAAATTGCGCAGACCGGAAGACCGGGCCCGGTTCTTGTGGATATCCCAAAAGATATCACGGCAGCGAAGACGGAATACAAGGCAAAAGAGCCGGAAGTGATCTCAGGAATTTCACAGACGATCACAGAGGAAGACTTAAACAAAGCGGTCAAGATGATCCAGAAGGCAAAGAAACCATACATATTTGTCGGTGGTGGAGCCGTGATCTCCGGCGCCAGTGAGGAATTAAAGAAATTTGTCAAAATGGTAGATGCGCCTGTCTGTGATTCCCTCATGGGAAAAGGAGCTTTTGACGGAGAGGATGATCTTTATACCGGAATGCTTGGAATGCATGGAACAAAAGCATCCAATCTCGGTGTCAGTGAGTGTGATCTTTTAATTGCTGTCGGCGTAAGATTTTCAGACCGTGTACTCGGCAATGCAAAGAAATTTGCAAGTCAGGCAGATATTTTACAGTTTGATGTGGATCCTGCGGAAATTAATAAAAATATCCAGACAGATGCATCTGTGATCGGTGATATCAAAGAGATCCTGCTTCGTGTGAATGAGCGGCTGACACAGATGAACCATACGGAATGGATCACACATATCATGGATTACAAAGTAAAGTATCCACTGACTTATCCAAAAACCGGATTATCAGGTCCTTATGTCATTGAGGATATCTATAAAGAGACAAACGGGGATGCCATCATTGTGACGGAAGTAGGACAGCATCAGATGTGGGCGGCACAGTATTACAAATACAAAAAACCGAGAACACTTCTGACATCCGGTGGTCTTGGAACAATGGGGTATGGTCTTGGTGCTGCGATCGGTGCACAGATCGGATGCCCGGATAAACAGGTCATTAATATTGCCGGAGACGGATGTTTCCGTATGAATATGAATGAAATTGCAACTGCAGTGAGACAAAAATTACCACTCATCGAAGTGATCATTAATAACCATGTACTTGGAATGGTCAGACAGTGGCAGGATTTGTTTTATGAGAAACGTTATTCTGCAACCGTTTTAGATGACGGTGTAGATTATGTGAAATTGGCGGAAGCCATGGGTGCAACGGGCTATCGGGCAACGAATCGTGAAGAGTTTAACAAAGCTCTGAAGAAAGCACTTGCATCTGATACCCCGGTTGTAATAGACTGTATCATAAATAGTGATGACAAGGTATGGCCGATGGTTGCTCCGGGTGAAGCAATCAGTTCTGCTTTTACCGGGGATGACTTGAAAAAGAAACAGGAGGAGTAATGATTATGAGCAGAGTTTACAATTTTTCCGCAGGACCAGCCGTTCTGCCAGAGGAAGTATTGAAGGAAGCAGCAGATGAGATGTTGGACTATCAGGGCAGTGGAATGTCTGTTATGGAGATGAGCCATCGTTCCAAAGTGTATGATAACATCATCAAAGAGGCAGAGCAGGATTTAAGAGATCTGTTAAATATCCCGGACAATTACAAGGTACTGTTTTTACAGGGCGGAGCTTCACAGTTCTTTGCAGAGGTTCCTATGAACCTGATGAAAAACCGCAAGGCCGGATATATCTTAACTGGTCAGTGGGCAAAGAAAGCATTCCAGGAAGCAAAAATCTACGGAGAGGCAGTTGAACTTGCTTCTTCTGCAGATGAGACATTCTCTTATATCCCGGATTGTTCGGATCTTCCGATCACAGATGATATGGATTATGTATACATCTGTGAAAACAATACAATTTATGGAACAAAATACAAGAAACTTCCAGACACAAAAGGCAGGATTTTAGTATCCGATGTATCCTCCTGCTTTTTGTCTGAACCGATGGATGTCACAAATTACGGAGTTGTATATGGCGGCGTTCAGAAGAATATCGGTCCTGCCGGAGTTGTGATCGCGATCATCCGTGAGGATCTGATCACCGATGATGTCCTGCCGGGAACCCCAACCATGTTAAAGTGGAAAACACAGGCAGATAATGATTCCCTTTACAATACACCACCTTGCTACAATATTTATATCTGTGGCAAAGTGTTCAAATGGTTAAAGAAGATGGGCGGGCTTTCTGTGATGAAAGAGCGCAATGAAGAGAAAGCAAAAATCTTATATGATTTCTTAGACCAGAGCAGCCTGTTCAAGGGAACTGTAAGAAAAGAAGACCGTTCCCTTATGAATGTTCCATTTGTGACCGGCAATGAAGAATTAGATGCCAAGTTTGTAAAAGAGGCAACAGCAGCCGGATTCGTAAACTTAAAAGGACATCGTACCGTAGGTGGTATGAGAGCATCCATTTACAATGCAATGCCGAAAGAGGGCGTTGAAAAATTAGTAGAATTCATGAAGAAGTTTGAGGAGGAAAATGCATAATGTTCAAATATAATTGCTTAAATCCAATTGCATCCGTAGGATTAGATCTTTTCTCAGGCGACTATGAAAAAGTAGAGGACTTAGGTCAGGCAGACGCAGCACTTGTGAGAAGTGCTGCCATGCATGAACTCGAACTTCCGGACAGCCTGCTTGCAGTGGCAAGAGCAGGAGCTGGTGTCAACAACATTCCTCTTGACAAATGTGCAGAAAAAGGAATCGAACTGAGAATAGCAGACCGCTGGTATCCGTCCTCCAGACGCTGCCATAATTGTGGACAGATTCGAAAAGATTTAAAACTTTCGAATCGGGTTTACCAGTGCAGCTGTGGGTATTGCGAGGACAGGGATCTGAATGCGGCATTAAACCTGAGAGATGTGAAAACTTATCAGAGTGCGTAAGAAACGCAGAGATACATATGTACCGAAGGCCATTTCGGGAATTAACGACTGTGGAGTGTACCAGAACTTGTGAGTAGATACAGCTCCGGCTGGTCAAAAGCATACACGTTTGAAACAGTAAGTAGGATTCGTGAGAACTACAATATCTCGATATGAGTATATTTGATCATATTTTGAGTGGCAGAACAATCATGTTGACAGAAAAAGCTGCTATGTACAGCACACTTGGCATTTCCAAAGAGGTTTTCGCATTTGGAACGAAAATTGAGGAAGAATTAAAAGAGCGTTTTGCAAAAATTGATGAAATCGCAGAATACAACCAGTTAAAGGTCATCCACGCCATGCAGGCAAGCAAGGTCAGCGAGGCATGCTTATATGGAACCACAGGATACGGATACAATGACCTGGGACGTGATACGCTGGAGCAGGTCTATGCAACGTGCTTCGGCACTGAGGATGCACTGGTACGCCCGCAGATCGCCTGCGGAACCCATGCGCTTGCAACGGCGCTTTCCGGAAATCTCCGCCCGGGCGACGAACTGCTTTCTCCTGTTGGAAAACCGTACGACACCCTTGAGGAAGTGATCGGCATCCGCCCGTCCGTCGGATCTCTTGCGGAATATGGCGTAACTTACCGCCAGGTAGATTTAAAAGAGGACGGCTCTTTCGATTACGAAGGAATCAAAAATGCCATCAACAAAAAGACAAAGATGGTGACGATTCAGAGGTCGAAAGGATATCAGACCAGACCGACGCTTTCTGTTACCCGCATCGGTGAACTGATTGCATTTATTAAAAATATCAAACCAGATGTCATCTGTATGGTCGATAACTGCTACGGCGAGTTCGTGGAGACGATCGAACCGACCAATGTCGGTGCAGATCTGATGGTCGGATCCCTGATCAAAAACCCGGGCGGCGGACTGGCTCCGGCCGGCGGTTACATTGTTGGAAAGAAAAAGTACGTGGAAAATGCAGCATACCGTCTGCTCTCCCCGGGACTTGGAAAAGAGGTTGGCGCAACACTCGGTGTGAACGGTTCCTTCTACCAGGGATTCTTCCTGGCACCGACCGTTACCGCAGCGGCATTAAAAGGTGCTGTCTTTGCTGCAAATGTTTATGAGAAACTGGGATTTGCCGTTGTTCCAAACGGAACCGAGAGCCGTCACGACATCATTCAGGCGGTAACCTTTGGAAAACCGGAAGGCGTCATCGCATTCTGCCAGGGTATCCAGGCAGCTGCCCCGGTCGACAGCTTCGTTTCCCCGGAACCTTGGGATATGCCAGGTTACGACAGCCCAGTTATCATGGCAGCTGGCGCTTTCGTGCAGGGCTCTTCCATTGAACTTTCTGCCGATGGCCCGATCAAACCGCCGTACGCTGTCTATTTTCAGGGTGGGCTTACGTGGCAGCACGCAAAATTCGGTATTCTGATGAGTCTTCAGAAACTCGTCGATGCCGGTATGGTGACATTATAATGGCAAAAAATGTGGTAATTATCGGCGGCGGCGCGAGCGGACTGATGGCGGCAATTTGGGCCTCACGTCTCGGTGCCGCGGTCACCGTTCTGGAAAAGAACGATAAACCGGGCAGAAAGCTTCTTGCGACCGGAAACGGACGGTGTAATTTTACCAATCGTTATCAGGATGCATCGTGCTACCGCACGGGAAATCAGGAGCGTGCATCACGGGTTCTCGAACAGTTTACCGAACAGGACACCGAACAGTTTTTTGAACAGCTCGGCATCCGCATCCGGAGCCGTGAAGGCTGGCTTTATCCGGCCAGCGAGCAGGCACAGTCCGTTCTTGAGCTGCTGATTTTGGAAGCCAGATTCCGAAAGGTAAAAATCAAGACACGGGAAACGGCTGTTGCAGTGGAAAAAGCCGAAAATGGTTATCTGGTGCGCACCGAAGGATGGCAGTACCCGGCTGACAGCGTCATCATCTGCTGCGGAAGCTGTGCTTCCCAGATCGCCGGTTCCGACGGAGATACACTTCGATTTGCCGATCAGCTTCAGCTCGCTTCGATTCCGTTTTTCCCGGCCCTCTGCCCGCTCCGCTGCAAAGGAAACCAGTTTTCCTCCTGGGCGGGTGTTCGGGTGCGCGCGAAGATTACGCTTCTGGTTGAAAATCAGGAGATTCTGACGGAACAGGGAGAGCTGCAGCTTACCGACTACGGTGTCTCCGGCATCCCGGTATTCCAGATTTCCCGGTTCGCTGTGCGCGCCTGCATGCAGAAAAAACGCGTTGAACTTCTCGTAGACTTCTTTCCGGAACTGACGGAATCGGAGCTTACTGCAGAACTTGTCAGACGGCAGGAAATCTGCCCGTATAAAGCGCCAAAAGAGCTTCTGATCGGTCTTCTTCCAGAAAAACTCATTCCGGTTCTGATCGGAAAGAAAAAGACTCCGGAAGAAATGGCAGGCGCCATCAAATCATATCGTTTACAGATCACCGGCCAGACCGACTTTGGAAAAGCCCAGGTGTGTGCGGGCGGCATCACGCTCGACCAGCTTACGGATTCTCTGGAATCGGTACAGCACCCTGGTATTTTCTTTGCGGGAGAAGCCCTGGACGTCGACGGCGTCTGCGGCGGCTACAATCTCCAGTGGGCCTGGTCCAGCGGAAGTGCAGCCGGAAGAGCTGCAGCAGGAGAACATGCATGATTCGGATACAGCAATTAAAGCTTCCAGTCACCCACACACAGGAGGAACTGGAACAGAAAATAAGAAAAACACTGAAAATCGGAAAACACGATCTGCAGGAAATTGAGCTCTTACGCCGCTCAATTGATGCCAGAAAGAAATCCGAATTAAAATACGTTTATCAGCTTGATGTAAAAGTAAAAGATGAGAATGCCGTACTGCGGAAGGCGAAAAATAACCAGATCGTAAAAGCGGAGAAAAAGCCACATGTGTTCCCAAAATCTGGAGAACAGACTCTTGTTCACCGGCCGGTTATTATCGGAAGCGGTCCGGCAGGACTTTTTTGTGCCTATGTTCTCGCAAAGCATGGCTACCGTCCGCTCGTTCTGGAGCGCGGCGAATCTGCAGAACAGAGAAAGAAAAGTGTCGATGCGTTCTGGAAAACCGGCGTTCTGAACCCGGAATCGAACGTACAGTTCGGAGAGGGCGGCGCCGGTACGTTTTCGGATGGAAAATTAAACACTTCGGTGAAGGATCCATCCGGCAGAAACCGTGAGGTACTCCGGATCTTCACGGAATGCGGGGCACCGGAAGAAATTCTGTACGATCAGAAACCGCACCTTGGCACCGATCAGCTCATCGGAATTGTGACAACAATGCGGAAAAAGATCGAGGCATGGGGCGGAGAAGTCCGTTTCGGAGCAAAAGTGACGGACTTTGGGATTGAAAACGGCAGACTCACTTCTGTAACCGTCAATGAAACCGAGAAGATTGCCGCGGAGACTGCAGTCCTTGCGATCGGCCACTCTGCACGCGATACCTTCTTTAAACTCTGCGAAAATAAGATCTCCATGGAAGCAAAATCCTTCGCTGTCGGCGTCCGCATTGAGCATCCGCAGAAGATGATCACGGAGGATCAGTACGGACCGGAGGCACCGGATTTCCTTGGGGCAGCACCGTATAAGCTCACCAATCAGTGTGAAAACGGAAGAGGTGTGTACTCATTCTGCATGTGTCCCGGCGGCTATGTTGTCAACGCATCCTCGGAAGCGGAACGCACCTGCGTCAACGGTATGAGTTATTCTGACCGGGAAGGTAAAAATGCGAACAGCGCTATGATTGTCACCGTAACACCGGAAGACTACCGCCCGTACCATGTAGAGGGAACGCCGGACGTACTCGATGGTGTGGCATTCCAGAGAGCGCTTGAACACGCTGCGTGGGAAGCCGGAAAAGGCAAAGTTCCGGTGCAGCTTTTTGGTGATTTCTGTGAAAACAGAGTTTCTACAGCACTTGGAGAGGTAACCCCTTCCATCTGCGGAGAATGGACTTTCGCCAATCTGCGGGAAGTTCTTCCGACGTTTATCGGAGACTCCCTTGTGGAAGGCATTCGTGCATCTGAGCGGAAAATCCACGGCTTTTCCCGTCCGGACGCCGTTCTTTCCGGCGTGGAAGCGCGTACCTCGTCACCGGTCCGCATTGTAAGAAATGAAACGCTCGAAAGTCCGTCGCTTACCGGTCTTTACCCGTGCGGAGAGGGCGCAGGCTATGCGGGAGGCATCACTTCCGCAGCCATGGACGGATTAAAAACGGCAGAGGAAATTGCAAAAAAATATATGAATTTTTCATAATTCCTATACATCTGCGGAAAGTTGTGCTAGAATGATGGGTGATTCAAACCAATGTATTCCATGAAAATTCCCGGAAGAGTGGTGGGAGGAATACATGAGAAAAAATGGATTACGAAACCTGCCGACGATGGAACAGCCATATGAAAAATGCCTGGAAAACGGCCCGGAAAGCCTTTCCGACGCGGAGCTTCTGGCTGTCATTTTACGATGTGGGGCAAGGGGAAAAACATCCCTGGAGCTCGCAAGAGAAATTCTTTCCCTTCCCGGAAAAGAGGAGGGCCTGTTAGGACTCTATCACTGTACAAGACAGGAACTTCTGCAGATCCGCGGAGTCGGGGAAGTAAAAGCGATCCAGCTCCAGTGCATCGGTGAGCTTTCCAAACGAATGGCCGCGGCCGGAGCAAGAAAAGGTCTCTGCTTTCATGATCCGGCTTCCATTGCGGATTATTACATGGAACGTCTCCGCCACGAGGATCAGGAGGTTCTTCTCTGCATGATGCTGGACACAAAAAATCAGCTTCTCGGAGAAAAGGAAATCACAAGAGGAACGGTCAATGCGACGATGATTTCGCCGCGGGAGCTTTTTCTTGCGGCACTGCAGTTCCGTGCGGTTCATATTCTGCTGGTTCACAACCATCCAAGCGGAATCCCGGAACCAAGCGGTGACGATATTACCGTGACACGGCAGATCCGGCGGGCGGGCGAAATGCTCGGCATTACCCTGCTGGATCACATTATTATCGGGGATCACTGTTATACCAGTATGCTGGAACAGGGAATCTGATCCCGAAAATCCGAGGCAGAAATGCCCAAAGGAAGGGAACAAGTTAAAGGAGCACGATGCAGATTCGAAATGTATACGGCATAGACCTTGGCACCAGTACCGTCAAAATCTATGACCTGAAGAAAGACACAATCACAAAAGAAAAAAATATGATTGCCATACGCAACCGCGAACAGGTGATTGCCGTTGGAAATTACGCATATGAAATGCACGAGAGAACGCCTTCCAATATCGAGGTAATTACCCCCATGAGCAACGGACGCATTGCGAATGTATTGATGGTAGAAGCCGTTTTGCACACGCTTCTCCATCGCTGTACGCGCCACATGGGATACCGCCCGGAGCTGTATTTTTCAGTTCCCTGCGATATGACAGAGATTGAACGGCGTTCTTATTATACGATTGCACATAAGGGAGCCTTAAAAAACTGCCGCATGTATCTTGTGGATAAACCAATCGCGGATGCGCTGGCACTTGGCATTCCGATCAACCGCACGAAGGGTTCCATGATTGTCAACATCGGAGCGCAGAGCACAGAGATTTCTGTTATCGCCAACGCGAGGGTTATTTTTTCCAGAATCATCCCGGTAGGCGGAAAACAGTTCAACGAATCGATATGCAATCTGAACCGCCGCAAAAACAATTTCCAGATTGGCTCCAAAACAGCCAAACGTGTCAAGATTGCGCTGGCGGATCTTGGAACAGACAAAAAAGAGGCGCGGAAGGTGCGCGGCGTAGATGGTGCATCCGGTCTTCCAATGGAAGGGATCATTACTTCTTCCCTCGTAAACGAAGCACTCCTTTCCGGTGTTAATGAGATCGGCGAGGAAATCAAGCATGCGCTGGAGCGTACACCGCCGCAGATCCACGATCATATCCAGAAAGAGGGTATTTACATCACCGGCGGAAGCACAAGGATTCCGAACATTGACCGCTATCTTTCGAGACAGCTCGGCTGTCCGGTGCAGCTTTCCCAGTATTATGACCTCTGTACCATCTGTGGGCTCAAGGAACTGATCACGCACGATGCGCTGCATCGCTGGGCTTACACGGTAAATAAAAAGAAGTAAATCTATCAAAAAGGACCCGCTATGAATAAGAAGAAAAAATTTCAGCTAAAAAGCAAACATTTACTTTTCATCATGACGTTCCTGTGTCTCTCCGGCATTTTAGGCAGTGCAGCAGACAAAATGCCGGTCACGCCGATCCGGGAAGCCGCAGGCTTTGTGATCATCCCGTTTCAGAACGGAATTAACCAGATCGGTGCGTATTTGACAGACTGTCTGACCGGTTTCCAGAACGTCAAAAAACTGTCTGCCGAGAAAGAGGAGCTTGAACAGAAGGTCACGGATCTGACTGAGGAAAACAATCAGCTTGTACAGGAGCAGCAGGAGCTGCAGCGTCTTCAGGAGCTGTATCAGCTGGACCAGTCCTACTCGGAATATGAAAAAGTAGCAGCACAGGTCATCTCAAAGGATCCGGGCAACTGGTATGATACCTTTGTCATCAACAAAGGATCAAATGACGGGATTCAGAAAGATATGAACGTTATTGCAGACGGCGGCCTTGTTGGACTTGTTGAGGAGGTAAGTTCCAATTCCGCTACTGTCCGCTCTATCATTGATGACTCCAGTTCCGTGAGCGCCATGACAGCATCTACCTCGGATACGTGTATTGTATCGGGTGATCTGCGCCTGATCAGCGACGGAAAGCTTGCCTTTTCCCAGCTGAATACAACCGACACGGTAGCTGAGGGCGAAAAGATTGTGACATCGAACATCAGTGATAAATACCTCCGCGGTATTCTGATCGGCTATGTCAGTGAAATCACCGAGGACTCCAATCACCTGACGAAAAAGGGATACATCATTCCTGTTGTGGATTTTCAACATATTCAGGAAGTTCTCGTGATCAAAGAATTAAAACAGCAGGGAGGAGAGTAAATGCGCAGAAAAATCACGCTTGCCTTTCTGATTCTGGCAGCTTTCCTGTTACAGACAACTGTATTTCAGTATTTTCAGATCGCGTCCGTAACGCCGAACCTTCTTCTGATTTTGACGTCCGCCTTTGGGCTGATGCGCGGAAAAAAAGAGGGACTGATGGTCGGATTTTTCAGCGGCCTGATGATTGATCTGTTCTACGGCAGCCTGTTTGGATTTTACGCACTGCTCTACATGTATATCGGTTATCTGAACGGCTTTTTCTGCAAAGTCTTCTATGACGATGATATTAAGGTACACATTGTACTGGTCGCTGCCAGCGATCTTGTCTACAGTCTGCTGATGTATGTGCTGCAGTTCCTGCTGCGCGTGCGCCTGCACTTTTTCGATTATCTGGCGCATATTATTCTGCCGGAAATGGTATACACGGTAGTGCTCTCCATTCTGCTTTACCGGCTTTTATTTATCATCAACCGTAAACTGACCGAAAATGAAATGGAAGGACAACAGTCGCCATGGCTAAGAAGATAAGAAAATTTTTCCGCAGACTCGGTGAAAACCGCACCCTATTGCTTGGTGTGGTTTTCCTTGCTATGTTTGCCGTCCTGATCGGAAGACTTTTTATCCTGCAGGTAGTGCATGGAGAAGAGTATGCGGATAATTTTGAACTGCAAATCACAAAAACCAGAACCCTTGAGAGTACAAGAGGAAATATTTATGACAGGAACGGAAAACTGATCGCTGGAAATAAGGTTTCCTACTCTGTAACCATCGAGGATAACGGAACGTACAACACGACAAAAGAACGTATTCTCTCTCTGAACGCAGAACTCTATCGTCTCTGTAAGCTGATTCGTGCAAACGGAGACTCGATTGACACCAGCACCTTCCCGATTGAAGTGGATGAGAACGGTGCGTTTGTTTTTACAGGTGAAGAGGGAACGACCCGCGACCGTTTCCGTGCAGACATTTATGGACAGAAGAAAATCGACGATATGACGGCAGAACAGAAGAGTTCCAGTGCCGAAACGCTGATGACATTTCTTGCCGGACCGGACGGCTTTGGCCTGGATGCCTATTCTGACGATGAAAAATACGCATATGCTGCCAAAGATTTTGAAGAGTATGGTCTTCCATACCAGACAGACGAATCCGGAAATGCTGTCCTTTCTCTTTCCAATCAGGAGCGTCTGGAAATTCTGGTGATCCGCTATAAGATGAAACAGACGAATTATCAGAAGTATGTCCGCGTGACAGTTGCTTCCGGCGTCAGCAGCAATACAACTGCATCGATTGCAGAGAATGAAGATGTTCTGCAGGGTGTCAGCATTTCGGAAGATTCCGAGCGTGTATATTATGACGGAAAGTATTTTTCCTCTCTGATCGGTTATACGGGCCAGGCGTCCTCAGACGAGCTGACAGAACTGAATGAAGAGCTGAAGAGCCAGGGAAAAGAAGAAACGTATTCCACGGAATCCATCGTCGGAAAATCTGGTCTGGAACAGTATATGGAGACAATCCTTCAGGGAACCGACGGATCAGAAGAGATTATCGTTAATAACGTCGGAAAAGAGCTGGAAACGGTAGAGGGATCCCTGGTTGAGCCAAAACAGGGAAATAACGTCTATCTTTCGATTGATTATGACCTGCAGATTGCGGTATATAAAATTCTGGAACAGAGAATTGCCGGCATTCTGAAACAGTATCTGAGTGATGTAAAATCCGTTGATACCTCAACACTTGCCAATACGGATGCCGTTCCGATTCCAATTTACGATGTATACAATGCACTGATCGAAAACAGCACGATTGATATTTCCCATTTCTCGGCGGCGGATGCCACGGAGCGTGAGCAGCGGATCTATGCACTGTTCCAGCAGAAACTCCAGCAGGTGCTTGCCGAGATTACGCAGGAACTGACCGTTGAAACAGCAACCGTTTACAACGACCTCAGCGATGAAATGCAGGAATATGAGACCTTCATCGTGGATAAGCTGCTTTCCAGTACGATGGGTATTCTTTCTTCAACAGCAATTGATGAGAAAGACGCCACCTATCAGGCATGGAATGACGGAACGATTTCTCTTCGTGATTACCTGACGTATGCGGCAAGCCAGAACTGGATTGATGTCTCAGCACTGACGCAGGATGATGCCTACCTGGATTCTCAGGAGGTTTATCAGAAGCTGACGGAGGTTATTCTGGACCGTCTGGCAAACAATACAACATTTGCAAAAAAGATGTATCACTATATGCTGCTGCAGGATATGCTCGATGGCTATGATATCTGCAATCTGATGTATGATCAGAACCTTCTGACGAAAGAGGATGACGATTATGCCGCTTATGTTGCAGGAAATATGACACCGTTCCAGCTTCTGTCCGATAAAATCGCCAAACTGGAAATCACCCCGGCACAGCTTGCACTCGATCCGTGTTCCGGTTCTGCTGTCATTACGGACCCGAATACCGGTGCTATTTTAGCCTGTGTTTCCTATCCTGGCTATGACAACAACCGCCTGGCAAACCAGATGGATACCGCATACTGGGCAAAATTGAATACCGATGAATCCAGCCCGCTGTACAACAAAGCAACCCAGCAGAAGACGGCTCCTGGTTCCACCTTTAAACCACTGATGGCGGTTGCCGGATTAAGCGAAGGCATAATTACTCCGACCAGTATCATCAACTGCAACGGTCTGTTCGGGGAAGGACTTGTCAACGAATCTGACTATGTCCACTGCCATCAGTTGAGCGGCCACGGAGATCTGAACATTGTCGGTGCCATCCAGAACTCCTGCAACGTGTTCTTCTGTACGCTTGGATATCGTCTGGGACTCGATGAGAACGGCACCTTTACACAGAAGCGCTCTCTGGAAATGATCCAGAAATATGCCGATATGTTTAAGCTGGATGAAAAGACTGGAATCGAAATTTCGGAAACCGATCCGAATGTAACCGATTCCCTTCCGATCCCTTCCTCGATTGGTCAGGGTACCAACAACTATACGACGACACAGCTTGCACGCTATGTCACAACGATTGCAAATTCCGGTACGGTTTATAATCTTTCCCTTCTGCAGAAAGCAACGGATTCGGATGGCAATGACATCGATATGGGCGCAGATTTCGGCCCGACGGTAAATTCAGAAATGGATGTTGATTCCAGCATCTGGGATCTGGTACACGAAGGCATGCGAAAAGTAATCAGCGTATCCAATGCGACCATTTTCCCGGAATCCTGGCCGGTAGAGCTTTCCGGAAAAACCGGTACCGCGGAGGAAGACCATACACGTGCAAACCATGGACTGTTTATGGGCTTCTCTCACTATGAGAGCAGAGACGATATTGCTCTTGCCGTCCGCATTCCGTTTGGATATTCTTCTATGAACGCAGAGTTGGTAGCTAAGGATATCTTAGATTATTACTATGGCCTCTCAGACGATATTCTGTCCGGTCAGGCAAATTCCAACGGTGTTGCAAGCGTGAGAGCAGACTAAGGAATTTTTCCGGCGGAAACGAAGCCTGGGAAGAAAGCTGCAAAAGAGAAAGGATGTGTTTTTAAACAAAGGTTTGGACGCATCCTGCGGCATGAAAATGCAGAACAGTTTTCAACAAGGAGGTTCCAGATGAGTGAAGTCATTGTAATTACATCAGGAAAAGGCGGCGTCGGAAAGACGACAACCGCAGCAAATATCGGAATCGGGCTGGCACAGCTTGGAAAGAAAGTTGTGATGGTAGATACCGACATCGGTCTTCGAAACCTGGATGTCGTGCTCGGCCTTGAAAACCGGATTGTCTACAATCTTGTGGATGTTGTGGAGGGCAACTGCCGGATGAAGCAGGCGCTAATCCGCGACAAACGGTACGAGCAGCTCTACCTTCTCCCGTCTGCCCAGACGAGGGACAAGACAAGCGTAACGCCCGAGCAGATGAAAAAACTCTGCGATGAATTAAAACAGAGCTTTGATTTTGTTCTTCTTGACTGTCCGGCAGGCATTGAGCAGGGATTTGCAAATGCAGTTGCCGGCGCCAATAAGGCAATTGTTGTGACTACGCCGGAGGTTTCGGCCATCCGGGACGCGGACCGCATCATCGGCCTTCTGGAGGCGCAGGATCTGAGGGATATCTCTCTTGTCATCAATCGTATCCGGCCGGATATGGTAAAACGCGGTGAAATGATGTCGGTGGATGATGTACAGGAAATTCTTGCTGTTCCGCTGCTCGGCATTCTGCCCGATGATGAGCAGGTAGTAATCGCCACCAACCAGGGCGAAGCGATCGCTGGAAGCGGTTCCAAGGCAGGAGAAGCCTTTACGAATATCAGCCACAGGATCCTCGGGGAGAGTGTTCCCTACTTGGATCTTGACAGCAAAAAGGGATTTTTCCGCCGTGTATTCGGGCGATAGGAGGGAACTGGTATGGGTTTATTTTCAGGCAGAAAGCCGCACTCCGGCCTCGTTGCAAAAGAACGTCTGTCCAATCTTTTAATGGCAGAACGTCTGAACTGTTCTCCGGCATCGCTTCAGATGCTGAAAAATGATCTTTCTGCTGCTGCAGGAAAATACCTTACCGTTGAGGCGGATGAAATTTCCGTCACCATTACACAAACAACCCCTGTCATACTGACAGCGAAAATACCATTGAAAAGAAACGAGGAGTATCATGTTAAGACGATATAAGCTGAAAAATTATAATTTCCGGCTGGTCATTCTTCTGATTGCCATCAGCATCATTGGTGTGCTTCTGATCGGAAGTGCAGACAGTGCAGACCAGAAAAAACAGGCCATCGGAGTCGTATTGGGCGTAGTCATCATGATTATTGTCTCTTTGCTTGACTATAGCTGGCTTCTGAATTTTTACTGGGTTCTTTACATCGGAAATCTGATGATGCTTGGCGTTCTTTATCTCGGCGGTTCTACCGCAAAAAACACGTTTGGTGCGACCCGTTGGATTCAGATCGGAAGCTTTCAGTTTCAGCCGACCGAGCTGTCAAAAATCTTTCTGATCATGTTTTTTGCGATGTTTCTGATGAAGCATGAAGAAGATCTGAATACGGCGAAAACCATTTTTACCGCGATCGGGCTTCTGATTCCGCCGCTCGTTATGATTTACCGTCAGCCGGATTTGAAAAATACGATTACGGTCATGGTTCTGTTCTGCTTTATGATGTATGTGGCGGGCTTAAGCTACAAAGTTATCGCCGTTGTTCTGGTTTCCGGTTCAGCACTGGTACTTGCGCTTCTGCTTGTCATTACGCAGGTGAATTTCCAGCTTCCGGCGGCTCTTGACAAGACGATTGGTTATCAGCTTGGGCGAATTCAGGACTGGTTAAGCGATGATGCCGACAACGCCGACGGCCGTCTCCAGCAGCAGAATTCCATTACAGCCATCGGTTCCGGAAAGCTGACCGGAAAAGGACTCAACAACAATAAAGTTTCTTCCGCAAATAAGGGAAATTTCGTTTCCCAGAACCATAATGACTTTATTTTTGCAGTGGCAGGAGAGGAGCTTGGTTTCTTTGGATGCTGCGGAATCATCCTGCTCCTGTTCCTGATTCTCGTCGAATGCATCCGGACTTCCCGGAAAGCAAAAGATCTGTCAGGAACGTTGATCTGCTGCGGTATGGCAGGACTCATTGCCTTTCAGAGCTTTCTGAATATCAGTGTTGCAACCGGAATCCTGCCGAACACCGGTACACCGCTTCCGTTCGTCAGCTATGGACTGACCTCCCTTGTAACACTTTACATCGGAATGGGGCTTGTCCTGAATGTCGGGCTGCAGAACCGGGATTTTGTAACCAGAAACTATGAATTACTAAGGAGGAAAACCATCAATGAACATCGGATTGATCGCGCATGATGCAAAAAAAACGCTGCTTCAGAACTTGTGTATCGCCTACCGCTCGGTACTTGCCAAGCATACTCTTTATGCAACCGGAACTTCCGGCCGTCTGGTAGAAGAGGCAACCGGACTTAACGTCCGCAAATATCTGGCTGGACACGTTGGAGGCGTTCAGCAGATGGGTTCTCAGATTGAACAGAATGATCTGGATCTTGTGATTTTCCTGCGGGATCCGGAACAGCCGAAACAGCATGAGCCGGATGTCCATCGGATTATCCGTCTCTGCGACGTACACAGCATTCCGCTTGCCACCAATCTTGCAACGGCAGAAATGCTGATCAAATCATTAGACAGAGGAGAAATGGACTGGCGTGAAATCTACCGGAGAAACGACTAATACTACAGAAAAAGAACAGAAACTGCCTGTAACGGAGAAAAACGGGACTGCTCCGGAAAAAACCGAACATATTTTAAACCGCCTGATCATCGGCGCGGGTGTCTGTGTTGCTGTTATTGCGGTTCTGATCGGTGTGAAACTGTACCGTCAGGACCGCCAGATGGACATTACAGAGCCGTTTGCGCGAAGTATGGTGCTTGCCTCCGATCCGCTTTCGGCAGAAAAACGGTTTCAGGCTGAAACGCTCTCTGCCGATCTCTGTGTCGGTGAGACGAGCGTACCGCTGAATGATATCTCGTTTTCTTCACAGGTAAAGGCCGGACTGTTTGATCTGGATCACAAAAAAGTATTGTTCGCGCAGAATATGTATGATCAGGTCTACCCGGCCAGCATCACGAAGATCATGACGGCTCTCCTTGCCATGGAATACAACCAGCCGGATACGCAGGTAACGATCACAGAAGAGGATCTTGCGCTGGAAGATGGATCCCAGATGAGTGGACTGGCCGTGGGCGATACGGTAACGATGGATCAGCTTTTCCATGCATTGTTGATTTATTCTGCCAATGATGCTGCTATGGCGATTGCCCGCCAGGTAGGCGGAAGTGTAGAGAATTTCGTTCAGATGATGAACGATAAGGCAGCTTCCCTTGCCATGACCGGTACGCATTTTGCAAACCCGCACGGTCTTCACGATGAGAATCATTACACTACTGCATATGATGTTTATCTGATGCTGTATGCTGCCTATCAGCATACGGAATTCCAGAATACGATGTCAATGTCTTCCTACACGCTGAACATGACGCATGCGGACGGTACGGCGGGAACGATCTATTTAAGCTCCACGGACAAATATCTGACCGGAGAGAAAAACGCACCGGAAAACGTGACGGTGCTCGGCGGAAAAACCGGAACGACCGATGAGGCCGGTTCCTGCCTGGCACTGGTATCCCAGAATGCATACGGAGAACCGTTTATCTCTGTCATTCTTCATGCATCAACAAAAGTGGAACTGTACGAGGACATGAACACTCTTCTTTCCAATATCAACTCCTGACGTAATCTTTTTGCAATCCCCCGGACGGCGTTTTTTCTGCCTATCCGGGAGATTGTCGTATCCGTTCAGAAAAACAGAGTTCCTTTCCCTGCGAATTAGAAGATTTTTCAGAATTTTTTCATTTTACCATTGAAAACGTTGGTGAATTGTACTATAATCAAACCATGAACTTAAAGGTTTTTGGTGAAAATATCTTATTCTAATCTAAGGAGGAAACTGCTATGGTTCAATTAATTGTAGGCAAGAAGGGAAAAGGCAAAACAAAACAGCTGTTAGACAAAGTAAATGCAGAGGTAAAAACCGCAAACGGAAATATCGTGTATATTGACAAGAGCACAAAGCACATGTTTGAATTAAACAACAAAGTACGTCTGATTTCCGCAACCGACTATCCTCTGAAAAACAGTGATGAATTTATCGGATTTATCTGCGGTATCGTTTCTCAGGACCACGATCTCGCAAGCGTTTATCTCGACAGCTTCCTGAAAGTAGCAAAACTGGAAGGAGAGGACATCACAGATTGTGTTGAACAGCTGGAAGGCATTGGCAAGCAGTATAACATTACCTTCGTATTAAGTGTCTCCATGGATAAAGAAGAGCTTCCGGAAGGCATGCAGGATAAGATTATCGTTGCACTGTAACCAAAACTGTATTATAATAATTGCATAGCGACAAAACCAAAGGACGGCGCTTACGGCACCGTCCTTTTAGCGCATGGATTAAACAATAAAAGGAGCATACATTTTGTCTAAGCAGAAAAAGAACAGCCGCCGGCATTCGAGAATCCGTTTCCCTTTTCCGGCGTTGAATATTGGAAATATCATCTTTGGAGCCCTTTTTTTCTATATGGCAGTTTCACTTTTCTTTTACCTGACCGCCGATCATATCAAATCTTTTCAGGTTGTGCAGGGAACTTTATCCCGGAATGATACCTATACCGCATTCGCCATGCGGACAGAGAGTGTGCAGCTTTCCTCCGGCAGCGGATATGTTCAGTTCTATACCCCAAATGCATCGAAAATCAGCCGCGGAAGCGCTGTTTACGGGATTTCCGCAACAGAAAATGCCGATACCTCTGGTATTTCGGCAGATGCGGCAACGAGAACGTCGCTTCGTTCCTCGCTCGCACGTTTTTCTTCTGATTATGATTCCAGTTCCTTTTCCGGCATTTATCAGCTGAAAACAGAACTTTCCGCAAAGCTGCTTGCCGCTGCCGCTGAAAACGGAGACTCCTCATCACAGACGATATTTTATGCAGATCAGGACGGTGTTGTCGTCTACGGCAGTGATGGATATGAAAGCTATACGGAGGACAGCCTTACGCCGGAGCTTTTCTCTACGAAAGCCTCTGTGGTTTCCTTTGATTCCGGCGCGCAGACGGAGCCTGGAAATGCAGTATACCGTCTGGTGACAGATGAGCAGTGGGAAATTGCCGTTCCGGTGACGAATAAGCAGGTCGTTACACTTTCCAATTTCAGTACGATAAAAGTTAAATTTCTGAAAGACGGAAAAACACAGACGGGAACACTGAATCTAAAGTCCATTAACGATCAGAACTATGCTGTCATTTCGTTTACAAGCGGGATGATCCGTTATGCGGAAGACCGTTTTCTTTCAGTAGAGCTGGTCACAAACACTGGAAGCGGACTGAAAATTCCAAATACTGCCATCACGAAAAAAGATTTCTATAAAATCCCGGCGCAGATGCTCGTACAGGGCGGAGACAGCAATTCTTCCGGTTTCCTGCGGGAAAAGACCGATAAAAAAGGAAATGTCATGCTGGATGATAACGGACAGCCGGTGACAGAATTTGTAAACGCCACGATCTATGAGCAGGTCAATGATGAAAATGATAATCCGGTCGAATATTACGTCGACATGGCCGCTTTTAATGATGGAGATATACTTTGTGCACAGGATTCCGCCACAACGTATCAGATTGGAGAAACGGTTCCGCTGCAGGGTGTTTACTGCATCAACAAAGGATATGCTGTATTCCGCAAAATTCAGATCGTCGATCAGAATGCGGAGTATTCTATCATAAAAAAACAAACGCAATACGGCATTTCGCAGTATGATTATATTGTGGAAAATGCATCCACCGTCAGTGAAGAAGATATTGTGCATTAAATACTGGAGGTTAGAAAGATATGCTGAAAGAGAACTATGAAGAAGTCCAGAAGAAAATTACAGAAGCCTGCAAAAGAGCCGGACGGAACCGGGAGGAAGTTACCCTGATTGCGGTCAGCAAGACAAAACCGGTCGAAATGCTTTCCGAAATCTATGATCTTGGCGAACGCAATTTCGGTGAAAACAAAGTGCAGGAGCTGACAGAAAAAGAGGAAGTGCTGCCAAAGGATATCCACTGGCACATGATCGGTCATCTGCAGCGGAATAAAGTAAAATACATTGCAGGAAAAGTTGCCCTGATTCATTCTGTCGATTCTCTTCGTCTGGCAAAAACAATCAGTGAGGAAGCGGTAAAGCACAACTGCGAAATCCCGATCCTGATCGAGGTAAACGTTGCCGGCGAGGAAAGCAAGTTTGGTGTCTCCGTAGAGGAAACCCTTCCATTGATTGAAGAAATCGCAAAACTTCCGGCAATTCATGTGGAGGGACTTATGACCATTGCACCGTATGTGGAAGATCCAGAAGAAAATCGTCCGGTTTTTCGCAAATTAAAGGAATTAAGTGTTGACATTGCCGCCAAAAACATTAATAATGTACGTATGGCCATTTTGAGCATGGGCATGACCGGCGATTACGAAGTAGCAGTAGAAGAAGGCGCCACTTTAGTACGGGTTGGAACCGGAGTCTTTGGCGAACGGGATTACAGTAAAAGATAACAGGAAGCCTTTCCAAGAAGAGTGACCCCGCGCATTCTGCACGGCTGTCTGGCCAAATGCCACAGGACTAAAAATAGGAGAGTATAAGAATGAGTGTTTTAGACAAATTTCTGGATGCCATCCGGCTGAACGACGATTACGAGGAAGAGGATGCTGATTCGGATAGCTTCTTCGATGAAGAAGACGATGATATAGAAGAAAAACCAAAGAAACGTTTCTTCCGTAAACTGGAGAACGAGGATGAGGACGAAGAGGAAGAGCTGCAGGCGAAACCGGTTCACACTGCACCGCGTAAACAGCCGGCGCCAAAGACCACCGCTTCAAGCCAGGCTGCTGCTGCACGAGCTCCAAAGCCAGCTGCCCCGGTTTCCTCGAAAGTTACTCCAATGAGAAAGAAAGC
>OOAZ01001111.1_pt1 | contig 19935 bp, 14 predicted proteins | sample 1671221 | NCBI WGS metagenome assembly OOAZ01 (sample SAMN06348134, study PRJEB24527) | human gut metagenome | biome: human gut; feature: ankylosing spondylitis patient; material: feces | host: Homo sapiens | place: China | collected 2015-10
TGACGATTCGCTCGGGCGTTTCGACGGTGAGGTGCAGCGTGAGACGGCTCCCGAACCACACGGCGATCTCCTTCACGGCCTGCCGCGCGACGATGAACTGGCGGTTGGCCCGGAAGAATTCGGACTCGGGAAGCAGTCCCTGCAACGCTTCGAGGGTCTTGTCCAGCGGGTAGGCCGCGCCGTCGAAACCGTAGGCCGTGACCTTCTCGTTCGACGTGTAGCAGTAGGCGATCCTGCTGCGGTGCAGCGGGATGATTTTGTCGCGCACGTGCACCAGGAAAACCTCCTCGCGGCGGCTGGCGGCCAGCGTGCGGACCCGCGAGCCGTAATCGCTGCGCTCAACCGACGTGAGGCGGTGCAGCTTGGCCAGCGCACGGCCGACATCCGAAGCGTTGAGCGGCTTGAGCAGGTAGTCGATGCTGTTGACCTTGAAAGCTTCGAGTGCATACTGGTCGTAGGCCGTCGTGAAGATCACCGGGGCTGCGATCTCCACGGCGTCGAAGATGCGGAACGAATCGCCGTCGGCCAGGTGGATGTCCATGAACAGCAGGTCGGGGTGGGGATTCGAACGGAGCCATTCGACGCTCTCCTCGACGCTCTCGAGCGTCGCCACGATCTCCACGTCGGGAGCCGTCTGCCGCAGAATCGCCGCGAGGTTGCGCGCGGCGGCGGTTTCGTCTTCAATAATCAGGGCTTTCATCATACGGAGGGATTTTGCAGCGGCATGCGCACGGAGAAGGTGGCGCCGTCGTCGACGATTTCGATGTCGCTGCCCGTGATCAGATTCCAGCGGTTGCGCAGGTTCTCCAGCCCGATGCCGGTCGAAGGTTCGGGTTCGAGTTTGGGAACCTTGGGGTTCGACACCACGAGCAGGCCCTCTTCGGTGCGGACCGAGATGTGGAACGGCTTGGTGCGGGTGATCGAATTGTGCTTGACGGCGTTGTCGATCAGCGGTTGCAGCGAGAAGGCCGGGAGTTTCCACCCGAGGTATTTCTCGTCGACGTCGATGTCGAAAAAGAGCTTGTCGGCGTAGCGTATCTTGAAAAGGTAGCTGTAAGCCTCCAGGAATTTCAGCTCCTCGTCGAGGGTCATCAGCATGCTCTGGCCGTTCTGGATGATGTAGCGGAACGTGTACGAAAGCTGGTCGATGTAGGTCAGGGCCTTCTGGTCGTGCTTCTCGCGCACGAGCATCGCCAGCGAGTTGAGCGAGTTGAAGAAGAAATGGGGGTTGATCTGCCCGACGAGCATGTTGTAACGCGTGGTGAGGTTTTCGTTCTTGAGCCGCTCGTTCTCGACGACGACGGCCTGCCGCTGGGAAATCAGCACGTAGATGCGCCCATAGAGCATCGACGCCACCACGGCGAACGAGCATTTGAGCAGCAGCATGTAGTCGAACATCCGCCCGCTCATAAAGTTCAGCCCGATGCGCCCCGTGTGCCACTCCGTGACGGGAGCCACGCAGTAGAGCGCAGCCGCCGCAACGCAGCACCACAGGCAGCGGCGCACGAAGCGCGACATGGAGTAGTTGCGCCTGACGGAGGTGAGGATCGAGAGCATGACGAACGACACGACGAGGTAGTAGAACAGTTGCAGGAGCAGTTCCGTCATCTTCGAAGGCCCGTTGTAAAGTTTGCTGTAATCGAACTCCGCACCGTTGCGCGTGCGGATTTCCGCCAGCATCGGATGCGCCTTCTCGGAGCGCGGCGGCATCAGGTCCGCGACGATCCGGTCGCCGGGCGCGATCTCCAGCCACCGCATGCGCCGCGTGGGCACGTAGACGCTGTCGCCGTTCTCGTAAACCAGGTACCCGTAGCCGTCGGGATGGACCGAAAGCACGCCCTCGTCGGGCCGTTCGACGGCTCTCTGGTCGGAAGGGCGGGGCTGGCTGTCGCTGTTCAGGTCCACGAGCATCAGCAGCACGTAGGAGAAATTGACCACCAGGCTGATCGCCACGGCAACCAACAGGTTGAGCACCAGATCGGCGTATTTCGATTGCAGTTTCATATAGGGTAGTTATCGCTCTAACTAAAAATTACCGGATTTCGCTTCGGACGGTCGTAGCCGCCGCCTACGGCGGCTCGGGTCTCTTCCGGGGAGGATCCGGAGCGGGACGGGCCTGCGAACGCGGTTTCCGGCCGCGTCCTGCCGTGCCGCACGGAACCCGGTCACTCTTCCGGCTCGCCGTACCAGGAGGCGTACAGCATATAGTCGTGGGCCGTGCGGCGGATGATCTCCTCGCGCTGCTCCGCAGTCACCTCCTTGACCTTTTTGGCCGGGACGCCCGCATAGACCGAGTTGGGTTCCAGCTGCGCGTTCGAGAGCACCAGCGCGTTGGCCGCGATGATGCACCCCGAGGGGATGCGGGCGTTGTCCAGAAGGGTGGCGCCCATGCCGATCAGGCAGTTGTCGCCGATCACCGCGCCGTGGATGATGGCGTTGTGGCCCACCGAGACGTCGTTGCCGATGATCGTCTGCGAAGGGTGCTTCGCCTTGTCGTAGATGGTGTGGAGCACCACGCCGTCCTGGATGTTCGTGCGGTCGCCGATGACGATCCGGTTCACGTCGCCCCGCAGCACGGCGTTGTACCAGATCGAGCAGTCGCGGCCGATGGTCACGTCGCCCAGAATGACGGCCGTTTCGGCCAGAAAGGTGTTCTCTCCGATCACAGGCTCATGCCCGCGGACTTTTCGTATAAGCGCCATATCTGAATTTCTGATTTTTAATTAATTTCTCTTGGCTTCCTGCCACAGCTCCTCCATCGCGCCGAGCGACATTTCGTGAAGCGTATATCCTTTTGCCGCAGCGCGTTCCTCCATGTAATTGAAGCGTTGGATGAACTTCTTGTTCGTGCGTTCCAGCGCCGATTCGGGGTCCACGCCGTAGAGGCGGCAGGCGTTGACGAGCGCGAACAGCAGGTCGCCGAATTCGCCTTCGAGGTCGGTCTTGCTGCCCGATTTCATTTCGGCTTCCACTTCGCCCAGCTCCTCGCGGACCTTGTCCCAGACATCCTCCTTCTGCTCCCAGTCGAAACCCGCCCCGGCGGCCTTTTCGCCCATGCGGTAGGCCTTGACCATCGCCGGGAGCGAGCGCGGAACACCGCCCAGCGTGCCGCTCCGGCGGTTCTTCTTGCGGAGTTTCAGCGCCTCCCAGTTCTCCTTGACCTGGTCGGGCGTGTTGGCGTGAATGTCGCCGTAGACGTGAGGGTGGCGGTAGATCAGCTTGTCGCACAGCGCGTCGGCCACGTCGCCGAAATCGAACGCGCCCTCTTCCTCGCCCAGTTTCGAATAGAACACCACGTGCAGCAGCAGGTCGCCCAACTCCTCCTTGATGCCCTCCATATTGTGGTCGGTGATGGCATCGGCCAGTTCGTAAGTCTCCTCGATGGTGTTGCTGCGCAGCGAGTCGAATGTCTGCTCGCGGTCCCAGGGGCACTCGCGGCGCAGGGTGTTCATCACCTCCAAAAGACGGGCCGTGGCCTTCAGACGTTTATCTTCCATGTCGCAAATTATTTTTTCACACCGGGCGCAGAAGCGGAATCTGTCCGTGATTCGCCGCCGTCCGCCCGCTAAAACCGTGGTTTTACTCCGGCAAAGGTAGCACATTCGGCGGAAAAAAAGTAACTTTGCGGGAAACAAAATCCTCACGTCGCATGAAATTACGACTTCTGATCCTCTTGACGACAGCCCTTTGCGGCCTGTGCACCGCCGCGGCGCAACCCGCCCCGGAAAAGACGACGCCCCGCGAAGGGATCTTCACGTTCGGTCCCGGAACGACAATCTCCGCCGACCGCGAACTGGCCTCCCTGGCCGAATACGCCGCCGAATACCTCGGGTGCGGGGTTCGCAACGGCATGGCGGGGGAAGGCTCCGTCGTGCTGACGCTCGACGCCCCGGACGGGGAGCCGTCGGAGGCTTACACCCTCGACATCGCGCCCGACCACATCCAGATCGGAAGTTCCACCTGCGGCGGGGTTTTCAACGGACTGCAACAACTGTTCCGGCTGCTGCCGCCCGAAGTCTACGCCCGCAGGGGGATCGCCCCGGGAACCGGCATCGCCTGCGTCAGGATCGAGGACAAGCCGCGGTTCGGCTATCGGGGGATGATGCTCGACGTGGCGCGGACGTGGATCGGAATGGATGAAGTGAAACGTTATATAGACCTGTTTTCCTACCACAATATCAACAAATTGCATCTTCATCTTTCGGACGACGAGGGGTGGCGCATCGAGATCCTTTCGCACCCCGAGCTGACCGAGATCGGCGGCTTCCGCGGCGGCGACTCGCCCGTGAGACCCGTATACGGCAAGTGGTCAGAGAAATACGGAGGTTACTTCAAGCAAAGCGAGATGCGCGAGCTGATCCGTTACGCCGCCCTGCGGAATATCGAGATCATTCCCGAAATCGACCTGCCGGGCCACAGCCGCAACATCGCGTCGGTGCATCCCGAAATCCGCTGCAACTATCCGCCCGACACCGTGTCGACCAACGGTTACGACTACCGTTCGACATGGTGCGTGGCCCGGGAGGAGAATTACGCGCTGCTGGGCGACATTCTGGGCGAACTGTGCGAGCTGTTCCCCTCGGAGTACATCCACGTGGGCGGCGACGAGGTCGACATGTCGCAGTGGGAGCGGTGTCCCGACTGCCGGGCGCTGATGAAACGGGAGGGGATGACCGACCCGCACCGGCTGGAGGACCTCTTCATGGAGCGCATGGCCGCAATCCTCCGTTCGCACGGCAAACGGCCCGCCGTGTGGAACGAGGCCGTGCGCACGGGAGCCTTCGCCCGGGAGTGCCGCGTGCACGGATGGGAGAGCGTCAAGGCCTGTCTCGACGCCACGGCGAAGGGTTACCGCACCGTCGTGATGCCGGGCCAGTACTTCTATTTCGACATGCGCCAGTCGCCCCGCGAGGACGGGCACGACTGGGCGGCGATCTTCGACGCCAAAAAGGTCTACGGCTTCGGCTTCACGGAGTTCAGCCCCGAACAGATGCGCAACGTCGAGGGGTTGCAGGGGGCGTTTTTCAGCGAAGCCTACGTCTCGCACGAGCCGGAAAAGCCCGACTACCTCGACTACATGCTCTTTCCGCGCGTCTGCGCCCTCGCACGCATCGCCTGGAGCGGCAACGCCGAAGGGTGGGACGCCTATTACGAGGAGTTGAAAGGAAAACATTACGACCGGATGGCGGCCATGGGCATCCGGTTCCGGCTCTTCCCGCCGAAGGTCGGCTACGGCGACGGCGCGTTCACCGCTTCGGCGGACGACGGCTCCGCGATTTACTACCTTATGGACGGCTCTCCGGAAGAACACCCTTACACGGCTCCGGTCCGCACCGGGAAACCGCATCTCTACCGCTTCTATTCGCGCTACGGCACCGCCCGCAGCCCCTACGTGGCCGACAAGTCCCGCTGGCGGACCATTACGCCCGCCGTGGCGATCACGACCTCGATGGGCGAGAGCGCGAAGTTCCCCTATGCCAACGCCGAGAGCTACAAGGGCCTTTCGCGTACGCGCCGCGCCTGCCGGCAGCAGGATTGGATACGCTACACGTTCAGCGAGCCGGTGAGGTGCCGCGAAATGTATTTGCAGACGGGAAACCGCCAGCTGCCGAAGACGATCGTGACGACGGGTTACGCCGAGGTGTCGTACGACGGCGCGACGTTCGAGCGGGCGGGAGAGTTGGAGATGGGAAGCATCACGCTGCGCCCCGGGCGTCCGGTGAAGGCCGTGCGGATCGTCTCGACGTGCGACGACAACGGCACGCCCTACGTCACAATCCAGCCGCCGCAGGTGAAACCGGCGCTGTAAGCGTCAGTTCCGGGCCGCGGTTTTGAAGGCGAAGCGGAAAAAGAGGTATTGCGCGAGGTAGTAGGTGATCATAACGATCCAGGTCCGGGCCGGAACCGGTCCGATGAAGCGGTTCCAAGCGATCACCGCGTCGGAAAAGACGAACAGCAGGGCCGCACACCTGAATCCGGCGGCGCATGCCCCGTCGTACTGGAGCGCGCTATAAAGCATTGCGGCGATGACCAGCCCGTAGACGGCGACGCCGATGCGTTCGGCCGGAAACGGGGCCTCGGGGACGATGGCGGCGAAAAGGAAGACGAGCAGCGGGACAGTGACGGCCAGCGAAACCGCACGGAGCCTGCGCCGCGCCCGGGGCAGGAACCAGCACACATAGGCGGCGTGCGCCAGCGCAAAGAAGGCCATCTGGGGAATGAACAACCCCCTGGCGCCCACGGCATCCCCGGCGGCGGAAAACAGGAAGGCGAACCCGAACGGGAGCAGTTCCCGGCGCCGCGACAGGAAGGTCGCCAGGGACAGCAGCAGGACGGGCCAGGCGACCTTATAGGGAAGCGCGGCGGCTTTGGTAAAGAACAGCACGGCTCCCGCAACGAAGAACAGGGTCGTCCACGCAAATATTCTGGAAAATCGTCGCATCGGCGTATTTTAAGGAAGACCGCCCGGCTCCGATGGGGCCGGGCGGTCTTTCGGTTGCTGAAATTTCGTCAGGCCCGGACCTGCGCGCCGCATTTCTGCTCGAACTGCCGGGTGAGGTTCGCCATCACACGCTCAATGGTCCGCTCGTCCAGCGTGCGGGTCTTGTCCTCCAGAATGAAGCTCAAAGCGTAGGATTTCTTGCCCTCGGGAAGCTTGTCGCCCTCGTAGACATCGAACAGCGAGACGCTTTTCAGCAGCTTGCGCTCGGCGGCGAAGGCTGCGTCGCGCAGCGAGGAGAAGGTCACGGACTTGTCCACCAGCAGCGCCAGATCGCGTCTGACCTCGGGGAATTTCGACAGTTCCCCGGCGGCAATCTTCAGCTTCTTCGTGGATTTCGCAAGGGCCTCGAAATTCATCTCCAGATAGTACACATCCTGCTTGACATCGGTACGGCGGCGGATTGCGGCGGCCACGGAGCCGATCTGCAACAACTGTTTGCCATTGAGCGACAGCGTGAGGCCCTCGCTGAAAAGATCGCTTTCGAGCGTCTCGGCCTTCAGCGCGTAGATGTCGACGCCGAAGCGGCGGAGCAGTTTCTCGGCGACTGCGCGCAGGGTGAAGAACGACGCCTTCACGGGCTTCGCATTCCACGACTGCGGCGTCGAGACGCCCGTGACGGCGATGGCGAGGCGGTACTCCTCGGAGTAGGCCGCCAGGCGGTTTTCGTCCGTGCGCTTCGACTCGTCGTAGAAATAGCAGTTGCCGAACTCGTAGAGACAGAGATCGCCGTTGCGGCGGTTGGCGTTCAGACCGACGGCCTCCAGCATGTTGAACAGCAGCGTCTGGCGCATCACGTTCAGGTCGGCGCTCAACGGGTTGAGAATACGCACGCAACGCTCGGCGGGACAGGAGATCAGGCCCTCGTAATAGGCGGCTTTCGTCAGCGAGTTGGACATGATCTCGGTAAACCCGTTGGCCGTGAGGAAATCGGCCGCGAGGTTCATCAGACGGTTGCGGTCGGGTTTCGGCGCATAGGAGAGCGTCGAACGGACCTGCGTGGGGATTTCGACGTTGTTGTAGCCGTAGATGCGCAGGATGTCCTCCACGAGGTCGGCTTCGCGCTGCACGTCGACACGGTAGGGCGGCACGGCGACCGTCAGCACGCCGTCTTTCTCGGCGAGGATCTTCACCTCCAGCGCCGCGATGATCGTGCGGACGACCGTTTCGGGAATCTCCTTGCCGATCAGCGCGTTGACCCTTGCCAACGAGATGTCGAAGACGAAATCCCCGATCGGCTCCGGATAGATGTCCGTGATGCCGCTGGAGATCGTACCCCCGGCCAGCTCCTTCATCAGCAGGGCGGCGCGCTTGGCGGCGTAGACCTGCATGTTGGGGTCGATGCCGCGCTCGAAGCGGAACGAAGAGTCGGTATTCAGGCCGAAACGCTTGGCCGTCTTGCGCACCCACACGGGGTTGAAATAGGCGCTCTCGATAAATACGTCGGTCGTGGTGTCGCTCACGCCCGAGTCCAGTCCGCCGAAGACGCCGGCGATGCACATGGGACGCTCGGCCGAGCAGATCATCAGGTCCTTGTCCGTGAGTTTGCGCTCCACGCCGTCCAGCGTCACGAAGGGCGTGCCCTCGGCGCAGGTGCGGACCACGACTTCGCGGCCCTCGATCTTCGCGGCGTCGAAGGCGTGCAGGGGCTGGCCCAGCTCGAACAGCACGAAATTGGTGATGTCGACCAGATTGTTCTTGGGATTGATGCCCGCGGCGCGCAGGCAGTTCTGCATCCACTCGGGCGACGGACCGATCTTGCAGCCCGTGACCGTAACGCCGGCATAGCGGGGCGCGGCCTCGGGATTTTCGACGCGGACCGCCACCTCCAGGTCGTGATTGTCGGGAGCGAAGGCCGAAACATCGGGCAGTTTCACTTCGGCATTTTCGCCGCGGCTCTTCAGGTAAGCGGCCAGATCGCGCGCCACGCCGATGTGCGAAGCGGCGTCCACACGGTTGGGCGTGAGTCCGATCTCGATCAGGTAGTCGTCCTCGACATGCAGGTATTCCCTGGCCTCCATGCCCACGGGGGCGTCGGCCGGAAGCTCCATGATGCCGTCGTGCGAAGACCCGATGCCCAGCTCGTCCTCGGCGCAGAGCATTCCGAGCGACTCCACGCCGCGGATCTTCGAACGTTTGATCTTGAACTCCTCGTCGCCGCCATCGGGGTAGAGCACCGCGCCGACCGTGGCGCAGAGGACTTTCAATCCGGCCCGGCAGTTCGCGGCGCCGCAGACGATCTGCAACGGCTCGGCGGCTCCCACGTCCACCGTGGTGACGTGCAGGTGGTCCGAATCGGGGTGATCGGCACAGGTCACAACCTCGCCGACGACAACGCCCTGAAGACCGCCTTTCACGGTTTCGATCTTCTCGAAGCCTTCGACTTCGAGGCCGATGTCCGTCAGGATTTCAGCGATCTTTTCGGCCGGAAGATCGGTCGCGATATAACGTTTGAGCCAGTTATACGAAATATTCATATCGTTAAGTTTTGAATTTGCGGATAATCATGCAAAAATATAAATTTTTCCGCAAAGTACGGTAAAAAATCCTTACATATATAGGTGTCGAAAATAATTCGTAAAAAATTTGCATTTTACGAACCGACCGCATATATTTGCAGAAACAAAGCTGAAAGATGATCCGCAATTTCAACATACAGGCATGGTGGTGGCGCTCGTTGACTCTCGTGAACAATGAGTGCGGAACCGCGCGTGTATAGTTGAACCCCGAAAAATACACAAGCCCGTTGTTTACGAAAAGTAAGCAGCGGGCTTTTTCTTTTGTACATTTCAAATTCAAAAACCGATACCCATTATGGAAACGAAAAAATTCTGCCTCACCGAAAAACAGATGCCCACGCAATGGTACAACATCGTGGCCGACATGCCCAACAAACCGCTCCCGCCGCTGCACCCCGGAACGAAAAAGCCCGTCACGAAGGAGCAGATGTCGGCGATCTTCGCCGAGGAACTGATCGACCAGGAGATGTCGACCGAGCGTTACATCGACATTCCCGAGGAGGTGCAGGAGATTTACAGGATATGGCGCCCGACGCCGCTCGTGCGCGCGACGGGGCTGGAAAAGGCCCTCGGAACGCCCGCGAAGATCTTTTTCAAGAACGAAAGCGTGTCGCCCGCGGGTTCGCACAAGCCCAACACCGCCGTGCCGCAGGCCTACTACAACTACAAACAGGGCATCAAGCACCTGACCACCGAGACCGGCGCCGGACAGTGGGGCGCGTCGATCGCCTTCGCGGCCAAGCACTTCGGCATCGACCTCCAGGTATTCATGGTCAAGGTCAGCTACGACCAGAAGCCCTACCGCCGCCTGATGATGAACACGTGGGGCGCGGAGTGCGTGGCGTCGCCCTCGACGCTGACCGAATCGGGCCGTGCGGCGCTGGAGCGCGATCCGCACTGTTCGGGAAGCCTCGGGCTGGCCATTTCCGAGGCCGTGGAGATGGCTTTGCGCCGTCCGGAAGACACGCGCTACTGCCTGGGAAGCGTGCTGAACCATGTGGTTCTGCACCAGACGGTCATCGGCCAGGAGGCCGTGACGCAGATGGAGATGGCCGACGCCGAGCCGGACATGGTGATCGGATGTTTCGGAGGCGGCAGCAACTTCGCGGGCATCGGCTTCCCGTTCCTGCGGAAGAATTTCGCCGAGGGGAAGAAGATACGCGTGATCGCCGTGGAGCCTGAAGGATGCCCGAAACTCACCCGCGGCGAATTCCAGTACGACTTCGGCGACGTGGCGGGATTCACGCCCCTGATCCCGATGTACACGCTGGGCCACGATTTTCAGCCGTCGGACATTCACGCCGGGGGATTGCGCTACCACGGAGCCGGCTCGATCGTCAGCCAGCTGATGAAGGACGGGCTGATCGAGGCGCAGTCGATGCCGCAGGTCGAGACCCTCGCCGCAGGCGTTCTGTTCGCCCAGACCGAAGGCATCATCCCGGCTCCGGAGTCGACGCACGCCATCGCCGCGACGATCCGCGAAGCGCTGAAAGCCAAGGAGGAAGGCGTGTCGAAAACCATCCTGTTCAACCTCTCGGGCAACGGCGTGATCGACCTCTACGCCTACGAGCAGTATCTGGCCGGAGCATTGAAGGACTTCTCGCCGAGCGACGAGGAAATCCGCAAGACGATCAACCAGTTGGAGCATCTTATCTGAAGCTGCGCTCAAAATAGGAGAAGCGAGACTTTCGGGTCTCGCTTTTTGTTTTGCGCCGGAGGTGCAGAACGGGGTAAGACGCCCGGCGACTGTCCATCGTCCCCAAAACCCGCTTCTTAAGCGGGCGGCGCAGAACGGGGCGGAAGACCAGAGGGACATTCCATCGCCCCCTAAAACCCGCTTCTTAAGCGGGGCGGGAACCGAGCCAGAGGAAGAACATGCCGACGAGGATAAAGGCCAGGTCGACGGCCTTCGAGCGCAGGTTGCGCTCGCGGAACAGCACCGCGCCGCAGAGAAACGACACTACGACCGAGCCGCGGCGGACCATCGAGACCACGGAGATCATGGCGTCCGGATCGCGCAGGGCGAACAGGTAGGCGAAGTCGGCCAGCGAAAGGAACACCGAAATCAGCGGAATGGCCCAGCTCCAATGAAACGGGGTGGTGGCGTGCCGCCGGGGCCACCAGAGGATGCCGACCACGACGGACATCATCCCGAGCTGGTAGAGGTTATACCAGCTCTGCACGAAAACCGGGTCGAGGCGCGCCATGATATATTTGTCGTACAGCCCGCTGACGGCGCCCGTCACGGCCGCCAGGGCGATGAACAGAATCCAGAGGTTATGGGTGAAGACGACCCCTTCGCGGCGGCTCGAACGGCTCAGCAGGAAGAGCGACACGAGGGCCAGCGCAACGCCGGTCCACTGGTAGGCGTTGAGACGCTCGCCGAAGATCACGAACGCCCCGACGAGCACCATAACGGGGCGCGTGGCGTTGATCGGCCCGACGATGGTGATCGGAAGGTGCTTCATGCCGAAGTAACCGAAAATCCACGAAGTGAGCACGATGGCCGATTTCAGAACGACCAGGGCGTGGGCCTCCCATGTGCCGGGAGCCGTCGCCAGCAGGGTATGGTCGAACCATCCGAGGCCGAACTCCGCCGAGAGGATCGCGGGCAGGAAGAACAGCGTCGAAAAGAGCGTGTTGAGCAACAGCACGGGCAGCACGGCGTTGCCGGTGAGGGCCTTTTTCTTAGCCGCATCGTAGAAGCCGAGCAGCGCCGCCGAGGTGAATGCCAAAGTGAGCCACATAGCGATGAGGAAAGGCGGCCGGAGCCGCCTTTATCTATTTGATTTCGTCGCTGTAAACGGCGCCGGGAAGATCGTGGAGGTTGTAGCGCGAAGCCATCGACATGCCGTAGGCCCCGGCCGACTTGATGGTCAGCAGGTCGCCCCGGTGCGTGCGGCGCAGGGTGACGTTCTCGTCGAAAACGTCCGTCGATTCGCAGGCTGTGCCGACAACCGTGTATTTCTCGCGCACCTCGTCGTCCTTGGCCGTGATGTTCTCGATGTTGTGGTACGAACCGTACATCGCCGGGCGGACCAGCTCGGTCATCGAAGCGTCGACGATCACCAGCTTGCGGCCCGTGGCGGTGGTCTTGTTGAACAGCACCGTCGTGATCAGCTCGCCGCATTCGGCGACGATCGAACGTCCGAACTCGAAGTGCACCTCGCGGTCGCCGATGCGCAGGTGGTTGTGGACGATCGAGAACAGCGACGCGAAGTTGGGGATCGTCGTAGTTGACGCCCAGGCCGCCGCCCACGTCGACGAAACGGAACTTGCAGCCCAGTTTTTCGAGGTTCTCGACGATGACGTTGACCTTGTTGCACATGTTCTCGAAGACATGCAGCTCGCGGATCTGCGATCCGATGTGCAGGTGCAGTCCGATGATGTTGACGTTTTTGAGCGACCGGATCTCCGCGGCGTGCTCAAGCGCTTCCTCGTAGGAGATGCCGAACTTGCTGTCCGCCTGGCCCGTGTCGATGCAGTGGTTGGTCTTGGGGTCGATGTCGGGGTTGATGCGCAGCGCGATGTCGGTCACCTTGCCCGCCTCGGCCGAAAGGGCATCGACCAGCTCCAGCTCCTGAATCGACTCGCAGTTGATGGCCAGAATGTTCTGCTCGATGGCGTATTTCAGCTCCTTGTCGCGTTTGCCCACGCCCGCATAGACGATGCCCTTGGGGTCGAATCCGGCCTCGACGGCCTTGCGCAGCTCGTTGCCCGAGGCGCAGTCGATGCCCAGCCCGTATTCGCGGATGACCGCCAGCAGATGGTCGTCGTAGTTGGCCTTGATGGCGTAGTGGACCTTGTAGCCGTATTTCTTCGACTCGTAGACGACGCTTTCGAGGGTCTGGCGCAACAGCGCCATGTCATAGAGGTAGAACGGGGTCTCATAGCCCCGGAGTTTGGATGCGATTTGTCTGCTTAACATCTTTAACCTAACTTGTTGAAGTCGCAAATATAAGCAATTTGTGCCATTCCGGCAAACGGAAGCCCTCCGATATATTCAAAAATTTATGTATATTTGCCGAAGATTTTACCCTTATATATGAAAAACATCCGAAATTTCTGCATCATAGCCCACATCGACCACGGCAAATCGACACTCGCAGACCGTCTGCTGGAGAAGACCAACACGCTCAACCAGCGCGAAATGCAGTCGCAGGTGCTCGACGACATGGACCTCGAACGCGAAAAGGGAATCACCATCAAGAGCCACGCCATCCAGATGGAGTACACGGCCCGCGACGGACAGCGGTACACGCTCAACCTGATCGACACCCCGGGACACGTCGACTTCTCGTACGAAGTGTCGCGCGCAATCGCCTCGTGCGAAGGGGCGCTGCTGGTGGTCGACGCCACGCAGGGCATTCAGGCGCAGACGATTTCGAACCTCTACCTCGCCGTGGGGCACGACCTGGAGATCATCCCCGTGCTGAACAAGATCGACATGGATTCGGCGATGATCGACGAGGTGAAGGATCAGGTGATCGACCTCATAGGATGCAGGGAGGAGGATATTCTGCTGGCATCGGGCAAGACGGGACTGGGCGTCGAAGAGGTGTTGGAAGCGATCGTAAACCGCATTCCCGCTCCCACGGGCGACGAGAGCGCGCCGTTGCAGGCGCTGATCTTCGACTCGGTGTTCAACCCCTTCCGCGGGATCATCGCCTATTTCCGCGTCTTCAACGGCACGCTGCGCAAGGGCGACCACGTGAAGTTCTTCAACACGGGCAGCGAGTACGACGCCGACGAAATAGGCGTGCTGAAACTCAAGATGCAGCCCCGGCAGGAGATCAGGGCCGGGGACGTGGGGTATATCTGCTCGGGGATCAAGACCTCGTCGGACGTGAAGGTCGGCGACACGATCACCTCGGTGACCAACCCCGCCAAAGAGGCCATCGCCGGATTCGAGGACGTGAAGCCGATGGTCTTCGCGGGCGTCTACCCGGTGGAGGCCGACCAGTACGAGGACCTGCGCGCGTCGCTCGAAAAATTGCAGCTCAACGACGCTTCGCTCACGTTCGAGCCGGAAAGCTCGCTGGCGCTCGGATTCGGGTTCCGCTGCGGATTCCTCGGGCTGCTGCACATGGAGATCATTCAGGAGCGGCTGTACCGCGAATTCGACATGGACGTCATCACGACCGTGCCCAACGTGTCGTACCGCATCACCACGACGCAGGGCGACGTGGTCGAGGTGCACAACCCCTCGGGACTGCCCGAGGTGACAAAGATCGACAAGATCGAGGAACCCTACATCCTCGCGCAGATCATCACCAAGTCGGAGTTTCTGGGCAACGTCATCAAACTCTGCATCGACAAGCGCGGGGTGATGAAGAACCAGACATTCATCACGCAGGACCGCGTGGAGGTCAACTTCGACATGCCCCTCTCGGAGATCGTCTTCGACTTCTACGACAAGCTCAAGAGCATCTCGAAAGGATACGCCTCGTTCGACTACCACCGCACGGGATTCCAGCCCTCGAAACTCGTCAAGCTCGACATCCTGCTCAACGGGGAGCCGGTCGACGCCCTCTCGTCGCTCACCTACACGGACCACGCCTACGATTTCGGACGCAAGATGTGCGAAAAGCTCAAGGAGCTGATCCCCCGCCAGCAGTTCGACATCGCCATACAGGCCGCCGTCGGCGCCAAGATCATCGCACGCGAAACGGTCAAGGCCGTGCGCAAGGACGTGACGGCGAAGTGCTACGGCGGAGATATTTCGCGTAAGCGCAAGCTGCTCGAAAAACAGAAGAAGGGCAAGAAGCGCATGCGCCAGATCGGTAACGTCGAAGTTCCCCAGTCGGCATTCCTCGCCGTGCTGAAAATGGATTAAGAACCATGAAAAAGACCATCATCGACCTCTTCGAGGCCTCCGTGCGGAAATACGGGGCCAAGACCTTCCTGCTCGAAAAACGCCATCACAAATTCGAGCCTACGACCTATGCCGAGACCCGCGAGCAGGCGCTCGAAGCCGGAGCCGGACTCGCCGCGCTCGGCATCCGCCCCGGAGACAAGGTGGCGATACTGGCCGAAGGCAGCAACGCATGGATCATTTCCGAACTGGGGCTGTTCTACGCCGGGGCGGTCAGCGTGCCCCTGTCGGTGAAACTCGAAGAGTCGAACGACCTCCTCTTCCGCATGCGGCACGCCGAGGTCAAGGCCGTTTTCGTGTCGAAACACCAGCTGCCCAAGATCCGCCGCATCCGCGCCGGACTGCCGCAGCTGGAGCAGGTGATCGTCCTCGGACACATTCCGCTGGAATCCGGGGAGACGGCCTACGGGACGCTCAAGCGTCTGGGCCGCGAATACCTCGCCAAGAACAAGGAGGAGTTCATGGAGATCGGGCAGGCGATCCGGAATGACGATTACGCCACGATCACCTACACCTCGGGCACGACGTCGGACCCCAAAGGCGTGATCCTGACCCACCGCAACTACACGGCCAACGTCGAGCAGGCGTTGTCGCGGGTCGACATTCCGCCGCATTTCCGCACGCTGATCATCCTGCCGCTCGACCACTGTTTCGCCCACGTCGTGGGTTTCTACATCATGATCGCCTGCGGAGCCTCGGTGGCCACGGTGCAGATCGGAGCGACGCCGATGGAGACGCTCAAGAACATCCCGCAGAACATCCGCGAGGTGCAGCCGCACTTCCTGCTGTCGGTCCCGGCGCTGGCCAAGAACTTCCGGAAAAACATCGAAAGCTCCATACGGGCCAAGGGGAGACTCACCGAGGCGCTTTTCAACCTCGCGCTCCGCACGGCATACGCATACAACAGCGACGGGTATGGCAGGGGCAGCGGATGGCGCATCGTGCTGGCCCCCGTCGTCGGGATTTTCGACGCGCTGCTGTTCCGCAAGGTGCGGCAGGCGTTCGGTGGCCACCTCGAATTCTTCGTCGGGGGCGGTGCGCTGCTCGACGCGGAGTTGCAGCGGTTTTTCTACGCCATCGGAATCCCGATGTTCCAGGGATACGGACTTTCGGAGGCGACGCCCGTGATTTCGACCAACTCGCCCAAACATCACTGGCACCGGTTCGGATCGTCGGGCAAGATACTCATTCCGCTGGACCTGAAGATCCTCGACGAGGAGGGCCGCGAGGTTCCCCGCGGGCAGAAGGGCGAAATCGTCGTCCGCGGCGAGAACGTCATGGCCGGCTACTGGAAGAATCCCGGGGCCACGGCCGAAACCGTGCGCGACGGGTGGCTCCACACGGGCGACATGGGTTACGTCTCGGAGGATGATTTCCTCTATGTGCTGGGACGTTTCAAGAGCCTGCTGATCGCTTCGGACGGCGAAAAATACAGCCCCGAAGGAATGGAGGAGGCGATCGTGGATAAATCGCCCTACATCGACCAGATCATCGTGCACAACAACCAAAGCCCGTTTACGGGGGCGATCGTGGTTCCCAACCGCGAGGCGCTGCGCCGCGAGCTGGAGGCCCGCAGGACGCCCGAAGCGGAGCGCGTGAACGTCGCAGCGGAGATTCTCGGCGCCGAGATCGACCGTTACCGCGCCGGAGGAACCTATGCCGGGGAGTTTCCGGAACGGTGGCTGCCTGCGGGACTGGCCATTGTCGACGAGGCTTTCACGGAGCAGAACGGATTGGTGAACAGCACAATGAAGGTCGTGCGCGGGAAGGTCGAGGAGCATTTCCGAAACCGGCTCGACTACCTCTATTCGGCCGAGGGCCGTAGCCTGAAAAACCCCGAAAACCTCGCGTCGCTGAAAAAAATCGTGGGGTAGGCGCATTTTTCAGCCGCCGAAAACTTGACAAATAAAAAAATCCGTGTATAATACATATTTGTTTCCAAATTGTTACATATTTGTTACATCGTAGCATATACTTTGTAATAGATATGAAACAAAAAAGAAAGGATATGTTATATGAAGAAAATCAGAATGACCATCAGTGTTTTAATAACCATCCTCGCGATGCTCCTAAACACCGTATGCGCCTTCGCAAGCACCTCGAAAAACTCTGGCCACCTCGACAGCATCGACGGAAATAAGATCTCCGGATGGGCGTGGAACTCCGCAGCCCCGGACACCCCGGTCTCCGTCACTGTCACCGTGGTCAACGCCCATACAGGCGACCCTCTCTTAGCAGAGACCGCCACCGCAGATATCGAACGCGATGACTTAAAGACAAGCGGCATCGGAAACGGCGCCCACGGCTTTGAGATCATGATCGACTGGTCCTCCATCCCGGACAACACCTACATGATCAAACTCAGCGTAAACGGACAGGCACTTCCGATCGCCTACCAGTACGATACCGAGACAGGCATCATCAAAAACGCGACTCTCGTCTCCTTAGGAACCTTCAAGACAACCGCCTACTGCCCATGCAGAAGCTGCTCCGAAGGATATGGACGCCTCACAAAAACAGGACCCCAGGCCCCCGCGAGCCGCACCGTAGCCGTTGACCCGCGCGTCATCCCGCTCGGAAGCCATCTTCTCATCGACGGCGTCGAATATATCGCTGAGGACGTCGGCGGCGGCGTCAAAGGAAAACACATCGATATTTTTTACAACACACATTCGGAAACAAAAAATCACGGCGTGGAACGTTCTGAGGTCTATCTGATCCAGTCCTGATGCTCCGTTTTCTTACAAAAAGGTGATCTGCCATTGCGCAGGTCACCTTTTTTTACAGGAAAATCCGCGCTTCACAGACTTTAGCGCTCTGCCTTTCCGATTTCATTTTTTCTATGTTCTCATATACACAAAAAGGGAATCTCCATGGAGCATCCAGTCTCTCACGGAAGATTCCCTTTTATCCTTTGCTTTTTTAAACCGTATGTCCCTTGGCAACATAAAACGGCTGTGTATCCGTTCCCTTAAGCTCCTGTCCGACCTCGATCGTAACGTTCTTATCGGTAACAACGTAATCCAAACGTCCGCCGGCCTTCACGACCGTATCCTGCATCAGGACACTGTTTCTGATCTTCGCGCCTTTCTCGATCTTGACGCCTCTGAAAAGAATACAGTTCTCAACATCTCCCTCGATCACACAGCCATCTGCAACGAGGTTATTTTTTGCCTTACATCCGGTAATGTATCTCGTCGGGTTGTCGTCACGGATCTTTGTGTAGACCGGACCGCCGGTAAACAGCGCTTCCAGATTCTCATCGTCAAGAAGCTTCATATTCTCGTCAAAGTAGCTCTTCAGTCCGCAGATCCTTGCATAATATCCTTCATACTTGTACGCGCGGACGTTATATTTCTCCAAGCGCGGCGCAAGGATATCACGCTCAAAATAGGAATAGCCGCGTACAAACGCCGCATGGATCTTCTCGATCAGAGCTTCTCTTTCCATAATATAGATGTTCATGGAAAGATTCTGTTTTCCGCTCTCCTCGGAATTCATGAAGATCCTTTTCACACGCCCGTCCTCGAGCTTTAACGTGTAATACATGTCCCCATGGACGCCCGCGTGGATCAGCTCCGCCGGGATCTCCTGCTCCGTGTAAGCGACAGTCACATCGGCGCCGCTCTCGATATGTGCCCTTAACATATCATTGAAATCAAAATCGACCGCAATATTTGCGTCGGTCATGATAACGTACTTTTCTTTCTTATTTTTAAGGAACTGCAGAATACTCTCCAGCGCTTCGACACGGCCGCTGTAGACCTTCATGTTCTTCTCCGCATACGGCGGGAAGATGCTGAGACCTCCGTTCTTTCTGAGAAGATCCCACTCACGGCCGGATCCCAGATGGTCCATCAGGGAATGGTAATTCTCGCGGACCACGATGGAGATATTGCTGATCCCGCAGTTTGCGAGACTCGAAAGGAGGAAATCGATAATCCGGTAACGTCCCGCGAACGGGATGGATGCCATCAGGCGGTCGCCCGCAAGTTCCGGCACCAGATTGTCATAACTGTTCGGGAAAATAATACCGATCGCATTTGCATTGGAATTTACCATTGTTCTTCACCGTCCTCCACATTTTTATTGACCATGGCGTTCGGGCCGATCTTTGCGCCCTTTCCGATTGTGATCCCAGATCCGATCGTCGCGACACCGTCTTCCTCATCCTTCGGCATGGAACCGACGATCGCATTCTCACCGATCACAACGTTCTCGGCAACGATGCAGTGTTCCACAACAGCACCGGCCTTGATGACGGTTCCACCCATGACAACGGCATCCTCGATCTTTGCACCTTTTTCTACCTTAACACCGGAGAACAGGATCGAATGCTTTACATTTCCATCAATCCGGCAGCCGTCTGTGATCATACAGTTCTCAACGACCGCGTTGGAGCCGATCTTATGTCCGGTCATGCCGCTGTTCCGGCTGTAGATCTTCCAATTCTCATCAAAGAGGTTGATCCCGCTGTGCTCCGGATCCAGAACCTCCATATTTGCCTCCCAGAGGGAAGAGATCGTTCCGACATCCTTCCAGTATCCCTCAAAGTGGTAGGCGTACATTTTTCGTCCGTCCTTCAGAAGGTTCGGGATAATGTTGTTTCCGAAGTCGTTCTCGGAGTTCGGATCCGCCTCGTCCTCGATCAGGTACTTCTTTAAGATATCCCAGTTGAAGATGTAGATTCCCATCGAAGCCAGGTTGGACTTCGGGTTTTTCGGTTTCTCCTGAAACTCCGTGATCCGGTCATCATCGTCTGCGACCATCAGTCCGAAGCGGGATGCCTCATCCCACGGGACCTCCATAACGGCAACGCTGAACTCCGCTCCTTTCTCCTTGTGGAAGCGGAGGAAATCACTGTAATCCTGCTTGCAGATCTGGTCACCTGATAAGATGATCACATACTGCGGATCGTAGCGCTCGATAAACGGAATGTTCTGATAGATCGCGTTTGCGGTTCCCTTATACCAGTCGGAGCCGGACGCTTTCTGGTACGGCGGCAGTACATGGACTCCCCCGTAGAGACGGTCAAGATCCCA
>OOAZ01001126.1_pt1 | contig 19750 bp, 22 predicted proteins | sample 1671221 | NCBI WGS metagenome assembly OOAZ01 (sample SAMN06348134, study PRJEB24527) | human gut metagenome | biome: human gut; feature: ankylosing spondylitis patient; material: feces | host: Homo sapiens | place: China | collected 2015-10
TGTAGCGCAGCAGAAAGTCGTTCCGGCTGTTTTTTAATAGGCGATAACAAAAATACTGCCGGAGATCGACCTGAATGGTCCGTCTCCGGCAACAGAACAGTTCGTTCCTACTCTTAGAAGCGAGCCGCATCAAGAGAAAAATTGACGGAAATTCTTATTTGATAAATCGAAATTTGGAAAGGGGGGCACTGCCATGCTGAGAAAGTTGAATTGTTTTTTAAACATCGTTATTGGTTCATTCATAGGAGTTTTCATTGGGTTCGGAATTTATAAGTTCTGGCACTTTAAAACCTATCCAAATTTATATGCCATGCAGTCTGCACCGTGGTACACAGAGTTACTGTTGGATGGTGCCATGGTGGCTGTTGTTGTGGTCGTATGTATTGTCCTAAAGTTGGTTATTTGGAGAAAATTAAAGCCATAACATCCAGTTTGACGGAGTGATGGATATGAAAATCAGAGAAGTGGATAAGAATAAAAAGCAGTTTATATCATTACTGTTATTAGCTGATGAGCAGGAGAATATGATTGACCGTTATATTGAAAAAGGTACTATGTATGTACTTGAAGATGGTAATGTAAAAGCTGAATGTGTTGTCACTGATGAAGATAATGGAATACTTGAAATTAAAAATATTGCAGTCGATCCTCAGAATCAAGGAAAGGGCTATGGGAAAGCACTAATTGATTTTCTTGCCAGTAAATATGCAGATGAATATTCTGTTTTGCAGGTTGGAACAGGTGATAGTCCATTGACGATACCATTTTATGAAAAATGTGGATTTGTTCGATCTCACAAGATTCCGAATTTCTTTACCGACAATTATGACCACCCAATTTATGAGGGCGGTGTACAACTAATAGATATGGTATATTTGCAAAGACATATATAACTTCCCGTTTGCTGTACTCGTTCCCAGCCGGGTTTGGAGCAGGCACGCCCCAACAAGAAGCTGTTCCAAAGGGAGCAAGAATTTTCAGCAATTGAAAATTTGTGGCCACGGGACGGTTCTTGCCCTCACCGTCAGAATCATCCGCCTTGCGCTCGTAGTCATTTTGTGATACAATCATCTTGATAGGAGGTGTCTCGTATGATGCAGACATTCGTTCGCCCTTCCCGGGATCTGCGCAACCATTACGCCGAAATTTCGGAGATGCTCAAAGATCATGACCATGTGATCATCACGAATCATGGCCGTGGAGAATCAGTTCTCATCAACATTGAGGACTACGCCAAGTACGAGGAGTTCCTGCACCAGCGGTATGTAGCCGAGGAGCTTGCAAAAGCAAAACAGCAGGCGGCTGACCCCGACACGCAATGGGCAGACCACGAAAGCGTATGGGAGACGCTGAGCAAGCAGTATGACGTATAAAATTAAATATCTACCCCTTGCTGTGCAGGATTTGAATGAGATTGCCCGGTATCTGTCTGGCTTTTATCCTAAAACGGCCAGCCGCGTACTGAAAGAGCTGCGGGAGAAGATCACAAAATTAAGCGATACCCCGAAAATGTGCGAGGTCTACCGCCTTGACCCTGCTTATCGTAGGATGGTCGTTGACCAATATTTGGTGTTTTACCGAGTCAACGATGAAATAAAGACTGTGGAAGTCCACCGTGTGTTGCGCGGTGCTTGGAATTTGCCGCAGTATCTGGAATGAACCTTTCGGGTTCGACTGCTGTGGACAATGCTCCACCACAAAAATCCTCAGACTTTCGTCTTGGGATTTTTTGTTTGTGGTGGACGGTGCAGAACTCGAACAGGGCGGCTCTGACGACGCCAGTCGGCAGAGCAAGCAATCAGCCCAGTGGGCTGTTGCTTAGCCCGCGGTTCCTAGAGAATTAGGAATGTCTACCGGGATGTATGCTGTTCCATGGTGGACGGTACAGGACTCGAACAGGGCCATCACGTTTTCTCTTCCCCTTGGCAAGCTCCATTTTCATGATATAATAAGATTGATCGTATGTCCTGTTTTCGCCGAAAGGAGCCTGAACGACTCGACCGGCTGAATACGATCCCGCAATTCCAACTGGATAAAGTCCTTGCATAAGGAAATGATTTTTCATACATTTCATCTCCTGACAGCGAAAGGAGGCTTCCCATGAACATTCCGGAAATTCTGGTCGCAAATGGAACCGGTATCATCCTTGTGGTCTTTCTGTTCCTCCTCCGCGTCCGGAACAGTGAGACAAAACAGACCGGTGCCGTCCTTTACGATGGAATGTTGGCGGTCACGCTGGTCGCGCTGGTCACCAAGACCATCAGTTTCCTCATTGACGGGCAGCCGTTCCGGGGCTGTCACACGCTCGTTGTCCTTACCAATACCCTCTGCACCGGTTCCACCGTTTTGGTGGGCTTTTTGTGGTGCCTGTTCGTGGATTTCCGTATCTACCGCAGCACCCGGCGGCTGCACCGGAAAATCCTGACGCTGGGCATTCCGCTCCTCCTCGTACAGCTTCTCATGGTCATCAACCTGTTCGGCACCGGGCTCATCTTCCACGTCTCGGCAGAAAATGTCTACTCTCGCGGCCCGCTGAATTTTCTCCTTTATGCCACGCTGTTCCTTTACTTTGCCGAGAGTATTTATCGAGTCACCCGCTCCAAACAGACCGGCATTACCATTGAGTTTTTCCCGGTGTTCTATTTTGTCATTCCCTGCATCCTGGGCACTGTCGTCCAAGGCATATTCTACGGTCTGTCCACAGGCTGGCTGGCCGTAGCGGTCGCGATGGTCTTCATCCACATCCAGCTGCAAAACTTCAACACCTTTGTGGACGAGACTTCCGGCCTGTTCAACCGCAAATACATGAACTTCTATCTTGAGAAAGCTCACAAGACGAACCCCCGCCAGCTGTACGGCATCATGATGGACGTGAACGATTTCAAAAAGATCAACGACCGCTACGGCCACTCTATGGGCGACCGGGCCATTCGGGAAATCGGCAAAATCCTTTCCGCCTCCCTGCCGGAGGACGCTGTTGCCATCCGGATGGCGGGCGATGAATTCGTCATCCTGCTGAGCCGCGGCAATGACAAAATGCTGGAAGATACCCGGGCCGCCATTGAGGATGGCCTGCGCCATTTCAACCAGACCACAACCGCTCCGTTCAAGCTTTCGTTCTCTATGGGCCTGGCCCGGTACAATGGCCGCTCCACCGAGAGTTTCCTCAATGAGCTGGATCAGAAAATGTACGCTGAGAAAAAGGCCTATCATCAGGAGCATCCGCGGTGAACCCGCCGCCGGAAAGGAGCGTTCCCATGCCATCCCCCATCCGGGCCGTGATCTTTGATATGGACGGTGTGCTCATCGACAGCGAACCCGTCTACCTCGGGATGCAGGCCCGCAACCTGCAAACAAAATACCCCTGGGTCACTCTGGAGAGCATGTACCCCACCGTGGGCATGTCCAGCCAGGAGTACCCCCGCTTTATGGCCAGGCTCTGCCGGGTGCCCTTTACCCCGGAGTTTGAAAAAGAGCTGATGCAAGCCGACGAAAACGAGCCCATCCACTTCCCCGATATCCTCCGCCCGGAAGCCCGCCCCATGCTGGAGCAGCTGCGGGCCATGGGCTTGCAGCTGGCGCTGGCCAGCTCCAGCCCCATGAGCAACATCCGGCAGGTGCTGAGCGAGTGCGGGCTGATGGAGTTTTTCCCCGTCATCGTCAGCGGGGAGCAGTTTGAAGCCAGCAAGCCCGACCCTGAAATTTATCTCCACACCATGGCGCGGCTTGGCCGCCGCCCGGCGGAATGCCTTATCGTGGAAGACTCCACCTACGGTGTCCAGGCAGGCGCTGCCGCCGGGGGCATCGTGGCTGCTTTGCGGGACGAGCGCTTCCCCTTTGACCAGAGCGCGGCCCGCTTCCACATCGGGAATCTGGGCGAGATCCCCGCTCTGGCAGCTTCCATCCAGTAATTTCTTTTTGTTTCGATACCGGGAGGCGATTTTTATGAACAAGCGCACCCTTGTGGTGGACCAGCTGTACAATCTGGCCGCCGGGTTCCTGTATGCCCTCAGCATCTGCTACTTTGCCCGCGGCTCAGACTTTGCCCCCGGCGGCATCTCGGGCCTGGCCCTCATCGTCAACTACCTGTGGCACCTGCCCGTGGGCATCACCACGCTGGTGTTCAACCTGCCTCTCGTGGCCCTGAGCATCCGCTTTGTGGGCCGGGCCTTTCTGGCAAAGTCGCTGGTGAGCATGGTGTGGTGCACCGTTTTTCAGGATGTCGTCTTTGCCCGGGTGGGCTGCTATACCGGCGACCCGCTGGTGGCAGCCCTGTTTGCAGGCGTCACCTGGGGCTTCGCGCTGGCCCTGCTCTACATGCGGGGCTCTTCCAGCGGCGGCACGGATTTCCTCACCATGTCCATCAAGGTGCTGCGGCCCCACCTCTCCATCGGGGCGGTCACGGGCGGCATTGATCTCGTCGTCATCCTGCTGGGCTGGCCCGTGTTCGGCACGGTGGATTCCGTTCTGTACGGCCTCGTCACCACGGTCATCACCTCGCTGGTCATTGATAAGGTCATGTACGGCAGCTCTTCCAGCAAGATGCTCACCATCATCACCACAAAAGGGCAGGAGATCGCCGACGAGATCTCCCGCGAGTGCGAGCGCGGCTCCACCATGCTCAAGGCCATTGGCACCTACACCAACACCGAGCGGCAGATGCTCCTCTGCGTCTGCGCCCGGCCCCAGGTCTACCGCATCCGCACCGCCGCCTACCGCATCGACCCTGGCTGCATGGTCATGGTCACGGAGGCGGGCGAAGTGTACGGCGAGGGCTTTATTGACCCCGGCAAGACCTCTTCTTTTTTATAACACAAGGAGGATTTTCTCCATGAACTTTGGTTCTGCTCTGGAACAGGTGCACCGCCGCGCCCCGCTGGTGGACTGCATCACCAACTTTGTCACCGTCAACGATTGCGCCAACATCCTTCTGGCCGTGGGCGGCTCCCCCACCATGGCCTCGGACATCCGGGAAGTGCAGGAGACCGCTGCCGCCGCCAGCGCTCTGCTGTGCAATCTGGGTGCCATCGACAAAGTGGAGTCCATGATTTTGGGCGGGCAGGCGGCCAACCGGGCAGGCAAACCCGTGGTCTTTGACCCTGTGGGTGCCGGCAACACCAGCCTCCGCCGGGCGGAATCGGCCCGGCTGCTGGACGCCGTGCAGTTTGCGGTCATCCGGGGCAACGCGTCGGAGATTCGTGCTCTGGCCCAGCGCCGGGCGGCGGGCAGCGGCGTGGACGTGAGCGACGCCGACCAGATCACGGAGAAGACCCTCCCCCGCACCGTGGCTTCTGCCAGAGCGCTGGCCGTGCAGACCGGGGCCGTGGTGGCCGTTTCCGGCCCCATCGACGTGCTGACGGACGGCAGAGAAACCATTCTGCTCCACAACGGCTGCGCCACCATGTCCCGCGTCACGGGCAGCGGCTGTATGCTCACCGCCCTCATGGGCGCGTTCTGCGGGGCCATGCCCGGCCAGCCCTTTGCGGCGGCCTGCGCGGCGGCGGCGACGATGGGGGTTGCGGGAGAGCTGGCCGAGGCCCGCCGCCTTGCCCACGGCACCGGCAACGCCACGTTCCGCACCGACCTCATTGACGCCGTGTTCAACCTGACCCCCGCCCAGCTGGACGCCTCTGTCCGCTGGGAGTCTTATTCAAAGTAATATTTCGTCATGATACCACAAAACGTCCCGCAGGGTTCAGGCCCTGCGGGACGTTTTTGTGGTTTTGATTCCGTTTCAGCCCCAGCTCACATGGTGAACTGGATGGCGCAGAACGCCGCATAGATGCAGAGCAGCAGCACGCCCTGCACCCGGGAGAGCTTGCCCCGCACCAGCGCCGGGACACACATGAGCACCATGACGGCCAGCATCACGGGCAGGTCCAGCACCAGACTGGAATTGATGCCAAACAGGGTAGAGCTCTGGGGGATGGTGAACGGCGCAATGGTCACGGACGCGCCGCTGACCAGCACCAGATTGAAGACGTTGGCGCCCACGATGTTGCCCAGCGAGAGGTCGCTGCAGCCCTTGACGAGGGACGTGATGGCCGTGACCAGCTCGGGCAGCGAGGTGCCCAGGGCCACAAAGGTCAGTGCAATGACGGACTCGGGCACCCCCAGCGCCTGGGCAATGAGGGTACCGTTGTCCACCAGCAGGTTGGCACCCACGGCGATGAGCACGGCACCCGCCACCAGAAGCACCAGCGTTTTGGTCAGGGTCATTTCTTCCTCGGCAGCCTCTGCTTCGGCCTCAGCCTCAGCGCCCGCCGGGGCGTTTTTCATCTGGAGCACGTTGGCCACCATATAGGCCACGAACAGGGCCAGCATGATGAGGCCCATAGGCCGGGTGAACTTGCCAAAGCCGTAGGCTGCCACGCAGTAGATGGCTGCCGCCGCAAAGAAGAACGCCACTGGCATCCCCAGCGTCTTACGGTCCACCTTGCCCGGGCGGACGGCGATGGTAATAGCCGCGATGAGCGCCGCGTTGCAGATGACAGAACCAATGGCGTTGCCGTAGGCGATCTCACCATGGCCGGACACCGCCGACATGGTGGAGACCATCACCTCGGGCAGGGTGGTGCCGATGGACACCACCGTGGCACCAATGAGCAGCTCCGGCAGGTGGAACCGCCGGGCCAGCGCCGAAGCGCCATCCACAAACCAGTCGCCGCCCTTGATCAGGCAGAGCAGGCCGATGATAAATAAAACAACCGGAATCAGCATGGCTTTTCCCTCCTATACAGATACAATGCGAAACGTCTTTTTATCATACCAGATTTTTGATTTTATTGCAATCTTTTGCCCATTTTACCCCCACCCCGCAGAAAATTGTTGCACAGAAGCCGAAAACGATTTCTAGTAAAGAGGAGTTCGAGGTCATCAAGACCCACTGTATGCAGGGTGCCAACATGCTGCGGCGGCTGGAAAACTTTGAGGATGAACCCCTGTTGCAAACCGCCTACGACATCGCCCGCTGGCACCATGAGCGCTGGGATGGCCGGGGCTACCCGGACGGCCTCAAGGGCAATGACATCCCCATCAGCGCGCAGATCGTCTCCCTGGCCGATGTGTACGACGCCCTGACCAGTGAGCGCTGCTACAAAGAGGCGTTCTCCCACGAGACTGCCATGCGGATGATCCTGAACGGGGAATGCGGCGCGTTCAATCCCCTTTTGTTGGAATGCCTCACCGATATCCAAGCCGAGCTCCAGAAAAAGTTGCAAAACATCGCTGTAAATCGTTAAAATTTCACACATGCAAAAAGCAGTGACCTGATTCGATTGAATGAACAAGGTCGCTGCTTTTGCTTTGCGGAGAAAAAATAGTGTTCTGAGCATGTCGGAGAAGATGTTCTGTCCACCCCAGCCGTTACGTTTTTGGATCACCCCCGCGTATGCGGGGAAAAGGCGGTCGGACTGGATCATCAGGTCGATATACTGGGATCACCCCCGCGTATGCGGGGAAAAGGTGCCGATCACCTGCGTTCCGAAGTATGCCTTGGGATTACCCCCGCATGTGCGGGGAAAAGTGTCCGCCGGGAAAATTCTTCTTCATGACGGTGGGATCACCCCCGCGTGTGCGGGGAAAAGATCTTTCTATCGACCTCGAAACGTTCTCCAGCGGGATCACCCCCGCATGTGCAGGGAAAAGTGGCAGACACGCTCTGCGCCATGTCCTTGATGGGGATCACCCCCGCGTATGCGGGGAAAAGCCGTTTTCCCAGCTCGACAGCACCGTACCGCCGGGATCACCCCCGCGTGTGCGGGGAAAAGCTTGGGGTCGGTGCTGCCCGGATAGGCTGCGGTGGGATCACCCCCGCGTGTGCGGGGAAAAGCGTTTCGCGTCGGCCTCGCTGGACGCATACTGGGGATCACCCCCGCGTATGCGGGGAAAAGAGAACCTCACCATTGCGGGTCTTGAGGACGTTGGGATCACCCCCGCGTGTGCGGGGAAAAGACTCCCGTACAGGTGATGGTGGAACAGCCTAAGGGATCACCCCCGCATGTGCGGGGAAAAGTTCCTGACCCGTGCATCCCGACGTGGCAAGAAGGGATCACCCCCGCGTATGCGGGGAAAAACCCTTGAGCTTTTTGGTGGTGCCGTCGTAGACGGGATCACCCCCGCCTATGCGGGGAAAAGCTGTCCACCACAAGCACCGACATTCACCCGGCAGGATCACCCCCGCGTATGCGGGGAAAAGGCTGTCCCAGAGAATGTGCATGGCCTTTAGGTGAGGATCACCCCCGCGTGTGCGGGGAAAAGGATACTGTTTAACGTGACGAAAATAACCGGGTGGGATCACCCCCGCGTGTGCGGGGAAAAGGCGGCGAACTTGCGGGCCGTGTGAGGCCCAAGGGGATCACCCCCGCGTGTGCGGGGAAAAGTACTCGTTGTGCATATAGATAGTGCCCCCTTGGGGATCACCCCCGCGTGTGCGGGGAAAAGGGAAAGTCTGAGCCGTTGTTCTAGCTTTACCTGGGATCACCCCCGCGTGTGCGGGGAAAAGCAAACCCGAACAGCGAAACGTTAACGGTATACGGGATCACCCCCGCGTGTGCGGGGAAAAGGTGCACAAGGTCGCCTGTCTCCACATCATCCAGGGATCACCCCCGCGTGTGCGGGGAAAAGACTAAAAAGATCCCGTAGATGCGTCGCTTCCGCAATTATTTTACACCCGGTTCATTCAGTTTGCAATAGACCTGCTGCACCAGACGGCAGTCCGGCAGGGCGCGGTGCTCTGCTTTATCTGCCAGCTGGAAATGCTGCGCCAATGTCAGAAGTTTGTAGTTTGGTACTCGGGAAAGCCTGCGGCGGGCCAGCTGCATCAGGTCGGTGCAGTGGCTGGCTGGGGCGGGGAGCCCCTGCCGTCGGCAGGCTGCCCGGAGAAACTCCATATCAAACGAAATGTTATGCCCGACGAGCGGGTCGTTCCCGATAAAAGCCAGAAACTGTTCCAGTGCAGCCCGCTCTTTCATCCCCTGCTGTAAGTCCTCATCCCGGAGGCCAGTCAGCTCTGTGATGACGGCGGGCAGCGGTGTCCCGCACCGGGCAAGGAGGCTCAGTTCTTCCGCCGGGGCACCATCCCGGACCCGCAGGGCTCCATACTCAATGATCGCATCGGACGCTGCCTGCAGGCCTGTGGTCTCCAGATCAATGACCGTGTAGGTTTCTTTTTTCGGGGTGCGAGGCTTGCCTGCCCGGCGGGCATACTGCTGCTGTGCCGCCTTGCTGAACCCGGGTTTCAGGTCGATCTGATTTTGTTCAGTCTGCGGCAGAGGCCGCCGCATCAGCTTGATGCCGTCAAAATCAACGGCCTCCCAGGTGGTGTTGTGGGTGCGGAAATCCATTCGCTGTTCGCCTGCCGTGGTGAACACCAGCGTCGCCTGCCCGTTTTTCAGGTTCTGGCACACCCGGTCCCACAGAGCGTCCCGCACGCGGCTGCTCACGTTCCCCACATAAACGCCCGTGTTGATCTCGCACAGCCACTTGGACAGGTCGCCCCGCAGCCGGGGCGGGCAGTTGGTCATGGTCAGCACTACGATGGCCCATCCCCCGCTTCCTGATCAAAATAGTTGATGCCATTGGCGACGGTGCCCAATTGATTGTCCCAGAGGTAGACCGCTTCTTCCGCCTCGCTCTGCTCCTCTTGCGTCAGGAGCAGATACCGGATATCGTGCACCATCCGTTCCAGAATGTGGCGTTCCACCATGGCATCCCGCACCCGGCGGCGGACTACAGCGGGCAGGTCTTCCGGGGCCTGCGCTGCCACCTCAAAGGCGATGGGGATGGTCACTTCGGCCTTGTATAGATCAGCCACATCGTACACGAAAGAGCACTCGTGCCCCACATGCACAAAGCCAAGACCCGGCGCACAGCCCAGCGCCACAATGACCGCATGGGCCAGCCCGTACAGACAGGCGTGCCCGGCAGAAAGCGCCTGATTGACGGCATCTCCGGCCGCAAAATCCTCCGGGCGGTAGAGCCGCCCGTTCCAGGGCACGCCCGTGCTCTGGGAAGCCTTGCGGTACACCTGCCGCACCCGGCTGCCTTCCCGGCCCCGCAGCTGCTGCATGGTCAGCTTGGAGACATCTTCCTCCGGGAAACGCAGCTGGTACATCTTGCGCACCACTTCCAGATGCTTCCGGGTGTTGGTCACCAGTTCTGCCTGTCGCAGCAGCATCCGGGAGTGGGTGGTCAGCGGGCGGCCATGGGCGTAGTAGCGCACACCGTGCTCGCCCACCCAGACAGCGCCCACGCCCGTGTCGCCCATCAGCTCCATGGCACGGTGAGTCACTCGTGTACCCGGCCCCAGCAGCAGGACGGAAATGCCCGCTGCCGGAATCTGGACCACCCCTTTTTCGTCCGTGACCGTGATGGCTCCATCCTGTCGGCCAAGGGTACAGTGTTCGAGGTACAAAAAGGTCATCCGGTCCCGCACCTGCGGCAGCGCCTGCAGGTCTGGCCGGATCATGCCCGGCATCTCCGCCATGGTCTTATCCTCCACGCATCACGGTCAGCAGCCCAAGGCCGTAGGCTTTGCCCCGGCCCATGCCCTGACACAGCAGGTTCCGGAACGCCTCGGGGTCCGTCACCTGCAAAACGCCCTCATACGTCACCGCCAGCAGCGACACCGGGCGGGTGCCGCGCTTGGCAAAGTGGTGCCACTGCACCCGGGTCACGGTAAAGGAATCCTCCGTCAGGGCAAAGCCGTGCTTTGCGGCGCGATCCAACAGCCACTGCTTCTGGTACTGTGTCGTGCAGTGTGCGGCCACGGTTCCCCGCGCTGCGGGTTTTTGGGCGTCTTTGCAGCTTTTGGTGGGGTTGGCCGCCAACCGAAACTGCCAGCGGCTGCCCGGTGTGATCCGCGCCAGCAGCGGGTCATAATTCCGGGACTCTGGTGCCGCTCCGGTGCCAAACTGCTCCACAACGCCGGAGAGGTCCGGCATCTCCTCGCTGAGGAGGAGCAGATACAGCTTTTTGCCCAGCCGGTCCAGCCGCCACAACCGACGGCGGCGCTCCCCGGAAAAGGCACTTTCCACCGCGCCATGGAATTTCTGTGGTGCCGCCAGCGCCGTCATGGTGCTGCGGCGGGTGGGGTCAAGCTCTACACGGGATAAATACATCTGCACTTCACCTCACAATTCACAGAATGGGTCATGGGCGGTCGGCTCCGGGGCCCCTGCGGGCTGCCGGAGGGAGATCTCCCGGGCCGAGCGGTAACCGTACTGCCGGTGCCGCGGGTCGTAGGAGAGCGGCACATCCCGCTGCGGGACAGCCCCCGGCTCCTGCGGTGCGGCATCCGCCACGATGCGGGTCGGCTTGGGCCCGCCGGGGCAGAGCGCGGGCTCTGCCTGCAAGGCCTCCACAAGGCCCTGCTCCCGCAGGCCCAGGCAGAGCGGCAGAGTGGGCGGGCAGGCACGGCGGCCCAGGTACAGCGGAAACACCGGGTGGGTCAGCGCCTCTGCCAGTTCCTGCAGCAAAGCGGTGTCTTCACTTTCCAGGCCCACCAGAAAAACAGCATCTTCGAGGTAATGGCGGTAGGTGACATAGGAGCGGTCTTTCTCCTCGTTGCGGGCCATGTGGAAATCCACCAACAGCTGGCCCTCCCGCTCCACCCGGACGCCGAACCGCAGCTGCGCCAGCCGGGTCAATGGCTCGGTCTCATCCCGCCGCAGGCCCAGCGCCGCGGCCAGCAGACCGATGACGCCGCTCTTGGTGGGTTCCCGGGCCGTTTTCCGGGTCTCGAATTTGGAATCCGCGCCCCACGCCTGCAAAGGCGCTGCCAGCCGAAGCAACAGTGTTGCCATCATTCCACCTCGTTTCCGGTCAGGTTCTCCTTAACAGCTTCTTCCAGTGCATCCAGCATGGTGTTCAGCGGCTGGGCCGGGGCCAGTGCTTCCAGCCCGGTGCCCACGGTAAAGCTCTTTGCAGGGGCCTCCGCAAAGCTCTGATACAGCTGCTGTGTATAGGCCTGCAACGCGCTCTTGGAGGGCTCTGCGTAGCCCTCCACGCTCTTCCGCACCGCCCGCTCAAAGGCACCACAGAGGTTCACGGGCTGGTCCTCCCGGATGGTCACATAGACGGCATCCGGCAGAGTGCGGTTGGCAAAGGTGTTCTGCTTGCCCGTGGGCATGGAGCGGATGAACGCCTCCCCAAAACTCCGCACCACTTCGGCTGCTTTTTCCGCGCCCAGATGGCGTTCAAGCTCCATCACATTGACGGTTGCATAGCGGTACAGGGTTGCAGAGTTGTACTCCACGGTGCCCAGATGGCCTGCGCCCGCGTTGTCCTCTACCTGACAGTCATCCACGGCGGTAAAGTAGTCGTATTCGTTTTGCACTGCATGGGTAGAAATGCTGTGGGCCACCTGTGCAGCGGCATCAAAGTTCAGAGAGGGGTCATCCGCCACCATCCGGCCAAACAACAAGGCAATGTCTACCGACGGATTTTTTCTCAGCGCCTTTTGCAGAGCTTCTTTGTATGCTTTCTTGTCTTCAATATCATCGGCCACCGCCAATGTTGCCAGCGCCTTGATCTGTGCCTGGCTGATGAAGAACAGGGCCTTGGTGCCTTTCTCATCGTTCTTGATGCCTGCATTGTCCAGCGTCTTCTTGGCCAGCTTGGCAGCATCTTTTTCCGGGGCAAGGGCGGCGATCTCCTTTTCCACCAGCTCCGTCACCTTTTTGGTGCGCTTGCCCACATCCTCTTCGTCCAGCAGGCTTTCCTCTACAAAGGCCTGCCGCATGGCGTGCTTCCACGCCTGAGAGGAGACCCGGGCGCGGGTCACGCCGCCGTAAATGGCCGTTTTGGGGCTGCCCGTATCGTCCCGGTTGATGCAGCTGGGCGGCACAGTCTGCAGCACATGGAAGTCAACATACAAACGCTTTTTCATAAGTCAGTTCTCCTTTTCCTGCGTCTCGGACGATTCGTTCTTCTCGTAGCGGTAGAGGTCCTGCCCCCACCGCAGGCGGATGTTGGCGGGCAGCTGTGCCAGCTGCGGGGCATCGCACTGCAGCTCGTACAGGTCAACAGCCAACTGCGGGTAATCCAGCGGGATGCTGTCCGGCTTTGCGGCCCGCAGCAGCTGAATCATGCCCCGCAGATGATGGCTGATCTCGGTAATTTCTTCGGCGGTAGCCAGCGCGTTGAACCGCCGCAGAATGCTGCTCTCGGTCCAGTCCTGCCCACTGGCCACGGTCTGCTCCGCCAGCCTGCGCACGGCCCGGCCCAGCGTGCAGCCGAGCTGGCTCACGCACACAGTATCGTTGCTCTGCTGGTGCAGGGCATACAGGGTCAGTGCCAGATAGACTGCCCACTCTTCATGGGAGGGGCCATTTGTGCCGTAAAAGCTCGCAGGCATCCCCTGCAAAAGGCCGCCCCACAGGTCTGGAAGCTCCCCGGGTGCATGTCCGATGCCCCGTCGCAGCTTTGCCAGCTCTGCACGTCGCTGATTCTCCGGCAGACCCCAGAGCCATTGAATCTTGCCGTCCACATAGCCCCTGATGGCCTGTGTGCGGCTCTCGTTTTTCTCACTCATGCCGTTCCTCCCTCATCGTTTGTTTTCGGGTAAAGTTTGTACAGCCCCGCCCGGAAGCGGTTATAAGCTTTGGGAGCCGTGTACAGCTCCATCCGTTCGGTCTTTTTCCCGGCGTCCAGCTTGACCCGGTGCCCTACCAGTGCGGCGCTGCCAGCCTCCAGCACCATCTGCTGGCCCAGCTGCTCTGCAATGCCGCGGGCGATCACCTGCCAACGAGCTGTGGTTTCGGTCATGTCGTCTTCTTCCGGGTCGATGCTCCGCAGCCACTGCCGGAACGGCTGGTCTACTGCAAAATAGAACTGGGAACGGGCCGGGGCGCTGGCATTTCCGTTTTTATCGCCTGCGGCAGTAGCAATGTCCTGCGCCAAGTGCCCCACCAGAAAGGCTGTCTGCTCGCAACGGCTAATTTCATCAGTGATGCGGTTCTGCCAACCACGGCCCAGCTCATTTAACAGAGAAAGGCTCATTGCAATCTGGTCTGCATAGACCCCTTTCATGGATGCACTTTGCGCTCCATATTCAACACCAACAGCACATATTTGCAGGATTTCTTTTTTCTTTAAAAAACCACATCTTTGTAAATAACCATTCCACTGCACCACGCCCGGAATATGCTTTCCGTCACCTATAATCGAGGAAAATTCCCGCCAGAGCATTTTCTCCATATCGTGTTTTTGCGGAAGATAGCATTCTGGGCTCTCTTTCGTTTGCTTCCGGAGTCCCCATAGTGTCATGGGTTCTGCAAATGCGTTTTTCTTATCAAAGAAATCTCCACCCAACAATGTATACCGGACCACTTTTTCATTTTCTCGTTCCAACCATATCCGTCGGCACTGCATTGTTAGAAGTTCTGCATAATTACCCGGGCAGACGATTTCCGTCCGCTCTTCGCTTCTTGGTTCTTCCAGTTCCCAATTGGGTCTTCCTTTTTTCCAAAGCTCTGCCCTGTCGTTTAAAAACATCAGATTTCGCATCAGTGTTTCAAACAGATTTACACCTTTCACATATACAAGACCCAGTTGCCCCAGCCATCCCGGGCTCATGCTGGGTCTATCCTTTGCTTTTTTCTTTGCGGCTGCATCGTCATAGTTATTGAGAAATACCAGCCACCTTGCTGCTTGTGCATATGTCAGTGCATTCTTTTCCACACCAGCATAAGATGCAAACATATTTTTTTTGTTTTCGCTTTCAAACACTTCTCCGTTTAATTTTCCGCCTTTAAATGGGCTTCCAATTTTTGCTTCCGGCACCTGCCAGAATGGCCGCTCCGGGTGGAAGAGCCAGAAGCGGTCTTTCCACTGCTTCAGATAGTCCCGGATGGGCTGCTCCGGGAAGTGTTTCAGCTCCCACAGTGCTCCCCAGCGCTCCAAGGCGGTTTCTTCGTCTTCCAGCGGCTCCGGCTCCCCCACTTCGTTCACGCGGGAAAAGACCGTAAACAACACCGCCAGCAGCAGCCGCAGCATGGCCGCGTCCTGGGTAGGCATCTCTCCTGCCAGGTCCATGTACTCCTGCGCATGGACCAGTGCATCCGTCAGAGAAACTTCCTGCACGGTGTTGTCCGGCAGACGGACACGGACCCAGGGTTCCGTCAACAGGTTAAACTCAATTTCCTGCATCAGTTTCCTCCTTTTCATAAATCAGACCATTCTCACGGTCATAATGGAGCGTCATCCCCGCCAGATGGGCCGTCAGCGTTTCATCCAGCAGCAGCACCAGCTCCCCGCGCAGCATCGGGGAGAGCTGCCATTGGGCCAGCAGACGGCGGTTGTCCGCTTCCAGCTCGTCAATGACGCGTTTCACGTTCCATTCCTTACCAAACACTGCCGGGAGCCGCAGTTTCTGCCGCGCGATCTTCAGCGCCTCCTCCGGCTGCGGCGGGCAGTCGGACGCTACCGTCCGGCCTCCCTCCTGCCACGGCAGGAAATGGATGCTGTCCTCCCGCCCCTGCACCATGACCAGCACCTCAACAGACGGGTCGCCGTCACGGACAGCCGCCCGGGCCGCCGGGTCAGAACAGGCACCCTCGTCTGCCATCCAGCCGTCCAGCGTATTGAGCCGGGGGAATTTTTTATACACCTTCGGGTGATGCACCAGATAAGCCTCTGCCCGGTCCTTTCGCTTTCCCTGTTCCAGTTCATAGTTATGGCACAGCTTCTCACTGGCGGCATCTTCGGGCAGTTTGTCCTCCGCCGCCCAGCCATACACCTGCTGTACCAGCGGGGAGATCTCTTCCGGCAGGCGGATGGTCTGAGGCAGCAGTTCCCGTGTCCGCCAGAGCAGCCACTTACCGTAGACTGCCGCGCTGCCCTCATCAAAGGCATCCTCTCCGGTATCCAGCACCGCGCAGACGGCTGCCTGCATCGGCTGCGGGCGGCAGCGCCAGGTGTGGCGGTGCAGACGGCCAATGCGCTGTAGCAGCAGGTCCATCGGGCAAAGTTCCGTCACCATAACGTCAAAATCAATGTCCAACGACTGTTCGAGCACCTGCGTGCCCACCACAATGAGTCCATCCCGCCGGACCGGAGTCGAGTGCTTGCCGATCCGCTCCATGAGCTCCTGCTCCCGCGCGGCGCGGTCCGGCATCAGGAATTGTGCGTGGAACACCTGCACTTCTTTTTCCGGCAGAGCTTCCCGCAGCATCCGGGCCACGGCCTGTGCCTTTTTAACGGTGTTGACGATGACACCCCCACAGCCGCCCGCCTGCATTTTTTCGCGCAGGAAACCGGGCAGGCCATCTTCCGTCAGCGGAACCGTCTGTACCGTCCGGCTGGGCGTATCCAGCGGAATGGTCGTCTGGCGGACTTTCTCCCCATCCGTCCAGGTCAGGAGCGGATAGCCGCAGCTGGTCTTCCACGGTGCGTCTGGTGCGGGGGTGCGCTTCTGCTGGTAGGCTTCCACCAGCTCTGCCCGCCGCCGGGCCGGCAGCGTGGCTGAAAGTAAGATCACCGGCACCCGATACCAGCCCAGCCATTCCAGCGCCCGGTCAAGGTAGCGGTTCATGTAGGCATCATAGGCGTGGCACTCGTCAATGATCACCACCTTGCCCGCAAGGCCGAGGTGGCGCAGCATCACATGCTTTTGTTTGAGCGCCGCCATGAGCAGCTGGTCCACCGTGCCAATGACAAAGCAGGCCAGCAGCGCCTGCTTGCTGCCCCGGAACCACTGGTGCACCTGCACCCGGTGCTCGTTTGTCTCGGAATCGTCCCAGTCGTCTTCTACCGGAACGGTCTGTTCCTGTAAGCGGATATACTTTTCGTTCAGCTCTGCCATGCCGTGGGCCAGCCGGATGCACTTTAGCAGCCTGTCCGGCTGGTTGTCCGCCCACTGCACCAGCCGCCCCAAAATCCCGTTTGCCGTTGCCTGCGTAGGCAAGCCAAAGAAGATTCCACCTGCGCCAAACCGCGCCGCCAGAATTTCCGCGGCTGCCAGCGCAGCCTCCGTCTTGCCTACACCCATCTGGGCCTCTAAAATCAAAATCCCCGGGGCGCTCACACTGTTGGCTGCTTCCACGGCAGCAGCCTGTACTGCGTTGGGTGGGAATCCAAAACGCGCTTTGAACTCCTCTTCGTCCACAATAGAAGTCTGCGCCTCCCAGGGTGCCGTCAGGTCTTTCTCATCCCATTTATTCCAGGCCCGTTCCGCACGCTCCGGATAAGCCACTTCATTTCCCAGTTCTTCTACCGGGATCAACGGAAAATACTCCGTATTGCTGGCGATCCAGTCCGCCATGATAAGCAGTCCTGTCAGCAGAATTTCTGTAGGCGGAGTCAAGTCCGGCAGCTCTGCCGGGTCGTCGTAGCCGCAATCTTTCAACGCTGTCTCAAACAACTCATCCCAGCAGCTTTCCCAAAATGCCTTTTCTCCCTTGGGGTAGTAGTTGCATGTCCAGCTCACCAGCTGAGCTTCCACTTCTTCCTGCTCCTGCGGCTTGCCGTGGTGGGCCCCCGCAATGGAGGCGATTCCTGGCGGACACTTCAGCTCTATCAGAATCGCTTCGCTCGCCCGGGCGTGAGGTGTTTTCTTCCGGTCCTGCTCCGGGCAGGTCAAGGTGGTAAAGCGCTCCATTCGCTGCTTTGCCTCTGGCAGCAGCGGCATCAGGACACTCTGAAAGGCAACAATGCTCTTACCAAGATCATGTGTCCAGCCCAAAAAGCGTGCCAGCGCGATCAGGGCTTCTTCGTCCAGGTCGGTTGCTTTCTTCACGCTTTCCGGCAGCCACTTCCGCACCAGCAATTCCATAATTTCTGCCGTATCCCGCAGATGCATCCAGAGCGGCAGCCAGAGGCTCGTGTCATTCGGATCGGTTTTGCCCGCCAGAAGCCTTGCGTAGGTCCGTTTCATGCCGCGCCTCCTGTTCGTCCGGTGTGTGTTATTTTCCGAGATAGATATAGCATTGTGCTTGTACTATAAGATGGACTTTTGCAATTTTAAAGCATTTTTTGCTTTATTTTTTCAAAGCTAGCACCGATTCCCCACTCTTGTCAATTATTTTTCATCGTTTTGTAGGGAAGCACAAAGTTTCTACTCGCTTTTTGTGCACAAAAAACCGCCCCGGCTTCCTGTTACGGAAACCGGGGCGGTTCATTATGCTTTATTCGTGCTTTCTCAAGCCCTCACGCAAAACCTTGCGGGGATTCTTGATCGCAGCCTGAGCGGGTGCCAAAATTGCAGGGCGTTCGGAACAGTGATATGCCGTTTCTTTAACACGCTGTATCTCCAAAGAACGGCTTCACTGTACTAAGAGAAACTCCGTTACGCTTTGCTTTTTCCCGTTCATAAGTCACACGGGTAACTTCCTCAATAAAAGCTCGGACTTCCGGCGTTGCTGTTGACCATGTGACATTAAAGCGTCTGCAAATTTGATAAAATGTGCGATAAAATGTCTCTCGCTCTGCATCACGCTGAAAATATTCTTTTGCACTCATCAAACACACCTCATTTCAAGTAAGTTACAAAGATGTTCATTGCCGCCTCACCAGAAAGTTCATAACGCGGTGCTCCGCCAAAACTCGGCAATGGACAAGCTCCATAGTCCCGGACATAATGCTCTGCCAGCTCCGGAACCTTTGCCTCGAACGTAACCGTCCCGCCGCATTCATGGTCAATTGACAGCTTGATTCCGTACGCAATCAACACCCGGCCAATGCCCTGATACTTTTTAGAATGCTTGACAATTGTCGGATTGCTTTCCGGCTGGCTCTCAATGTAGGTAATGTGAACCATCACGTCATTTTCCAATATTTCGTATGCAGCCAGCGCAACCAATTCGCCATTACTCGTCTTTAAGGCATACTTTTCAAAGGCATCATCCTGAATATAATCTGACAACCAGCTTGTTTGCCAGACGGGTTCTTTTTCAGTCTGTACTGCGTCAGACTTTTTCATGCGCACGATTTTCACACTGATATTCTGACTGCCGTCTGTTTTTATAATAAATGGTACAAACTTTGCCATACAGACCTCTTTTCCTAAATAAAGCATTTTACAGTTTTATTATACTCAGTCGCTCTTAAATTTTCAACCAGTCGCCGTCTCTCGCTTCTTTTTTGAATTGTTTTTGTGTAAGTGTGTAAAATAAATACTGACAAATCTGAAAAATCGACGTATACCTGCATTAAAGGAGGCGATAGCCATGTATGACATGAATGATTTGTTTAATTCCCGTGATGTGGTATAGGATGCAAGCTAAACCAAATCATTGGCAGTCACAAATATACCAAAAGCAATGTATACAAAGACGTCGGAGACACTCCTTCCCACCACGTTCTTTCTGCTTTATTGGTAGGGGCCATCGACCACATTATTGATATTTGTAAAATCGATTCTGAAGCGTTCGCTTCTAAATTGGACACCGCCACTATTATGTTCTCGAACGGTCGAATTCAGCACCTCACTTTGTCTTGCGATGTCTCGAACTCTCTAGCCACTGCTGTGCAGCAAATTTATGAAATGGGCGAATTACTTGATAATAGCATTGTAACGATTGAGGCCTGCGATGAAGTCGAGGTACTGATCAACTTCAAGAACATATCAATGATTCAACTTCCACTTGCAAAAATTGAGTGCGACATTAAGAGATCCCTGTCCGAGACGGATAATGCGTAACTGGGAATCAATTCATTGATAATCCACGATATAAAACCCGCCTCGATCTCCTGTTACGGAAACCGGGGCGGTTCGTTTGCTTTATGGGTTTTTATTCGCGCTTTTCAAGCG
>OOAZ01001170.1_pt1 | contig 19023 bp, 16 predicted proteins | sample 1671221 | NCBI WGS metagenome assembly OOAZ01 (sample SAMN06348134, study PRJEB24527) | human gut metagenome | biome: human gut; feature: ankylosing spondylitis patient; material: feces | host: Homo sapiens | place: China | collected 2015-10
AGTATAAAACCCGAATCCTGAAGTTTTCTATTTACACAAAATTGTGGACAGTGCCTATTGGTCCAACATTTCATTTACCCCTATTTCTAGGATTATCTTTATGTCTTTTCCCGAAAAACCATAATGATTATCCACTTCTTCAAAATCTATGTCTTGCATAACAAAATCAATAAATTGAGCTCTTGAAAAGCTATCTGGCTTGAGTAATGCTGCACGCGTCTTAGGTATAGTTTCTTCTCCTAATATCTTGTTCTCTACCAGATAATTTTTATACTCAGAGTCATTCTCAAATTTCTTTGATGCAATATTAAATCCTAAATATATTAGATATTGAATTTCTGGTATTTCTATTTCCCTTCCGTTCCCTAATTTAATTGTCGATTTAATAAGTTCTGGGTAGAAATGCCCGACCATCCATCTAAAAATCCTGCATGTAAAATAATGAGCATCATATGGAAACCTGAACAATGAATCATCCAACTCAAATGTTTTTGGTATTCTTTCCAGAATGCCGTTTTTAACTGTAACTTTCCAGTTTTCAAATTCCCATACATCAGAATTGCCCGGCTGTGGAAGAACAATAAAATGTACATTATGTCTATAATTATTCTTCTCCGGATTCTTATTCAAATATCCTTCTTTAAGTACACCACAGAAATAAATAGCTTCGAAATCACTACACTCATTCATCTGTATAATGGGCTGAGTCAAAAGTTCTTTATTTGTAGCACCTGAGAACTTCTTACTATAAGGCCCAATAAGACATCCTGTGCAGTGCCTTTCAATATTCCCTCCTTTTACATACTTAGCCCACAACCATTTGAACTTTTTCTCGTCGAGATTATGTTCTATTTCTACCATAGTCAGTTACATTATAAACCTTTAACCTTAATATCAGGCATTGCTGTTTTAAATTCAGGATCTATCCTATGGCATTGTTCCTTAATAATTCCCCTTCTCTTTAAGGCTGGCTCTAAACAGTACATCTCAAATTCATCAAGATTTACATCTTCAACTGTTCTCCAATGAGGAAACAGTAGTTTAATATAGCTTGTTGCTATTCTTTTTACAGCAGTAAAATCTCTCATGTCCGCATCTGCCTGGAAAGAGACAAGTTTATCAAATAAATGGCTATATACATTATCTGTTCTCAGAGAGTGAAGAATCTCTGAGAAATATTCAACATTAATAGTCCAACCTGTATATATCATACCTTTATGCACTCTAGGCAAGTACCATCCTTCGATAAAACAATGGAATCTATCCAATAAAGCAGATTCCCTGAAATATTTTGGTAATGCATCAAAATATGTTCTTGATATTGGGAGTCTTTGCTCATTAAGTGGAATGTTACCCATTAGCATGAGACCACATTCTGAAGAAAACTCATTATTATCAATCGTTGTTTTGCCACTCTCCAGATATGATTTCAATGCTGCTTGTATTTCTGATGGTTCCTGGAATATAATAGTCTGAATCTCATCAAAAGCTGTGAAATCATGATTCTTTATTATTCCAGGTTGTTGCTTCTGTTTGTCAAAGAACAATTTAGAACGAGAGACTTTTCCTCCACTTACAAGCCATCCATACTTTGACAGATTTCCAAATACATAAGATTTACCTGTCCCTTTGGGAGCTAATTCAATAACATTTAATCTTGGCTCAACAAATATCAACAATCTGGTTAGAAATTCCATTTTTTGCGTAAGGCCTTCAAATGTTGAAGAATCGTATTCCATAGCTGAAAGTAATACATCAATCCATTCTTGTGTTGTAAACCCCCTTCTAGCCTCTTGCCAATAACCCAAATCAACAGAACGATATGGTTTAAATGGTTTGAAATCTACCATTTCTACATGGTTCTTCTTCCCGTCATCATTTGGTAAGACACATAATTTTATTATGCCCCATTTTTCTCCGTCAACCAATTCTCCCTGATGAGATTTATATACATAGTCTGGTATTACGCCTTCATTTATCTTAATACCCATATCAGGTATACCAAATCTGCGCACACCATTAACTAGGTCAATAAAGATATTAAATCTTGTGAGTACCACAAGTTCTTTACCCTCACCCAGTTTGTCTTTTACCTGTGATGCTTCCTTTGGTATTACTGAATCTAAGAAATTTGTCAATGCTATGTTGTCTATCTCACCGTCTGCATTTATATACTTCTTTATGATAAAGTCCTTTACAAATGCAGGAAGGTTTCTCCCTGCAAATAAACTTGATGATTTTACAGGGTCTTTGTATATAGCCATTTGGCTAAAATATGTTCTTATTTTTTCTGCTATATTATTATCCATATGAAACTTTTTAGAAATCAAACATATTGTCATCCACATCAGCTGCTTTTGAGAAGTCAATATGGAAATCTTTCTTGTCCGGACCTACATATAATGCTATTCTTTTTACATCTGCATTAAGAATAAGTTCTTCACTTTCGAATATTTCATTCTGTTTCTCTGACATTTCATACCTTTTTCCATCATATATCAGATATATATCGGCATCAATTGGTGCATTCTTAATTTCTATTGAAACAACCGGCTTATTTGCCGATACGTTTGAAGAAATAATATTTGCTTTCCAATTTACAGCATTCTTGTCAGATGATACAATAAAAATAGGTACAAGAACCTCTTCTGGTGTACATCCTCCATGTGCTCCTAGACCGGCTGGAACTTTTGATGATAAGGATTTATACTTGAGAGCGCATATTGTTTTTCCATCATCAAGTATGGTATAATTACTATCAGAAGTTGCTTTACTGCTTTGTGAAAATCCTAACCTTCCATTGTGATCAGGTTCAATATTACTCATATTCATTCCTGATGCTAATTGAGGCATGTAGCTCAGCCCATGGTCACTAACAATAGCAATCTTTTTCCCGTTAAACTTATCTATTACGGTTTTAATAGCTGTAGAAACAATCTCCAATTCATTTATAATATAATCGGGATATATGTTAGTCCTTTGATGGGCATAACCATCTAAATTACCTATTTTATGATTAGCTATTTCACCGTTTGACAAAAGATCCAAATCTACTTTATTTTTCTCTGTGGTTGTAGGTAATGATGAACGTGCTATCATAATTTCATTTAAATACATACCTTTATGTTCCGATTTTTTTATCAAATCAGAAATATAAGGCATCCAGTCTATACCCAAACCGTCTATCCAATAATATACATCAATGTCATCTCTTCCTTGAAGTATAGTTCTTGTGGTTTTAAAGTCATTATACCAGTTAGAGAATGAAATCTCGTCATTGTTGATTTCATTTATTAACGCATTGAGTTCATCGCTTATTGTATTACTTATTTTGGCCTTCTTATATTCATCTATATATGGCAAGCACCATTTCTGACTTTCTTTTCTTGTTCCGATGCTTTTGTCTAAGTACGTATATAATTCAGGAAAACAATGTTGAATCATGGATGGTTTTATATACCCCTTACCAATCCACTCTATAGACAATTGTCGTTCTTTCCTTGAAATTCGGGTAAAGTATCTGACAGCAGTTTCATATCCTTGTTGTATACCTAATGCACATAATTGATTGGCAATCAGATTCTCAACTTCTACTGTTAACCGTACATTTTTACTATACGAATAATCAAGACAATATTTTCGTACTATGATTTCATTTTCTATACTGCTTCTTTCTAGTGCAATAAGATGAACAAGTTCTGTATCTTTATAACTGTCTAACTTGCTGAGAATTTTTGATATATAGTCTTCATGACTTGTTCTATAAAATCCACTCAACAACCACCTGTCATATTCTGACGGATACTCAAACCATATTTTTATAAATGTCTTATAATCGTCTATTGATGTAACCGAGAATTGTTCAAAAACAAATTCGTTTAAATCAAAATCTTTCGACAGATCTATGTATTCTGCCAATCTTCTCCATAGATATTCATCATTGGCAGAATATTTAAGTTCACCAAAGTCAAGGTTTAATCCTCTCGTCAAGAAACAATAAATATCAGTACATATCTTATATTCAAAAGCATTATCTGGCTGAGCATATTCTGCATTTGCCATAATAGCTTCTGATATTGATATAATAGACTTGTGTTCCTTACTTACAGAGTTCTTCCAATACTGTAACCAGTCATGAACATTATTAATAAGTGTAAAATTCTTTTCCAATCCTTTTACTCCATAAAGTTCATGGCATAGAATAAGGTTATAATTGGATTGCTTATCCGATTTTAATTGCCAGATTACAATCTGAGTATCTGGTAATATAGATTGCATTTTCCCCTCTAACCCGACAATCGGTATATATATCCTTTGATGGTTGTTCCACGCTTCTGAAGTTGATTCTATACCTTTTATGGTTCTTAATAATGATTCAAATGTTTTTCTTTCATTATTGTCATAGAATCGTGCCAGTTCTGAAAATGGTGCTATTACATAATCATTAGATGGTAATGTTTCATTCTGTATAAAATTTTTTATTCTTCTGGATAGGTCATTGTATGTCAACATTATATCTGGATAATCCGGATCTACCCAATCTTCAACACTTTTAAGTATACAGCCATAGTCCATGAGTTGACTTACAAACTCAAAGCTGTCATTGAAGTTATCAAATAATACAAATCTTATAGGATATCTATCTCTAAGATAGGTTGACGCATTTTGCGTCAACTTATCTTCTTTTACCAATTCTATTAATTGTGCAATATTTTCGACATATACTCTATTTATTGACATATTTCTTCAATAGGTTTAAAGTTACATTATCGTCACACATAGCATTAAGGATTGATTTAGCCTTTTCAGGTGACAGATTTTGAACCCATCTTACAATCTCTTCTTTTTCAGTGGTTGGTATTTCTGGTTCTTCTTCTTTTTTAGTAGAATTCTCTAATCTCCAGTCTTTTAATATATTACTGATAAGTATTTCACTCCAAGCCTTAATATTGATTTTTCTACCATTCAAATAGCTTATAGCACTTTCAATTTCAGATTCCTGCAATGCGATGGTTTGGATGCCCTTTATATAATTGATGAAACCATTATAGAAATTTCCTTTATCAGAAATTAAAGCCTTAAGTTCATCCATACGCTCATTAATCCTGTTTGCAAGCTCTTGGCTATTTGCTAAGTTTGCATAATTATCAATAATGAACAACTTATGCAGATCGGTCAGCAAAGACTTTTCTTCTGTGTTGCTTGTCACATATTTAAGTGTCCATATTGGATATTGTACCGAAGCTAAGCTGATACCCCAAATAATATCAATTATACTATCGATAATAGGCAATTTATCACTATCGGTCTGTATGTCGAAGAGATTCACAAGAGCTTTTCTAAGTTCTGTATCATCAGAAGTATTTTTCTCGATTCTCCAGTCTTTTAGTTTCTCTTTAACGTCATTCTCTTTCCATGTTCCGATTTCTCCTTGTAGATGCTGTCTTAGATATATGATAGCTTCTTCTATCTCATCTTCTTTAACATCTACCATTTCAATGCCGTGCAGGTACTTCTTAAAACCTATTTCAAATAGAGATGTCTGAATTAATAGACTTTTAAGGTCTAAAGAATTCTGCTTAAGCTGTGATAATGTTTCTGTCAGTAGACTTGGGTTTTTTAATCCGTCTGGCTCACATATCTTAAGGATATTATCTATGATCTTTTTAATGTTATCAGAAGTATCAATGTACTTTAATGACCACAAAGGGAAACCTTTCTGTTTAGAAAACTCTCCTATGATTGCCCATCTTGCGTCTTTCAAACTTGTTACTTCGTTATGTCCAGGTAACTTATCCAAGTTGAATACCTTTATAAGATTCTTGCATAATTCACCACTTTCCTTACTTTCGAATTGGAAATTCAGTTTGTTACTTTCCTTCTGTTCTTCCCAAACCTTGAACATTTCTACTACATCATCAACAAGATGTTGTGCTTCTCTTGGCCTACCATTAGAATCAAAAAGTTGTTTGATATATGCTCTCATGGCAAATGCTACCATTGCCATACCTGCGTATGACTGGAACAAACCATAAGGAGGTTCAGTTAATTCTTTAAGTTTTTCACCAAGATTAAACTGCGTATTTTTCGCCGTATGGCTAAATATTGATTTTACCCTCTGACATACCTTGTATAAAGGATGATTCTGATCAACATCATCTTTGAATCTTAGGTTTTCATCAACACTATCTTGCAACAAATACTCAACATGCTTTGCTGGTCCACCGCATCGGGAGAGTATATCTTCTTTTGTATTGTATGAAAGGATTGCATCAACAGTTGTTCTTGTAGATGCCTTCTTCCAATATGTATTTGAAGATCTATTTAGTATGATTTCTAACGATTCCGGGCCACTACTGAATATTGTCGGAGATATTCTTCCGTTTATAAATGATGTGAGTCTATTTGCGCTATTTATTTCCTGATTTCCTCTAATATAGGAAGTGAAAATACCTCTACTAATATTTCTCATCCATTGACTTATCATATCAGATGCATCTTTAATATTAGCAGTTTGTTGCTCTGCAAGATTGTTCTTCTGTGCGCAAGAAGCTATCGCCATGTATTCGATGAATCTATCATAATTTTGTTGCCCCATAATGGTGTCGAAAATTATAAAAGCAACATTTTTGAATCTTTCATCTACTGACGCCTTTTCTGCAATTGAGTTAAGTTCATTCAACTCATTTGTAGTTCTAGCAAAGAATAAGGCAAGGAAAATCTCATATGAACGGGCTTTCTTTGCGTCTCTTTCGATATTATTAAGCAATACATATTCATTTGATGAAGTTGAATACATATAGCTGGAATATGGTCTGGAGACATTTTTAAGCATTTTGTTAATCTCAGTCTTCGCAGACTCGCCAAAGTTCACAACTTGAGAAGTATAAAGGAAATCCTTCTTTAATAGGTTCTCCTTTATTTCTTGAATTTCTCCAGTTGGAAGTGCTGAGAACTGTATAGTAAATAATCCCATTGGATTACGTTGAATGATACTTTTATCATTCAGATAGTCTAGTGCCTCATTGACGTCTTTTTCATAAGGTGTACCCAGAAATAACTTTATTATATTCTCTTGGCTAGGCACTACCGTAGGATTTTGTGCAATATTATTCAATGCATTCAAGAGAAGGATACCTTTGAATACGGCAAATTCTGTTCTACCCTGATGTTCAACATTCAGCCTGTAACTGTTATATCTCTCTGTTACTGCCGCAAACCTCATGTTATCAGCTGCAAAATCTCCTTCAACATAATCCCAAAGCATATCTGCGGTTACAGTAGCCCTGTTTAGATAATTCTCTTCACTATCCAAGAAATCTTTAATTGCATCACTCGCTAGAAATTGGAAAACACTTCTAGAGGAACTACCGACTTCTCGGGCATAGTAAGTAGCCAAATTTGCAGTGTATGGGTGTATTGGAAATACTCGTTGCAAATCTTCTTTGGTTTCTTCAGGACTTGTTGAATTTGTCGAAAACAGATTCAACATGTCTTGTTTATCTGAATAAAACTCGTGAACAAGTCTTGTATATTCATCACTGTCTGGGTTTATAATCTTAAATTTACGGGACATGATCTTGAAAGCAGATACAGTCTCCATATTATAGTGTGTATAATGATAGCGACCTTTCGTTTTAGTTGCTTCTTCTGCGATCAAGCCGTTAAAGGCAGATGGGTGAGTTATGAATAAGAAGTAGCTATTGTTTTCACTACTCATTAAAGCCTCTGTTATTTCCTGTAATGGGGTAAGAAGGCGTAAGCCAACAGCAGAACGCATTAATTCTGTAAATTCATCCCATACTATAAAGAGTCCGTCATAGCCGGTATTCTCTGACTTAAGTTTATTTTGTACATCAATAAGCCATTGCTTAAGATTTGAAAGCTCCAAATTTATCGATACACCGGTATTTCTTTCTGCTTCTCTTACTCTATTTAATACCTCAGTATTACATGACACAAGCTCACTTCTCAACTTTTGTATAGTAGGTGCTACACTTCTAAGTTGAGCGCTATCGTGTATCAATAACTCCCATATTCTAGGTTGGTTATCAATATGATTTACATAGTTGTCGAAGTCAGTTTTTACTGTAAAAGCAATCTTCGCCTTTTTAAGTGCATCATTGACACACCTCTGAATCTGGAGTGATAAATCACTCTCCTGGGATATTTCTTGCTGACCATACAATTGAACCGGCAAAAGTCTTATATTTTGCCTAAGTTCAACTATATCATTCTTAAGTTTCTTATATTTCGGCGCTGAATATTCTTGATTAACATAGTCATCAATATCCTCTAGAGTATCACACAATAGATGTTTTATTACTGCTGCAGCATGACTCTTTCCAGAACCGTAAGTTCCATCAATCCAAAAAGAACAATGCAGACTTATGTCATTATTTCTTACGGACTGAATTACTTTTCTCAAAATATCATTGAACTGATCATTTGCAATAAATGATTTCCAGGCATTTTCTTTTTCTGATTGAATGTTATATGCTGGTGTTGATTCTCTGAGTGTTACAATGTCACTATATTTTGTCGTCATAATCGTTTCTTTTTTCATGCACAAATTAGTAGTTGACTGTCATCTTTAGAGCTTCAAACGCAGTAATATCCTCTTTCAATGTAATATGCTCCAATCCCATATTGAGTTCTGCAACTAAAAGTCTGTTAGAAGAAGAATTTAATGTTCTAAGAAGTTTTACAAGTGATTGCCTATCTATGCCAAACTCCTTCACAACTCCATTCTGGATTGTATTGTCGTACAGATCTGAAACTCTAAATGTATATTGTCCTGTTATTTCCGCATATCTATATAATGAATAAATCAAAGCATACTCTGATAAATCATTATAGCTTCCACGTATGAACTCAGTCTTACTAATATCGCTCTTTTGATTAAATTCTCCACCGATCGGTGATGAAGTGAATGTGTTGAAAAGAGCATCCAAAGAATAAGAAAATGTTGTTAATCCTTCTTGATATTGGTCTTCGTATTTTGTTTTCAAAATAGCTTTAGAGTAAATACTTCCTGAATCAACATTTGTTATAAACCACTTTACCAAAGGTGATATGTTACAAAGGTTAATCCATATTATTTCCCATACTAAAGTAGGCATATCATCTTTTATTTGAGATAAGTAATTACCCATCTCAGTTTCTTTGCCTGTTTTATCTATTATTTCAGAATCCTTTAGCCACGATTTCAAAGAAGGCTTCTGTTTTGTTCCTAAAGTAGAACCACTCAAAAACTCTTCCTTTTCAATCATATAACTCTCAAGCCACTCTTCTCTCAAACCGAAGGTGCCATAACCACTTATACCGGTTAATTTTAAATTTTCTTTCTGTGCCATATCTAATGAATCTGCTACTATACAACCTTTATTATGAAATGTGAGACATTTTAGGCAATGAATACATTTCGATGTCTCTATTTTTACTTTTGGATATACGCTTAACGCTCCAGTTGGGCATTCTACTTCACATGCCTCACAGTTTATACAATAAGTTGACTTATACAAGGCTTTCTTAATATGACTTGTGTATACAACATCCTTCAAATTATGAAAATCAACCTCATATTTATCGTTTCCTAGAGTCTTTATCTCAAATGGATAAACATCTGTTTTATTCCTAAGTTCACCATACAATATATGGTTCCTTTCTGAAAGTGTACATTTCCCTAATACAGGAATCCAGGTTTCAGGCCTTAGAGCACTTCTTTCTATTTTTACTTTTAAGTCAGTTTTCTTCTGTTCGAAAGTTATGCTAGGGTTAACATCCATAAATTTACCACTGGCTCTGAGTTTCCATTTATGTCCCTTTACGTACTCATCCATATTGGGTATATTTCTTGCTTTTGCATAGCTTACTATTCTTTCCACAAATGGTGCAACCTCGTTTGGATAGCATTTATTCACTATCATGTCATCCCATTCAGAAGAGAAAGGGCATATCAAGCAGCCTACCCTAGGTTTTCCAAAGCGATAAGCAGGATTTATCGGTAGTTTATTCAGGAATAAATATAAGTAAACCTCAGTTGAACTCCAAAAGTATATTGGTCTGGCGTTAATTACGCCATTATGCTTAACTCCTTTACCTATTCTTTCATATGTAGAGCGCTTATTACTTTCTTCTCCTCTGGTTCCTTCAAAGGCTAATACTTTTGCTTGTTTATTAGTCCCTTCAACTTTAAGCATTCTATATAAAGGGGCCGTTTTCATCACTGAACAACACCATCTGTGCGTATCACTTGGCGTTCCTATCTTATCCCAATAATTAAGAACTTTTTCATGATTTCTGGCTGTTCGGAACAGTAGCTCAGGATACCTTTCATTGTAGTACTCCTTTACCTCCTCATATAGCTTTAGTGAATGAGGTAATTCATATCCGGTATCTGAATAAATAACCTGAAATGTAGAAGGTAACAATGCTCTAGTGCATAAATCTAATATGACTTGCGAATCTTTTCCTCCAGAGAAAGAAGCTAAGAATACATCTATTTTTGATGTTGTCTTAAATATTCGTTTTCCAGCCTCTTCTGCTACTTTTAATGGCATTATGTCAAAACTGTCACAGTCTTCTTTTACTATAGCCATTTTTCTCTTTTGTTGCTTCTCGAGTCTTTCTGCCATAATCTCAAAATCCATCTTGTTGGAATCTGAGACGTCTCTGATCCTCTTTGTTGATGAATACATCTGATAAGTGTCCTGAATAAATTCTATTGCTTCACTTTCTAAACGACGCATTTCATCTGAACATTTTTCTAACATTAACTCCATATTTATAGGAACTAATGTTAGTTTTTCGCAACCTTCCTGTAGCTCAATTCGAGCTTTGTCATATAAGTTTGCACCTTTGGCCTCAAATACAAGTTTACCTCTATAGAAATATTGTTTATTACATGCCCATAGCAATGGCTCTTCACATTTTGGATAATTCCACCCTAGTTTATCAAGACCTAGCAAATCTAGTTCCTCAAAAAAAACTGGTCTGGGTGAGATATTCAATGTATTTTCTGTCTTGTAATCTTGTAGCCTCACTCCTCCTGTTTCAGGATCCCATATTGTTTTATACATTTTCTTTTGTTGGTCTTATTAAATCTCTTATATCAACATCTAGTACATTAGCCATACGAGCTAAATGAGGTAATGATGGTTGTTGTTTATTGGAGCACCATCTAGAGACAGTATTCTCACTTAATCCTATCTCATTTGCCAACCATTTACACGTCTTTTCTTTATCAGCCAGTACTGCTTTTATGCGATTTTCTGCAATATCTTGTTGATTTTCCTTCATTATTAATCGATTATTCTATTTTAGAGCAACAAAAATAAGCCTTTTTTTTTAGTCCCGAGTATAATATGTTTATAATTTTATTCAAACTTATATTTTGGACAGTTTGATTCTGTCACAAATTCAAATTCAACTTCCCAAACTCCAGGTATCTCCCCCTGAATCTCTCATAAACCTGAGCATAATACTCCGGCAGATACTGTATCATCGCATCAACAAAGTCCTCCAAAGTAACAGCACACAGCTTGTATTCATACTCCGGCTTCAGGTACTCCGTAACTGACTTGATTTCCTCTTCGGTTGATGGATGATCCTTCGGTGAAAGCACTACAGAATACGAATCATTCAGCCCTTCGACCATCCTGTACCGCTCTGTAAGCAAAAGGTTTCTGTAAATCTGCGTAAGTTTTACTTTACCTCCCATCAGCAGCTCCTCAAAGTCCGCGCTGAACAGACCGGTATCAATAAGCATCTGTTTCTGCTCCTCACAATGGATGGCCTCGTTCACTCCGAGCACATCCGTGTATTTCGTCTCGATGGCGATGATATGCTTGCCACCTTTGTTGTCCACGAAACGGATATACGCATCCATGGCTGACTTGTCATTTGTGTAGTTCTCAATGGGTGTCGGTATAAACTCCAGACCGATTTCCGTCAGCTCAAATACCGGGAAGTTCCTGAAGACCGACCTCACGGCAAGCGTTACCATTGCCGGATCCTGCTTCAACAGTAACATCAGGGGATGGAACAGGTTGAATGCCATCGGCTGGCTCGAAAGCAGGTTGTTGAACAGCCTGAACTCCTCTATCGTCTCATTTTCCCTTTTGTTGGCCACTCTTTCCTTAGCATACTCGAAAGTTTCCTTCATCAGGAAGTTCTTTCCGGACACCTCACCCCCACTGATCATGTTCCCGTATTTCCGCTTGGAGGCTCTTGTTGGTCCGAATCCTTCCTCTTCACCTGTCTACACTCTGTACATAGACTGGAGCAGCCTTGCTTTCCTGGTGAAAGCATTGTCGCTTCCACATTGGTTTCCATATATATTATCCATTATTTTTCTATTTATTTGTGTAGTCCTCATTAATCATATTCCTTTTAAAGAAATTATGATATAACGTATTTCCATTATTTATAATTACTATATTTTGCTTTGATCTCGTTATAGCCGTATATATTACTTCTAGTTTATTTAGTGAACTATTTATTGTATAACCGTTACCATCACCCTCAGGTTGTAATAATATAATTACATTTGCAGCGTCCCATCCCTGGAAACTATGAATTGTTGAGAATTTTAATCCTCTATCCATCATAGTAAATTTCAACTTCTTTACAGTGTCATCCTTTAATTTATTATTTTCATCTATTGGTATAAATGTTGTTATGGTTGGCTCATTTGTTGTTTTCCGATAGTTGTATTCTATGTCTTTTAGGATAATAGAATTTTGGCCTAAAATTACAGTCTCATTGACATCAAAGCCTTCAATTCTTAATATACTAGATATAATTTGCACCAACTTATTTATATTTATTCCTGAATTATTATACATATACTTTAAACAAGTAAACATACCATCTTGGAGCAATTCTGCTTTTTCAAAATTGTCAGCATTTATGAAACCAAAATCATTTTGAAATTTCTTGGCTAAACTTGTCAATTGGTTGTTTGCAAATCTGTGGCATTTACTTAATTGTCGATTCCATTCTCCTCCAATAACTCCTATACGAATATCTCCATTCGAATCAATTTCTCTATTATATATATTCTGTTTAGGGTCTCCGAAAACAACAAATTCGCCATTTTCATTCAGGAATTTATTATAAAGAATTTGAAGCCACTCACTTTTATAACTTTGAACTTCATCTATAAATATGGCATCAAAATGATCTATTTCATTCTCTTTACCATCAAAAAAGTATGTATCATCAAATGAATTAAAATATACATGTTTTCCAATAGTTTGAGCTTGTTCCTTAAAAAAATGGTGATAGTGACTAATATGTAGCTTGTTCCAATAGAAATCTGCTCTTACTTCATTGATGCGATATCGTAAATAGTTAGATAAAGTTTTATTGTATGTCAAAATAAGTATATTACCACCAGTTCTAATTTGGGCGTTTACCGCCCTAGTTGCAAGAACCTGTGTTTTCCCAGCCCCTGCAACACCGCTAATTTTTTGTTTCCTTTTAGCTATACTATGTGAAAGATTCCTTTGTACTGTAGTTAAATTTATAGATTTACCTTGTCTATAAGAATGCCATTGGGGGGTTAATCCTTTTAATAGACTATCAAATAACTGCTTATCGAAAGACGCACGCTCTTGATTTAAATTCAACCAATTTAATGCAGACATCATTCTTGTTTTATTATTTATGACATCCTTACCTATCAAGGAAATAAATTTAGTATCTTCTTTTTCAAATATTTCTTTTATCTCCTCAGTTGTATTTTCTGTAAAAAAAATAGCAGTTTTTACCAATGAATAATTCTTCTTATCCTCTTCCGCTTTTTTGAATAATAATTCATTTTGTCTAAAAAACTCAAGACGAGTTTCTACGATGTCTTTTATAAATATATTATTTTCGTCCTCAATTGGATTAATATCATTCTCTTCGAGTTCATTCTCTTCGTTAACATCATCAAACACATCTGATTTTGTTAAAAATCTATTGCAGATGTTTATTATCAATATCCCTTTCTTCTCACATATCAATACCAAGTCAGCTTTCTTTCCATATATTTTTTGTTTTATGAGAATAATGTCATTGGGTGAAATCTGATTTAATAAATACAAGTATATTAAACGTAATTCTTCAGATATAATACCATTCTGAACTGCGAGACGTGGATCATATTCATTATATACCGTATTTTTACAGTCTGTAAAATCCGGTACCATAATATCTTCAATATTATTTACATTTAAAGGATTTCCATTGTAAACAAAACATTTGGTTTTACATGTAAACGTATAAAATGTGTCTGATGTTTTTCCATATTGGGAATCGTCTACATTAGAAAAATAATCCTGTTCACCAAAGATACTACAGAACTGTTCAATCTTATATGAATTACTATTTTTAGGCCCGATGCATAGAATAATATTATTTCTGCTTTTATCACTTACAATATTTGCCAGTTTACCTAAATCAATGCTATCAATATCTAGTATATTAGAAAATATATGAATAACATTTTTATATCTGTAACCTAATTCATGAATTTCATTTTCTTTTCCTGCTCCAGGTAAATAATTTTGTATTGGCTGTATACATACAGCACCATTAGTTGCAATTGTAAGATTTATTACTGCCCTTTCCAATGCAAATTTTGACGGTTCTATAAGTGTTATTTGTTTTAACCATTGTAGTAAATCATGTTCTTTAAAGCAGTCAACAACACACATTGAGCCAATACCTTGCCCGCATCCCCAATCAACAATTTCAATACTCCCTGATATATTATCAAAAGGAAAGTTCTGTAAAGCTGATCTACATTTTATCATATGCATTTCCCCATAGGCAGCAATATAACAATTTAAAGCATCTTCATTGTCTAATAAAGCAACACCATTATGAAGATCTGGAAATCTATATGGTCTTGTCTTATAATCTGAAGGCGTTAAACTTCTACATGTTTCTATTACATCTTGCATAGAAAGAGATGTTTTCGCTTTTATATGTTCATAGTATTCTCTCATTCCTTTATCTTCCGGTTATATTTTCATTATGCGGATTTTCTCTATGTTTTATATAATTCTGTTTAGCAATCTCCTTACTCGAATTTGCATAACAGTATTCACACAGATGCGGACATGTATTGTACTCTCCAATATCCTTGCTGTCTACACATCCGCAGACTTTCCTTTGACCTTTGTCTTTCTTATTTTTCTTATATTCTACACTAATCGCCCCAAAAATATCTTTCGTTACTTCTACTCCTATATGATTCATCAGCAGCATGTCATCAGAGAAGTACTTTATCATCAACTCATCATCTATACACTTGTTGTGCTTGATACCAAACATATCCAAGTCTATCTTTTCAGCGCATGTGGCCAGTTCGAGTTTCAATTCCTTGTTCATATCCACAAGCCCAGAAGCGAACTCTATCATATCTTCCTGCAAAAACTCTCTATACTGAATATTATTCTTATAGAGATTGTTCTGTACCTTCTTATATGACGAAATATCAGCAAAACTGAAGACAAGTTTCTCTGTATATCCGTTCAATTTGACTCCTATGTTGTAAATTTTCTCCAGGAGATCATCTACAGTCAAACCTTTGGCTAATATCAATGGGTCAAATCTCCATATTACTTTTCCATATCCTAATCTATCAACCAACCTCTTGAATGTATCCATTCTACTACTTAATGATGGTACACCCGTTTCCAGTTTTTCTTCATAATAGTCATTCAATGTAAACTGGATATAGCTATTTATGCCTCTATTATCTAAATAGTCCAATAAACCTCCTGTCTTAAGAAGCGGAGCCGGATTCTTTGACCAGAATACAATGAGCCTTGCCTTATCGTATGCCACATAAGATTTCATCCCATTGAAAGGGTTCTTCCAAACTGAATAACCTTTCTGCAACCTTTCCTGGAACCAGTCTGCATAAAAGGCAGGTATATCTGTAGCACGGCTTGCTGATACAATTATTGGTGCACCTGCTTCTACACTTATACCATCGTCTGTATTTATCGTTATCTTTTCCATTTTTACTCTTTACTCAAATCAGTTTGTTTCTAATAACTCTAAAATTACTTTCGAGGATAAGAATACACATAAATTTAATGGCCATTCTGTGTTACATGGTGTATTATCATCATTACAATTTCCAGCACATAATATCCCTACAACTTCTCCATTCAGAAATACAGGACTGCCACTACTTCCTGATTTAAGCTGTTTGTCTGTATCTGCCGCGTAGTAATTACCTTCTTTTAATCCATTTACTACAGCATTACACTCTACGTATTCTTCTCCTAACATACGCCAACTACAACTTTTCAATACACCACCTTTTTCTGGAACAACATCAGAAAGAACCAGCGGACTTTTGGCATTTGGTATAGAATATACCGCTATATCATAACTATCAGAATCATTCTCATCATTATGGAAAACTATCGGATTTATCAAAGGTATTTTTTTACCGTTCCATCTTATGCTTGGGTTTACACATTTATATATTACATGACCTGCTGTTATAAACATATCTCCGACCATTACACCGCAACCTTCATTATAGTTATCGGATATAATGTAAAGAACGTATTGCTTCATTCCTGTAATATTCTGAATCTTAACCATATTATATACTTATCAAAAATAATATATAACTAACCTTCCTTTGTATATTCGTAAGTATCCTTCATCATGAAATTCTTTCTAACACATCACCCCCACTGATCATGTTCCCATGTATTTACACTTGGAGGCTCTTGTTGACCCTACTCCTTCCTCTTCGCCTATCTTCACCCTATACATAGACTGGAGTAGCCTTGCTTTTCTGGTGAAAGCGTTGTCGCTTCCACACTGGTTTCCGTATATATCTATAATTTCCATTATATCTTCAATATTATTCTATCTATTACTTATAATATTTGAACCCTAATGTATCCTGTAACCCTCCAAAATTCTTTTGAAGATTATTGAAGACAGCTGATGTTTTGGTTCTTATAAGATACTCACCAAAGTAAGCTATATCATGAATTGCTGATAGCGAACTGTCCACAGACCTTGTGTAACCTGACAATATTTTTGCTTTAGAGTTCTCCTTAAATGCTTCTGCTCTTACCGGTGAACCTAATAGTGTTCTACAGCTGCTAAAATGTACAAGGCGGTTCTCAAATACATTGCCGCCTATTTCCATAAGGGTATCGAGTTGCAAATCCTCTTTTTCTCCTTCCAATTGAATAGCATTTGTATTGCCGTGAAAACTGAAATACAGAATGCTGTAATTATTCATGTATTCCTTCTTACTGAACTGCTCCAGATAATATTTCAATTCTCCAAGTGTTGCAACTCTTCTGTAAATGTATGGTATGCCATACATCTCACTTATATATTTCATTAACGGCTCAGAGTTAAGACTACGTCTGTTCCCTCTTTTCGTAATCTGCCATTCCGTTTCTATACAAATTATACCATGTTTCATAATTATAAGTTGGCTGTAATTTAATTATTTCATACTTTTTTATATCAGCTCAAAACTGTCTGATAATTGTTAGATGAAGAATCGCTAAATTCCCAGTTAAAAGTGTATACTTGATCTGGAATTAGTTCATCAGACGAAACTGACAATGGACACACAGGGAGGTTACTATTTGGATAATTATCTATTTTCCTAAAATTCCGAGTCCATATTTTGGTAAAGGATTTTTCATTACCATTTTCTTGATAAAAACCAACTAAATAATTAAGTAACTTAGTACCCCAACCCATAGGTTTCGGTTGACATAAATCATTGTATCGAGCATCATTTTTTTGTTCTCGGGATTTGCTTTCACACCTTTTAACAATATTTATAGATGGTTCTTGCTTATTTATTCTCTCTATTTTTCGTATGGATTTCAATTTTATTTGAAGACTGAAAGGATAATGGGAAAAAGGAGTCTTTAATACTTGACAAGGTACTACATAATCCCCCTCTTCTAACGGTTTGTTCGCAGGAACTGTGAGACTTATAGGAAATGTGGTCAGTGGATATCTTAGGTAAGATTTCTCCTCTTTCCTCTTCCTAAAATTTTTAAAACTTCCAGCCCTTTTGTTTTGGTCTTTTTTTTCAGATACAAAAGTTGCAACAAAAGTAAATTCCTCTGTTTTCCAATAGTGCTTCAATAAATCTCCAAATTCACTGACTGACAATTTTTCAAGCTCTTTTATAGTTGTATATTTTAACATATAATTCAATTATAATTATTTTTCTCTTTTTGGGAAGTATTACGAACAAAGATACTGATAATAGGAAAGATACAACTAAAAAATTGTATAATTTTGTCTATATTGCCGAAAGAAAACTGATTATGGAAACAGAACTAGAAAAATGCCTAACAGGAGAGATATGAACGCCATATTCCTATATTCATCGAATTTAAGACTAATACACATAAACAGTCCTTGGATACAATGCTTTGCCTTACAATGCAAAAGAGAGAAAGCATACCTTGCTGAAAGATATATTCGAAAATATTAAAAATAATGTTTCAGTAGAAAGTTCATTTGTATGTGATTATAAACGCCACATTACAATTGGCAATAATATCCACATCAACAGTAATGCTAAACAAAATACCAGATATGAAACATTAAAGGAGTTGTTGAATGTTTGCCATCTTTCTCCTTCAGGAATCGCATTTATTGGAGATACAACTTCTGACATAATGCAATGATGATGAATGGGTATGCTCATCTGCCACTTGTTGTATGGGAAAATTCTGCCAATGAGGATTTAGAAAGATGTAATCCTAGCAAAGTACTCAACTATATTGAAAAATTATTAGAATATCTTTTTAAGTCATCCGATGAACATTAAAGATATTTCCGTATTTTTGAAATCATAATTTAATCATTAACAGAATGTATTATGGGACAAGAGTTTTGCCAAAGTTGCGGTATGCCTCTCACTAATACCAATAAAGCAACAAACTCTGATGGAAGTTTGAGCAATGAATACTGTTCTCATTGTTATCAGAAAGGACAATTCACACAAGATTT
>OOAZ01001181.1_pt1 | contig 18846 bp, 16 predicted proteins | sample 1671221 | NCBI WGS metagenome assembly OOAZ01 (sample SAMN06348134, study PRJEB24527) | human gut metagenome | biome: human gut; feature: ankylosing spondylitis patient; material: feces | host: Homo sapiens | place: China | collected 2015-10
CAATAACTGTGAAAACTTTGCCCTTAGCAGCATTTTCTGTTGCAACAGTAAAACCCTTCGGACATTTTTGACTAAGCAGTCCTCCGACCACGATTACGATTCCGAACGCAACACCTAAGATTTGAAAGGCTTCCGTAATGCCGAATGCATCAATGAGTAAGTGCGCTACCGGAGGAACGCCAACGGAGCAAAAACCGTAAGCCGCCGTAGCCAATCCGCCTGCTAAACCAGGATGATCCGGAAAAAATTTAATGGAATTGTTAACGGTGGCGCTATAAGTCAGGCCGACACCCGTACAAAAAATGAGACCGTAAGAGATGCAAAGCGTAAGCAGAGACTCGGAGGTTCCGGCCCACCATAATCCAATGGCAACCAAAAGACCGCCAAGTACGATCTGCACTCGCGGACCTGCCCTGTCGTTAATGAAGCCTCCTAGTACCATGGGAATAGGCGCCAGGCCGTTGGCCAATGAAAAAGCCAGGGATAAGTCTCCGGCAGTAACAACATGACCTAATAGTTGAGACAGTTGTGCTGCTTTTGGCCCTGCAAAAACGCTCCAGGCATAGATCGAACCCGTGCAGAGATTAATCACACAGGCTATCGCCAATAGATACCATCTTTTTGTCAATATTTCCATCGATTCCCTACTCCTTGTTTATGATGATTTTGGCAGGGGCCTTAGGATTTGATTTAATGCCTAGGCCCTGCATATCTATGCCTTCATTAAACCTCCCCGGCGGCGTGTAAAATTCTCTTAGTCATCTATATGACATAGGACTTATTTCTAAGAAAACCCAAGGGAACAAAATGAAAAGTTCTAAGATCGTCAGACTGCCTCTTTACGCCCAGATAAAAGACGCAATCCTTCAAAAACTCTCCCAGCGTGAATGGAAATTTGATCAGCCTCTCCCTTCAGAAAGCAAGATGGCTGACGAATTCGGAGTGTCTGTCGGTTCAATCCGTCATGCTGTCGCTGAGTTAGAGGATGCCGGGATTTTAATTAGACGTCAGGGAGTGGGTACTTTTGTGCGCAGCTACAAAGACACCGGCTTATGGAATCGATTTCAAAAATTCATGCGCAAGGACGGACGTCTGCCTGTTTTCGAAAGCAACCCGCTAAGACTGGAAATCATCCCTGCTCCAGAGAATGTCGCAGAGAAAATGAAGATCATGCCAGGCGATCCTGTCATTCGCTGCTTGAGAGACATGAGTGACAACGGTGAACGCACCGGGGTTGATGTAGCGTATCTGGACCTCGCTACTTTCCGAGATTTAAAAATTGAAGACTTAGAAGATGTTAAGGGAAATCTTTACAAGCTCTACGAAGAGAAACTCGGAGTGTTTATCGCCGATGTAACCGATATTCTTGAATTCGTCATTGTTGACAAAGAAATTCAAAAGATTTGCGATCTTCCTCTTGGAACACCCTTATTTTTTGTGACGCGCCAAAGCCGTCTTCTTAATAAAAAGACAGTTGAAATTCGCTACGAATATTGTTCTGCAGTCAATTATCGCCTTCGCATCTAACTGAAAAACTCAGAGGGGGCGGGTCGCTACGATCCGCCCCCTCCAAGCTCACCCGCAATGTCAATTAAGCGGTTTTTCTTTCAAATAAGCCTTACAGAATGACAAGGCTGACAACTAATAGGATGAACATCACCGGCGCCGTTCTCTTGGCGACTTCCACAGGAGAAACACCGGCGATTCCAGCGGCCAAAATCAACCCGCCGCACAACGGAGAGGAAAGACGACCGAAATTGCCTCCAATCGCTGCAAGATAACCGAGGTTTTCAATCGTCATACCGAATTTAGCGGCATGAGGCGTAACTGCTTCATTAAAAGCAAATGCTGCAGCGTCTCCGGACCCCGTGAGGATACCTAAGAGGTACGGACCGACAGCCCCGCCGATTTTTGCTGCTCCTTGGGTCTGAGTCAGGAAGGCGACAAAAGAATCCACCACACCTGCGGCTCTCAGGCCTGCCGCAAATACGCCGGCTGCGATGATGATGCCGAGAATGTTTGCATAACCCTTACCCATACCGTTAAAAAATTCTTTCGTCACTTTTTCCGGATTTGTGCGTGTAACGGCCATTGCATAAACGGAGCCGATCAACATGGCTGTTGCCACAGACATCTTTACGGAAGGAACATAGAGTGAAAAGACAACCAGAAGGACCACGGGAACTAGAGGTGCAAGGGCAAACAATACATTTGCATGTTCGGGGAGTGCCGGAAGGTTTGCACAACCGCTTGTCTGAGGGTCGGAAGCAACACATGCTTTAGAGCCTTTGTAATCCTTATAGATAAAACAAAGAACCGTCAGAAGAATCAAGCCAAGAGCGGAAAGTCCGAGGGTGTAAACAGAGAACTTTCCGATGAAAGTCATTACTTCCATGGAAGCAAGCTTGGCAATAAACACATTATGAGAAACTCCGGGATTAATTAAGGCAGGGCTTACGCTGCCGACAACCGCTGCAGCAGCGATTGCAGGTTTAAAGCCTGCTCGAATCATAAGCGGAATCAGCGTAGGTCCCACAGCAGCGCAACAGCCTGCAGTTGATGGGATCGCAATGGAAACTAAACCTGTTACGGCGCAGCAGGCGGGAAGAAGAAAAATGCCGAATCGCTTTAACGGCTTCGTCAATAAGGAAACCAAATGTACGTCGCATTTGGTAATCGATACAACGCCTGCGAAGCCGATTGCAGAACAGATTGCGATGATCAGCGTTGCCGCAGTCATAGACTTATCGAACTGCTGAAAAGCCATCATCGGCTTCATTGACAATATTGCCATTAAGAAGCCGGCAGATAAAAGCACCAGACGTGTTTCATAACGTTTAACTAAAGCATAAATGGATGCTATTACGACGGCAGTTGCCATCCAAATTGTCCAACTCATATGATTTCTCCAAAGGTTTTAGGGATGATTTAGAAATGAGGAAATTCGAGGTTTCGTTTAGTTTTTATTGATACCGTTCGTTTGTTTCACCAGGTTTTGACAAAAGAGGATGGCAGGCGGCATCGTTTCTACGTCCTGCAAATCAAAATCAGGCTTATGGTGTCCTTGATTATTGACGCCCCACATGAAAAATGCGCCGTCGGCTCCGTGTTCCACTGCCCGCTTAAACAAGACCGTTGCATCTTCACTTCCGCCGACCCGATCAAAAGTACGAACTTTTCCGTAGCCTTCAACTAGGCTTGCTGTCTTTTTCAATAATTCGACGCCTTTAGGTGTGGTCATCAGGCTAGTTGCATGCCCTACGATTTTGATTTCGTATTTCGTTTCGTAGGCTTCGGCTGCTCCCTTCACGATATTTCTGACGTTGTTAACCAGAAATTCATTGACTTCTTCTGTTTCGCCTCTTGTTTCTAACTGAATTAGGGCGTGTACCGGTGTAACGTTTCGGCCCTCTCCGGCTGTCAATTTACCGATGCTTATCCTCGAATCGCCCTGACTCGTGCGACTTATTCCCTGCATCATCATGACAGCTGAACAAGCCGCTGAAAGCGCACTTCTTCCTCTTTCCGGAAAAGCGCCTGCATGAGATGGAACTCCGGTAAAGCGGATATCTAATTTAGAAGTTGCAAAGAAACCACCCGAACAGATGCCGATTTCTCCTTTTTGGCAATACATTCCGCAGTGTCCGGCAAAAAAGTAGTCAACATCGTCGACCCATCCCTTTGCCGCTATTGGGGCTGCTCCGCGAGTACCTTCCTCAGCGGGCTGGAAAATAAGGACGAATGATCCGCACAGTTCGTCTTTGTTCTCTCCGATCCATCTGGCCAGAGAAAGACCTAATGCGGTGTGGCCGTCATGTCCGCAGGCATGCATAAGCCCGGGAATTTGGCTGGCGAAACCCTCTTTGACGGGAAGATGGTTCTCGTCATTTGATTCCTGAACCTGAACGCAATCCATATCAAATCGGAAAGCGGTTTTAGGTCCCTTGCGTCCTGTATCAAATGTTCCGATAACGCCTGTGTAGCCGTTTGTTCTTTCCAAAAACTCTGCAGGAACGCCTTGACTTGCAGCCCTTTTCATAGCCTTCTGAACAAGTTCGGGGTCCCTGCCCAAGACTGCTTCCGCATCAATGACATCTAGACCAACTGCAACTTTCCAGCCCAAGGTTTTAAGACGATCGGCTACCAAATACGAAGTTTCAAACTCAGTCCAGCCCTCTTCAGGACGAGAATGAAATTTTCTCCTCGTTTGAATTGCCTCTTCAAAAATGTTCATTTACCGCTCCTAGTTATGTCGGAATTTCGATTCCCACATTAAAAACCTTTAGAAACAGCAAACCTACATAACTCATGTATATGACAAATGAGATATCTTCAGAATTTGTAAGCCCACTTTCTGAGGATGCAGCGTCAAACCAATTTTTTGGATAGACCTAATAATTTCTCTATTTTTCTAAGTCAACGTGTAACAAGCTAACTATCAAATAATTTCCCCTGAATAACTGATATTTTTGAAAGTCAGTTTCGAAGAAAAACGCAAAATTTCTCAAATAGCTAAAGGCCAGGTCTTAAACAAAATCATGCTGCTTATCAGATTTTGAAGGTTTCAATGCCTCAATTCATTAGTCATATATAAGTCAAAAGACTAAATCCGGCTATCAAGCGGGTCCTCCTTAAATTGAAAAAAGAGAATTTCAACCTTCCTCATTTCTAACTTCGGAGAACTTATGAACCCAACCAAACCAATCCTTTGTCTCGGTTGCTTTTTCGCTACCGCTGCCCTAGCACAGCCGGATGTTCAACTGTACGGAAAAGTAGACTTGGCAGTGCAATACACCAAAAATCCCGGCAAAGATGCCGTTGTCAATCTACAAAATGAAACCTCTCGCTGGGGTCTCCTCATTCGTGAAGACTTAAATGCTGATTGGGCGGTCAAAGCCTATTTAGAAGCCGGCTTCAATGCTAATGACGGCTCAGAAGCCACAAAAGGAGTTGCTTTTAATAGAAGGAGCATCCTGGCCGTTTACAACAAAACGATCGGAGAAATCGGCTTCGGCAGAATGGGAACCGTGCAATCCATCAGCTCTCCATACGGGATCGGTCTTCCAAACCTTGATCCTTTCAGAACTGCTTACGGGCCGGCCTATGAAATAGAAGGATCTTTCGGCGGCGACGGCCGTGTCAACAATGCGGTAACCTGGCTTTCCAACAAAATGAAGGGACTTCAAATCGGTATCAGCTACTCATTGGGTGTTGAATCGGATGAGTCAATTGTTCCGAAGAACGACCGCAGCAATTACCTATGAAAAAGGGCCTCTCCTTTTTGCAGTCGGCGGATCTCAGTTCCGTTGGGGAAAACTTCCGGCGGCGGACCTGTCAGCCGATATGTCCGCATCTGAAGCCGCAAAAACAATGGATCGAAAAAACTCCGAGGAGGTTTTCGGAGGCTTCCGTTGGAAAGCCACTGACCATACAACCTTTTATTTAGCGGCTCAATACATGAAAAATTGGCGAACCTTCGCTTATTGGAGGCCCACGAATGCCGCTTTCGGCAAGCAGCAAAAGGCGAACCCCTACGGCCTTAATGCAGTCAGCTTCTTAACAGGGTTCCGTCATCAATTCTCCGGCAATCTCTGCTGGGTCGGTGCGGCCGGTTATCTTGACGGCAGCATGAAAGATCTCACCGGAAAAAAGCAGGACGGAGAAAGAATGAGATTTGCTTCAGCACTTGAGTACAGCCTGTCTAAGCGGACTGTTGTGTACGGAGGCGTTGCATACGCTAGAAATTTCGGCCATCTTGTGACCTACAGTAAAGGCAAAAACCTTTACACGGGACTGGTAGGACTGATGCATAAATTCTAATTTCCGCCCGATTTATCAATACCGAGAGAATTATGGAGAAAGAAGCGGAAAAGCCCAAAACCGCTTCTTTTTCTCTGCTACAGGGAGAAAAAATGAGTACCAAGTTCATCGCAAGCGGAGACTGCTTCATCACTCGTGCAGTTCCGGAGAATGGTTATTCAGGCTTTACTGAACTTAAGTCATTAATTGAATCCGCCGATGTTCGTTTCACTAATCTGGAAATGACCTTCCATGATCAAGAAGGTTATCCTGCGGCCGCAAGCGGTGGAACTTGGGCCATGTCTGATCCGAGAATGCTCGATGAAGTCTGCAAATATGGTTTCAATCTCTTCAATACCGCCAACAACCACTCCGGAGACTTTGGTCAGGAAGGAGTGATGGCAACGATCAAACACCTGAAAGAAAGAAACCTGGTTTTTGCCGGCTCCGGAAAAAACTTACGAGAGGCGGCCAGAGCTTGCTACCTCGAAACCGGAGAAGCCAGAGTTGCTTTGATTGGTATTACTTCAACTTTCGATCCGGCTGCCGTAGCAGGCGGTCCGAGCCTTGATCTCATAGGACGACCGGGTTTGAACCCGCTCAGGTTTAAGACTTACCACCATGTGAATGATGAACATTTCAGGATGCTGAAAGAACTTGCCGAAATTTCGGAGATCAATAATCTTCGAACATTGAAGACTCAGGCAGGTTACCTTGCCCCTTTGCCTGACGACACTTATCCCTTTGGGAAGTTAACGTTCAAAAGGACAGAGAAAAAGGAACATAACGAGACCGTTCTTAACCAAGCGGATTTAGAGAGAACGATTCAAGAGATCAAAGAAGCTAAGCGGCAAGCTGATATTGTCCTTGTGAGCCTGCATGCTCACGAATTCCTCGGATTAGACATGGCACGACCGGCAGAGTTCTTAAGAATTTTTGCAAAGAAGTGCATCGATGCCGGTGCTTCGGTCGTAATCGGCCACGGACCTCATGAACTCAGAGGAATCGAAAAATATTCCGACGGTCTCATTTTCTACAGCTTGGGTAATTTTATTTTCCAAACAGAAACGGTAGAACGACAACCTGCTGAAGCTTTTACCAACATGGGACTTTCTGCAGATTCTCAGGTCGGAGACTTAATGGATAAAAGATCCGACGGGGGTACAAGGGGTTTTGTCGCTCAGAAAACAATTTGGTCATCAATACTTCCGATGTGGGAGGTAAAGGATGGGAAAATTACCTCTGTGGTACTTCATCCCATAGACCTTCAACAACAGGAACCTCGCTCGAGAAGAGGCAGTCCTCGCCTAACAAAATCCGAAGAAATCCTGCTTCAGCTTAGAGCACTTTCAAAAGAATTCAATACTGAGATTCGTATTCAAGACAGTAAAGGTTATATAGACATGAACGAATCAAAATGATTCCTTGATTTCTGCCTATCTTTGAAACGGATGCCGGAGCCAAATGGTATCTTGGAGGAGTAGTTTTAGGCCTTTGTGGTTAACCGCGAAAAGAGATGCGGAAAGTATTAACCTTATTTAGCCAACGCCGGAAAAATGAAATGAATATTGGATTTACAAGCGTTATCTAAGTCAGAAAGGCCGAGAATTCAATTCCTCGGCCTTCCCTCTAACTACTGCGTTTGAAATCAGTCATCAGAAGCGCCTTTTTTCGCTTCGGCTTTTGCTTCCATACGCTTTTTCTCGAGCTCTGCAATGTACTGAGGCGTAATGTCACTGGTAACATAGTCTCCGTCAAAGCACGAACAGTCAAAGCGCTTGATCTCGGGATTCAGTCCTCCGACGGCTTCCTTCATTCCTTCGATCGTCTGGTACACAAGCGCATCGGCACCGATTTCGATACGAATCTGTTCGGTAGGACGATTGTCGCCGGCAATGAGTTCTGCCGTTGTCGGCATATCAATACCGTAAACATTCGGATAACGGACGGGAGGCGCACCGGAAGCAATGAACACTTTCTTTGCACCGCTCTGACGAGCCATGCGGACAATTTCCTTGATAGTTGTACCGCGGACAATGGAGTCATCTACCAGGAGAACGTTCTTGTCTTTGAACTCAATGGCCATAGCGTTGAGTTTCTGGCGAACGCTCTTCTTACGAACAGCTTGGCCGGGCATGATGAAGGTGCGGCCGACGTAGCGGTTCTTGATGAAGCCTTCGCGGTAAGGAAGATTCAGAGTCTTGGCTAACTGAGCTGCGGCAGGACGAGAAGAATCGGGGATTGGCATGACCACATCGATGTCTTCCAAAGGAATCGATTTTTTGATTTCTTTTGCCAAGTTTTCGCCCAGTCTCAGACGAGCTTCGTAAACGGAAATGCCGTCGAGCTGAGAGTCGGGACGAGCCAAATAGACATACTCGAAAATACAGGGCGAATAGACCGGGTGTTCTGCGCACTGTTTCTTATGTAGGTCGCCGTTCTCATCAATCCAAATGGCTTCTCCCGGATGGACGTCACCCAGAATTTGGAATTCGCTGCCTTCCAGCGTCACGGATTCACTAGCGATCATATATTCGCTCTTTCCGTCTTCGCCGAGCGTTGTGCCGTAGCAAAGCGGACGAATGCCGTACGGGTCTCTGAAAGCCACAACACCATGACCGGCGATCATGCAGACGACGGCATAAGAACCTTTCACGCGTTTATGTACACCGGAAACTGCCTTGAACAAGGCTTCTTCATCCAGCGGATGACCCAGAGTGGCGAGCGCCAGCTCATTAGCAAACACGTTCAGAAGCACTTCGGAGTCGCTGGTCGTATTGATATGACGACGATCCAGTTCGTAAAGTTCCTGAGCCAGCTCTTCGGCGTTTGTCAGATTGCCGTTGTGAGCCAGAACAATACCGAAGGGTGCATTGACGTAAAAAGGCTGCGATTCATCCGCAGCCGTTGCATTTCCCTGAGTAGGATAACGTACTTGTCCAATACCGCAGTTACCGAGCAAGTCTCGCATATTGCGAGTTCTAAAAACGTCACGCACAAGGCCCATGCCTTTATGCATATGGAAATGACGTCCTTCAACCGTACAGATACCGGCGGCGTCTTGACCGCGGTGCTGCAGCAGCAGGAGTGCATCGTACAGCCTCTGGTTAACGGGACCGGAAGCGTACAGCGCCACTATTCCGCACATTTGTATTTAACTCCGAGGATTAAAGGTTAAGTTTTATTTACGTAATTCCATCAGACTATCGGGAATGTAAGGAGCGCACCATGTGATGCCCTTCTCAAACGCCGGCACCAGCGCAGAATCTTTCCACCAAAGCTGCTTGGAAAAGAACTCGGTCGTTCCGCCGAGAAAGACCAGCAGCCCGACAATGAGTAATCCGCGTAGAAAACCGAACAAACACCCCAAAAGCCTATCCTCTGCTCCGATAGAAACAGAGGCGAGAATACTGCGCAGTATTTTACCGACTAAACCGGCCAGAAATACGCATCCGATCACAATCAAAACAATGGAAACAAAAGTCCTTGTCATGAGGCCCATGTGGGCCTGGAACGGAAGGATCGCTGCCAAATCGGCAGAACAATAAAGAGAAACAAAGAAAGCTGCTACCCAGCCTACCAGGGCAAAAATTTCGCGAACCATGCCGCGGGAAACCCCAAGAAGTGTGGAGAGCAGGATGATAACAACGAAGACCCAGTCGAGCTCTCCGAGACCTAAGGAAGAAAAATCCACACTTACCTCACTGACTGGACTTTACCTGTATTCAAACCTGCCAAACCGAGCTTCAGCTTCTTTAGCAGATTTGAAAGGACCGGCCTGCACGCGGTAAATCCTGCCGCTCTTAGCCTGGATCGGGGAAAGATAGGCAGGCACTCCGGCCTTCTTCATCTTGTCCACAATGCCTTGAGCACGATTCTGGTTAGAAAGCGCGATCACCTGAATAAAGTACTGGCCCTTGGTAAGTTTGGGAGCGGAAGTCTCCTGAGCTTTCTTTTCTTCGGCCTGCTTCTTAGCCTCTGCCTGTTTCTTGGCTTCAGCTAACTTTTTAGCTTCGGCTGCCTTCTTCTCTTCTGCGGCCTTCTTGGCTTCTGCTGCTTTCTTAGCAGCTTCCGCAGTGTCGTTCTTGGCTTCAGGAGCCTTACCGGCGGTATTGCCGGAAGCGGAAAGCGCGACGGCAGCGGCCTGACCTTTACCGGAATTCACAGACGGGACGGGAGGAACCTTCGGCGCTTCTTCCGGCGCCGGAGCCGGCGGAACGGTGATCTTGGTTACATCAACAGAATTTTCTTTCGGTATCCGAAGCGGAATCGTGACGGCAGGAGGCGGCGCTTCCTTATCAAAAAGAATAGGAATCGCAATCGCGGCAGCCATCAGAAGCATCAGGGTACCGACAAATCTTCGGCGTGCATGAATCCATTTCTGACGGCGCAGCTCCTCTTCTTCGAGCTGCTGCTCGTCTTTTTTAGGCGCACGTTTAAACCAACTGCGCTTTTCGGGCTGCGGTGCGGCAGGCTCAGACTCAACATTAGGGGCGGCATGAGAAGCGGTTTCCAGATCGAGTTTGACTTCAGTCGGAGATTCTTTTGCGGCAGGAGCCGAGGCAAAAGGATTTTCTTCTATGTGAAGCGGCATCTCCTGCGCAGGAGCCGGAGTCGGTCTGACCGTTGCAAAAGATTCCTTTTGAGAAGAGGTCACCGGAGTCTGGATCGCCGACGGATGCGTTGCGAATTCACCGTCAGATGGCTGGCGGACACGAGTCGGAGGAACAGCAGTTTGCGAAGGATGCACCGTGCCGAATTGCGGTTCGTCGGAGAACCTTATAGGGTTGGGCTCCGAAGACTGCGGGGCGCTCATCCCTGGTTCCACATGAGGCAGCGGAACTTCGGGCTCTTTCTTTTTCCAAAAAGGCATACTGCTCTTCCTTTCTTTTTAATTTCGTCCGACTTTTTCCTTTAAATATTCAATAGCTGAAGCCACTGTTAAAAAGGAACCGAAGGTGACTATTCTATCAGTCTCGTGCGCCTCTTCGATGGCTCTCTGAAGAGCTTCCTCGACGGTCTTGAAAGTCTGAATTTTTTCCTGAGGAACGCCTGCTTCACTTAGCATAGCGCAGAGATCCTGTGCGATTCCGCCTCGCGGACCTTGCAGATCCGACAAATACCACTTGTTAAAGCTCGAAACCATGATCCGGCAGACTTGAGGGCGGTCCTTATCAGAAAGCATCCCGAAGACCGCAACCTGACGTGTTGCCTTCGGAAGCTCACTCAGCGTCTTTGCCAATTCTTTGGCCGCATGGGGATTATGTCCGACATCTAAGTAGACCTCCGGTGCATTTCTGACTTTAGAGAAGCGTCCGGTAATACGAGTATTCAATAAAGCTGATTCAAATGCTTCACGCTTAAGCGGCAGTTTTCCCTGCATGCATTGAAGGGCTTCGAAAGCTCCGGAGGCATTGTTCAGCTGATGTTCGCCGGACATCGTCGGCAACGGCAAATTCCTGAGCTCGCCCCTTGACCCATAGAAATTCCAGGTCTTATCGCTGTGATTGTGCTCAAACCTGAAGTTCTTTCCGATAACCAGGAGTTCGGCACCGATTTTATCGGCGTACTGCTCAACCGTAATCGGAGGATTAGCGTCAGCGCAGATAGCCGGCTTGCCCGAACGGTAAATGTGAGCCTTTTCCCAGCCAATAGATTCACGGGTAGTTCCGAGATAAGCCGTATGGTCAATTCCGATGCTCGTAATGACGGAGACGGAAGGCTCAACCGTGTTGACAGCGTCAAGACGTCCGCCGAGCCCGATTTCTAACACCACGGCATCAAGATCTTTTTCCGCAAACAGAAGAAGAATGCCGAGCAGCGTGTATTCAAAGTACGACAGCGTCATCTCGCCGCGAGCGGCTTCGACCTTCTCGAACTGACGAATCAGTTCTTCGTCCTTAGCGTCTTTTCCGTTAATTCGAACTCTTTCGTTGAAGCGGATCAAGTGCGGAGAAGTATGGACACCTACGGAATAGCCGCCGGCTAACAGTGCCGATTCAATAAAAGCGCAGGTAGAGCCTTTACCGTTGGTGCCTCCGACGGTAAACACGGGGCATTTAAAGCGGATGTCCAGACGCTTGAGCATGGTTTCCATGCGGTCAAGGCCTAAATCTATTGCCTGTGCGTGCAAACCCTCAATGTGATGAAGCCACGCATCCAAAGTCTCAAATTTCATTGTGAATAAACTAAAAAGACCGCCGAAGCGGTCCGGAGAATGCTACTCAATCGCGTCCAAAGACTCTTTTTGGAAGAGTGCAATGAGTTTTGCGATTTCCATCTTTAAGTTTTTACGATCGACGATCATGTCGATGGCGCCCTTCTGCAGCAGGAACTCGGATCTCTGGAATCCTTCCGGAAGCTGTTCACGAACGGTTTGTTCAATGACGCGCGGGCCGGCAAAGCCGATCAAAGCCTTAGGCTCAGCCATAACGACGTCGCCCATGAAAGCAAAGCTTGCAGACACGCCGCCCATCGTCGGATCGGTTAAGACAGAAATGAACGGAAGTTTGTGTTCTGCCAACTTAGCGATAACTCCGGTTGTCTTGGCCATCTGCATCAGAGAGAAAAGACCTTCCTGCATACGAGCGCCGCCGGAAGCGGTAAAACAGACAAATGCTGCCTGATTATCAATAGCGGCCTGAACAGCACGAGCAAAGCGCTCTCCGACAACCGAGCCCATGGAACCGGCCATAAAACCGAATTCAAAGACGGCAACGACAGCGGGCATAGCATGGATGGTGCCTGACTGCACAACTAAAGCGTCGGTTTCTCCGCTCGCAGACTGCGCCTGCTTAACGCGGTCAGGATATTTTTTGCTGTCCACGAATCCAAGCGGATCGACAGGACGAATTTCCGCACCGATTTCCTGACGATTTTCAGGGTCGAGAATCATATCCAAACGCTGACGAGCACTCACGCGCATATGATGGTTGCATTTCGGACAAACGTTAAGGTTGTCGCGAAGCTCCTGAGCGTAAAGCGTCGTTCCGCAGTTGGAACACTTTGTCCACACGCCTGCAGGAATATCTTTTTTGGCAGTTTCGCCGTTACTCCGACTGATTTTCGGGAGCACTTTATCGAGCCAACTCATAGTGCAAATTAGTTTCTTTTTACTGAATCTACTGATTCTAATCGAATCCAGCCGCTCTGCATGAACTCAAACTCATTGAGTTCGTTAACAAAAATTTGTCAGCCGGGAAACGGCGAAGCTCCGTGCTGAGGCAGGCCAAAGATTTCCGGATAGCCGACGCCGGTCAGATAAAGTCCCGTTGGATAGAAAGTCGGAGCGGCCGCCTGTCGGCTTTTTGCTTCCAAAACTTCTCCCATCCAATCAACACTTCTGGCGCCCGTGCCTACGTAAACCAGACAGCCGACGATATTTCGAACCATGTGATAAAGGAAGGCGTTTGCCTTGACACGAATCTTGATGAATCGTCCGAGACGAATGACATGCAGATATTCAATATTTTTCACCGGCGTCTTGCTCTGGCACCCTGCGGCACGGAAACTGGAGAAATCATGTTCGCCGACCAAGAACTGGCCTGCGGCTTCCATGTTCTTTTCGTTGAGCGGACGGAAGACCCAGCCGGTTCTGCCGGAAAGAATCGGAGAACGAACCGGCTCATTGACGATCCAGTATTCATAAGTCCGACTGCAAGCGGAAAACCTCGCATGGAATTCGTCCGGGACGACTTTCGCCCAGCGAACCGCACATTCCGTCGGAAGATAAGAATTCAAGCCGCGAACCCAAGAAATCTCCTTACGGTCGGCTCCCGTATCTAAATGGATCACTTGACCTGTGGCATGAACATTGGCGTCTGTGCGCCCGGCACAGACGGCTTTAACTTTTTCACCCGTAAACTGAACAACGGCCGCTTCGAGATAATCCTGGACTGTTTGTCCGGAAGGCTGGGTCTGCCAGCCCTCGAAAGAACGGCCGTCGTACTCGAGTCCTAATGCGACTCTCATCGGCAATTAGGCTTTGAAGTCAACGAGAATACGCAGCATGCGGCGCAGCGGTTCGGCAGCGCCCCAAAGGAGCTGGTCGCCGACTGTGAAGGCAGTGACGTATTCCGGACCGAAATTCAGTTTGTGGATACGGCCGATAGGAACAGAAAGCGTTCCGGAGACCTTGGCCGAAGTCAGTTCATGAATAGAATCTTCTTTGCGGTTCGGAATGACTTTAACCCACTGATTGGCTTCAGCAAGAAGTCTTTCGATTTCTTCGCAGGAAACATCTTTCTTCAGCTTGATCGTCAAAGCCTGAGAGTGGCAGCGCATGGATCCTACGCGAACGCACAAACCGTCAACGGGCATGCATCCGGGCTCTCCGATAGCGGGTTTGCCCAAAATCTTGTTAGCTTCGGCACCGCCCTTCCATTCTTCGCGGCTCTGTCCGTGTTCGACTTCTTTGTCGATCCAGGGGATCAGGCTGCCGGCAAGAGGTACACCGAAAGCTTTGTCGGGGAAGTCGGTAGAACGAAGTTCTTCGGTAACTTTGCGGTCGATGGCCAGAATGGCAGAGCGAGGATCTTTCAGATCTTCAGCAACAACGCCGTAAAGAGCACCCATCTGTTCGAGCAGTTCGCGCATATTGGGAGCACCGGCGCCGGAAGCGGCTTGGTAAGTCATGGAAGAAATCCATTCAACCAAATCAGCGCGGATCAAACCGTCTAAGGCCATCAGCATCAGGCTGACCGTGCAGTTGCCGCCGATGTAGTTCTTAACGCCTTCGCGCAAACCCTTCTGAATCACGTCCATGTTCACGGGGTCGAGAACGATGATGGCGTCTTTTTCCATACGCAGCGTGGAAGCGGCATCAATCCAGTAGCCGTTCCAGCCTTTATCGCGAAGCGGTTTGAAGTGAGCTTTTGTCCAGTCACCGCCCTGGCAGGAAATGACTACGTCGCAGGCTGCCAATGCGTCCAGATCATCGGCATCTTTAAGAATAGGATCTGAATTAGGGACTTCCGGTGCTTTGCCACCGGCGTTACTGGTAGAGAAGAATGTGGTGCTGACAAACTTAAAGTCGTCTTCCTGCTTCATTCTGTCCATCAACACGGAGCCGACCATTCCCCGCCAGCCAACCATACCTAACTTCAACATTTGTGTTTCTCCTATCGAGTAGTGCTTCACTTTGCTTTAGAGCGCGGCGACAACCGCATCTCCCATTTCAGAACAGCTGAGAAGCTTGCAGCCTTCGCTGCGGATGTCTCCCGTGCGGTATCCCTGAGCAAGAACTTTCTTAACCGCATTTTCAATTCGGACTGCTGCTTCCTCCATTCCTAAAGAATAACGAAGCATCATGGCCGCTGACAAAATCTGGGCTAGAGGATTTGCAATGTTCTGGCCGGCAATGTCAGGTGCAGAACCGTGAGAAGGTTCGAAGAGGCCTTGTCCTTTCTCGTTCAAAGCGGCAGAAGCCAGCATACCGATGGAACCGGTAAGCATAGCGGCTTCATCAGAAAGGATGTCGCCGAAAAGATTGCCGGTGACCATCACATCGATCTTCTTCGGAGCCTTAACAAGCTGCATGGCTGCGTTATCGACGTACATGTGTTCGAGAGTGACTTCCGGATATTCTTTGCTGACCTTGATCATGGTGTCACGCCAAACCTGGGAAGTTTCCAGAACATTGGCCTTGTCTACGCTGACAAGGTGTTTGCTGCGGCCCATCGCGGCCTTGAATGCGACGTGGGCAATTCTTTCAACTTCGGGAACAGCGTAACGCATCGTGTCAAAACCTTCTTCAGTACCTGCAAAAACACCGTCCGGGCTGATACGTTTGCCTCTGGGCTGGCCGAAATAAACGTCACCGGTGAGTTCGCGAACGAGCAGAAGATCCAGACCGGAAACAAGTTCGGGTTTCAGGGAAGAAGCAGCTGTGAGTTCCGGATAGCAAATGGCCGGACGAAGATTCACAAAAAGGCCTAAAGCTTTTCTTAAGCCGAGGATGGCCTGTTCGGGACGGAGATGGCGAGGCAGATTGTCATATTTGAAGTCACCGACTGCACCGAAAAGAACGGCATCGCTCTTCTTGGCGAGTTCCACGACTTCAGCGGGAAGAGGATGACCGAAAGCGGCGTAAGCGACACCGCCGACTAAGGCTTCCTCAAATTCCAGAGGAAGCTTGAGCGCCGTTAAAATTTTAAGGGCCTGGGCCATGATCTCGGGACCGATGCCGTCACCGGCGAGAACTGCAATTTTTTTCATATTGGTTTTCTTCTCTTAGGTTTGATTAATAAATTGTTTTAGCGAGCCAGGGTTTCTGGTTCAGACGCTGCTGTTCAAATGCCTTGATTTCGTCAGCGTGCTGCAGCGTGATGCCGATATCGTCCAAGCCGTTCAGCAGGCAATAACGGCGGAATTCAGGAACTTCGAATTCATGGCGTTTGCCGTTGGGTTCAATCACAACGCGGTTGACCAGGTCGACGGAGAGCTGATAGCCGTTGTTTGCTTTGATTTCATCAAACAAGTAGTCAACCACAAACTCCGGCAAACTGATCGGGAGCAAACCGTTCTTAAATGCGTTGTTGTAGAAAATATCGGCAAAGCTCGGTGCGATGACCACTCTGAAGCCATACTGCGTCAGCGCCCAAGCCGCGTGTTCGCGGGATGAGCCGCAACCGAAATTCTTGCGCGCCAGCAAAATCGTGGAACCTTGGTAGCGAGGCTGGTTCAAAACGAAATCCGGATTGATCTTGCGGGTGGCAGGATCCATCCCCGGTTCGCCTTTATCGAGGTAACGCCATTCATCAAAAAGGTTCGGACCGTAACCGGTGCGGTAAATTGACTTTAAAAACTGTTTCGGAATTATGGCATCGGTGTCGACATTAGAGCGGTCTAAGGGAGCGACAATGCCTTGAAGAACTGTGAATTTTTCCATTTCTGCCTCTCTTAGAAAAGTTTGCGCACATCAACAAAATGACCTTCGATGGCTGCCGCAGCGGCCATGGCCGGAGAGCAAAGATGCGTGCGGCTCTTATTGCCTTGGCGCCCTTCGAAGTTTCGGTTGCTGGTTGAGGCACAGCGGTCGCCCGGCTCTAAGCGGTCGGCATTCATCGCCAAACACATCGAGCAGCCCGGACGGCGCCACTGGAATCCGGCTTCAATAAAAATCTTGTCCAGCCCTTCATCCTCGGCCTGCTCTCTGACGAGTCCGGATCCCGGAACCACCAGAGCCTGTTTAACCGTAGGAGCCACTTTCTTACCAAGCTTGCGCACCACATAAGCAGCGGCTCGAATATCTTCAATACGGCCGTTCGTGCAGGAACCGATAAAGACGTTGTTCGGAGCGATCGAAGTCATCGGTGTACCGGGCTTCAAATCCATGTATTGATAAGCGCGTTCCCAGCCCTCACGTTTGACGGGATCTTTTTGATCTTCGGGAATCGGTGTGCAACCGGTGATCGGTGCGACCATCTCGGGAGAAGTTCCCCATGTGACCATCGGAACGACGTCTTCTGCCTGAAGGTTGACTTCGATACTAAACTTGGCGCCTTCGTCCGAATGAAGTGTCTTCCAGTATTCGATGGCCTGATCCAGAAGCTCGCCTTCCGGAGCCAGAGGACGGCCCTTCATGTATTCAATCGTTTTATCATCACAGGCGACTAACCCGCAGCGTGCACCGGCTTCGATGGCCATATTGCAGAGCGTCATGCGGCCTTCCATAGAGAGCGCACGAATTGCAGGGCCGTCAAACTCAATGGCGCACCCTGTTCCGCCGGCCGTTCCGATCTTGCCGATAATGTAGAGCGCAAGATCCTTAGCAAAAACGCCGGGCTGCAGTTTGCCTTCCACATGCACGCGCATGTTTTTCATTTTCTTCGTGAGCAGCGTCTGGGTTGCCATCACGTGCTCAACTTCACTCGTTCCGATACCGAAGGCAATTGCTGCACAAGCTCCGTGGGTGCTCGTGTGAGAGTCACCGCAAACGACAGTCATGCCGGGAAGCGTTGCACCCTCTTCCGGTCCCATAACGTGGATGACGCCCTGTCCGCGGGACAGGAACGGGAAAAACGCCGCACATCCGTTTTGACGAATGTTTTCATCCAATGTCGTGACCTGCAGCTTGGAGATCGGATCAGTAATGCCCTCCATTCCGGCTTCCCAACCGGTCGTCGGTGTGTTGTGATCGGCTGTGGCCACAATCGAGCTCTTGCGCCACAAAGGACGGTTGTTCATGCGCAGTCCCTCAAAAGCCTGGGCACTGGTCACTTCGTGGACCAGATGACGGTCGATGTAGAGGGTTGCAGTGCCGTCTTCTTCCATTCGGACGACGTGTTCGTCAAAGATTTTGTCGTAGAGTGTTTTAGGGGATTCCGGTGTTCTCATTTCTTACTGGTATCACTAAATTTTTGAAGTAATTCTTTGAGTATGCCACCGAAAAGCACGGCGAATAAAAATCTGTAAGATTTTCTGACTGTCTTCGGTCAGCAATTTCACCGAGACGCTAACGAATTCCGAAATTTTTAAATTTTTTGCGATTTTTTTCGCACCCTTCCGTTGACGGATGGTATGAGCAATTAGAATGGAGGGCTGAGTGTTTGTCCTGCAGTGCTTTTCCGCATTGCGGAACGTAAAAGTCCTACTCGGTTTCTTCTTTGAGACAGCCGGAAATTGTTTCAGCCGTCATGAAGAAAATAATTTCGGCTCGATCTGCTGTCTCAGCGAAAGCAAACCTGGTATGTCTTGAGCGCTCTCTTTTCCAATCGCTTAAATTCAATCTCAAATGGACTGGTTTGCTTCAATCGTTTCTTCTTTAAATAATGTCCTTTGGTCGTATGTCCTTATCGGACTTTTAATCTGCGTCGGCCTTTGGTTCACGTTCTGCACTCGTTTTGTCCAGATCACCAACGTCAGGGAAATGTTCCGCTGTGTTCTGGAAGGGTCACGCACTCCAAGGCCTGAAGGACACATCTCTCCCTTCCAGGCTTTTTGTATTTCCACCGCCTCCCGCGTCGGCGTCGGCAATATTGCCGGTATTGCTATCGCTGTCGTTACCGGCGGTCCAGGCGCCATCTTCTGGATGTGGGTCATTGCCAC
>OOAZ01001184.1_pt1 | contig 18795 bp, 8 predicted proteins | sample 1671221 | NCBI WGS metagenome assembly OOAZ01 (sample SAMN06348134, study PRJEB24527) | human gut metagenome | biome: human gut; feature: ankylosing spondylitis patient; material: feces | host: Homo sapiens | place: China | collected 2015-10
AAGAAGAACTATTGGAAGCCATCTACGGCACAGTTGAGAGATTGGAGCAGAAAGTCGATGAACTTTCTGCCTCACCAAAGAATACAGAGGCGGAAAGCACTCCAGTCTCTGTAAGTGTTGATACAAGCAAGCTTGAAAAAGCAATCCTTGCTATGGCTGTAAAAGAAGGGGAGTCTATTGACAAATTGGCAAGATTAAGAGAAGCTATCTGCATCTTTACCGACCTTACCAAGAAAGAAGCAAGCAACGGAGAACAGCGAAGCAAACTCTTGTTTGATGCAATTAATCAGGTGAAACAAGAGCTGAATGCCACATCAAAAAATGTGCAGGAAAAACTTCACGCAATGGGTAATACACCTCAAAAAAAGATTGTCACCCATCGTTTCGAGCCTACTTCAAAGTATGTTCTTCTTTTCATTGGTGGCTTGGCTCTATCCCTTGTAATTTCCATTTGGGGCAATTTTACCCAATGGCGAGAGTACCAGGATTGGGAAGAGGCAGACTTGAAATATCGTGCTTTGAAGATGGTGCTTCCATCTGACGACCCCAATGTTCGATACATCGAAAAGAACTTCTCTGTATGCCCTAATAAAGAAGTTATTGAGAATGTGAGAACTCATGTAAATACTTACGAGGACTCAATTCGCTACCATAACGAAATGATACAGATGGCAGCAATTAAAGATAGTATTGCTAATAGCCTATTTAAAGAGGCGAATGAAATTAAAAAGAAAATTAATCAGAAATAATAGACAACGACCATCGGCAATAATCTGCTCTCTGCTGGGTATGCTACTTTGATGGAGACGTATCTCGAATGGTACCCAAAATAGGAACCGCCGTATGCCGAACGGCACGTACGGTGGTGTGAGAGGTCGGTAAACACAAAAATAGGAGATAAACACCTATGATTAGTGTTTACCTCCTACTCGATTCAGATATATCCTCTTGTCATCAATTTGTATGTCAAGATTCCAATAATCTCAACACTTATAATAACAAAATTAAGCCCCAAAGAAATAAAAATCTTTTTACGGGTAACCCTAACATTCAATAGTATTCTTTTTATAATTACATAAAGCAACATTATTAAAGACATTAAGAATGAAGTTATAACAAACGAAATACATCCTCTAATGAAAATGATACGAGAAGGATCGCTATGATATATTTCCATAACATCGTCTTTACTTCCTAATGAAAAATAAGATAGAAAGATTATTATAGGAAATTCAATCAAAGCAAATACTATAGTCGTTATCCAACTGTTATTTTTTAGTGCCGTTTTCATTAAATACCTGAAATCCGTTTATTTTATAAAAATTAGTACCAGGTGATGCCGCTTGCAGGATGGTTTACTTCCGTGCGGCGGTCACCCATGTCGTAAGTGGATGTGGTAACATTGCCCTCCGTGTCTGTAACCCTTACAAGTCGCTGGATGCCATCGTACTCGAAGGTGGTGGTAATCTCACCGTCTGGGCCGCTGTGCTGGATGGTGAGCATTGTACAGAATGATTTAGTATCATCACTTATGAGAACACTTTGTTTTACATCTTTTTTTTTTGCTATGCTTTTTTAAAAATCTATACATAATTGTAGATATAACAATAAACAATACTAATATAAAATACGATAATACCCATGTGAAAATAGAAAAAATAGTGTCATTGACCCTTATCTCTATTCCATTATTGTAATATAGAAGGTCATATGGTACGGTTTGGGTTGCAAAAAAATTAATCAAATAAGATTCTGATGAGTTTAGGTTTATAAAATATACTATAAATGCGCATAAGCAAATTAACGGTATCTTACAAATCCAATCTCTTTGAACTCCCAATAAATATACAGTTATCAATGCTAAAATAGATATTGGAGACAATATTATCCAAGCATAAAGTAATACGATTGGAAACCAATTTATTATGTCATGAACACTGCATGATATAATTCCTAATATTGATGTCATAAGAGCACATATTAAATATGCTCTTATGACCATTTTAAAACTCAATTCTCTCATTTAATATTTGTTAAGGATGATTGTGTTCATCATTTCATTACGGAGTTGGTCGAGTTCCCTCTGACTCTGAACAGCTTTTGACTGTTCCTCTACTGTCCACGGTTTAATATCACCAAATCCCCAAACAAGACCTGATATTTGCTTCCTCAAATCCTTTATCCTACTTAAAGGAACCCCCGCTTTATAAAGCAACGTACTTGAACTTGAATTACAATTACCTTGTGTTTGTTCGAATGGCTCTAAACAGTATGTAATATTGGGATTATTTCCAAAGCTATTACCTGTTTTAATAACCATCTCATCAAATTGCTCAACAGTCATGCCTGAAGGCGGTGTGATAACAATTCGATTTTTTACAAAATTACTCGGAGCCTCGCCCTTCATTGATTTTTCTTCATCCATATAAGTGACTTTTACCAATTGTCCGCCAAAAGGATTATCTGTTTTTGAACCAAAAGAAAATTTAACTGAAGGCTTTCCATTACGTTTTACAACAATGAAAGTATGAGTTGCCATGGATAATGCAGATTGGATTTTTTTATTATCCATTGGAAGACGTGTCGCATAAAGAATAGTTGAATCGCCTCTTTCATCATAGTGGCATATAGGGTTGTCAAGAGTAAAACAATAAGGAGATGTCTTATATTTTTCTGCAAATCTATCCACACTCATCCAAAGACTCAATCTTGACTCATAGTACCTCGCACCGTAGTAGTACATACCCGTCTCCTCATCAAATTCCTTTGCGTTGAAGAGATAGGGCGTGTTCCAGATGTTGTTGCGTTCCTCTATGAAAACCTCTCCGAAAGGCACATACTCAATATGCTGCACCACCTCGCCGTCAAGGTTGGTGATGTAACTACTGCTACCCAAATGGTCTGGGTGGTAGTAGAATTGCATCTTCTCGTAATCGTCGTTCTCCTTAAAGTTACCATTGACAGCCTTAGCCTTGGCAATGTTTGCGGCCATAGCACGTGCCTGAGCAGCCTCCAAGCTGCCGTCATTGCAGCAGAAGCCCTTGCCGTCCACATAGTCGTTCTTGTCCTCGCCATTGTACGGCACTGCAAAGGTTGCATAATTATCCTTGATAACCTGCAACTGTTGAGTATATTTTCCCTTATAATCAACAGAAAGGCCATCAGTCTCGCTACCTGCATACTGGATGCGGCGTGGGTCAGAACCGTAAGAGTCGAAGTCTCCAATCTTGGAAACGACACGCTGACTACCAATATAGATATGCTTGGTATAGCGTCCGTCTTGGTTGGCAACGAGGTAAGGAGATACATACAATGAGAACTTGGCGGTGTTCGTGCGACCTCCAGCAAACTCTGAGTTCACATAAACCTGGTCACTCTCACCTGATGTCTTCACCGTACGCTCACCGTCTGCATCATACCAATAGTTGGTCACGAAGCCATTGTCGTCAGAAGCAAGGAGACGGTTCTCCTCATCCCATTTGAGTTTGCGTTCCGTGGTCTTCTCGTCAGCCATGCCATCCTTCTTTGTACGGCTTGTATTGACATAGACAAGATTACCGTTGGCATCATACTCATAAGCATGATTGTTGTTCACATTCTCGCTTTCTGAAGGCGTCTCCTCTGTGCGGTAGTTCACATCCTTCACATTGGCGAGTTGGAACTTCTTGCCAGTGTCTGTTCCATAGGTGTATGACAAATCATAGCCAGCATTCAATGTGCCGTTGAACTGCACATTGTTCTGCGTGAGAATCTGACGCTTCGATGTGATACGGTGCATGTTATCGTAGCCCATCGCAAGAGTGTAGCTTGCGGTCTTGTTGTCTGCACCTGTGTAAGTACCTGTTGCACTGACAAGACGATAGAGTGCATCGTATGTATAGGTATGGGCCATCTGCCCGCCAGCCTTTCCACTCTGTGGAACTGACGCACCGTTTACCACGCTGAGCACGTTGCTCACCGCGTCGTAGGTATAGGCATAGTCCATGATGGTGCCAGCCTTGGCATTGACCACGAGGTTCTGCAACCTGCGGCGCTGCGGGTCGTAGCTGTAGAATGTCTCGGCACCGTTGCAGTACTTCAGGTAGGTGCGCTGATCGAACTTGTCGTTCCATATACAAAAACTTAGTTTATAGCCACAAGCTCTACTATAATACTGATCCATTAGGGCTTATTTCCGTTTCAAAATAACTTCATCTAATTTTATTTTCTTTCTATTTAGGATTTTAACAATATATTCTCTTTTATTTGAATACCCATTTGATAATAATACATCAATATCTTTCTCTTCTCTACATTTCAATAACAAGAAGTCTTTTTTGTTTATCAATCTACCTGTACATATGATATCATAATCTTGCCCCAAGATATTTAAACAGAAGCTATCAGGCATAATCTTTAACATATAATTGACCTTCGTTTTGTGATGTCCTATAATGCACGCTTCATAATCTCCAACTATATCAGTAATATTAGTAATAGGTATTTCTTTTATTGTTGAACAAGAACACATAAAAATCAATATTATAATAATCTTTTTCATTTCTTCTTATGACATATTGCTAATTTCAGTTGAGTTGTCCTCTCCGTAGGTTACAGTTCATCTTGCTGCTACCTATGGAAAGGACAATTCCTGTAAAAAGTAGGATTTCTATTTTGAATGTTTTGTATACATTGTTGGTATCATACTCTTTAGCGTGGAGTTTGCGGGATATTGTCGTAAAGTTGATTCTAGATGAGGATATGCTCTAATTAGCTCATCCCTCGTTGAGTTGACATTAACAGAACTTATCCCTGTATTAGCAGAACCTCCAGGCTTATATGGCTGATCACCCGAAGTTGGGTCTTTGATTCCTTGCACCCAACTTGCTGTTATTTGATTTGTAGATGACAAACCACCGACACTTGAAGGATTATAAGCCCATTGTGCTTTATAACTTGCTACTTCATCATATACATCTTGTGCTAGTGACGAACCATTTGAGGCAAAAGCAATATCACCGATTTCAAATTGCCCTGCGTGTGTCGCTTCATGTGCAAATAATGCTGTACCACTGTAACTGATTACTATGTTTCCAGTGGTTGCATCATAAGACAATTTATTATTAGTAGCACCAGAATTTAAGCTATATGTTTGTGCACTTTCTTCTAATACTGCTAAATTAGAGATAACTGTATTTAAACCACTAACCCTTTCTTGCTTATTCCCAATCTTTTTAGCAAGTTTTTCGGCATTCCAGCCTTTTTTTATTGCTTCTGTATTTAACTTATTTATTTGGGCTTGTAGTTTATCACGTTTATCAACAATATGGTGTTTCTGATCATTCCATTCTTTTTGGCTCTCTGGATCTATTTTCCGACCATCAGGATCCGTATAGACTATGGGATTATTAGCTACATATGCATATGGTGAAATATTTCTATACAGTTCAACCAAAGGATCCACACTTATCCACAAGGAAACCCTCGGTTCATAGTACCTCGCTCCATAGTAATACAATCCAGTCTCCTCATCGAATTCCTTCGCATTGAAAAGATAAGGCGTATTCCAAATATTATTGCGCTCCTCAATGAACACCTCACCGAAAGGAACATACTCGATATGCTGCACCACCTCACCGTCAAGGTTGGTGATGTAACTACTGCTACCCAAATGGTCTGGGTGGTAGTAGAACTGCATCTTCTCGTATGTATCGCCTTCTTGGAAGTTGTTCTTCGCTGCTCGTGCCATAGCACGTGCCTGCGCAGCCTCCAAGCTGCCGTCATTGCAGCAGAAGCCCTTTCCGTCCACATAGTCGTTGTTGTCCTCACCATTGTACGGCACTGCAAAGGTTGCATAATTATCCTTGATAACCTGCAACTGCTGGGTATATTTTCCCTTATAATCAACAGACAAGCCGTCAGTCTCGCTACCTGCATACTGAATGCGGCGTGGGTCTGAACCATAAGAGTCAAAGTCTCCAATCTTGCTGACTACACGCTGACTACCAATATAGATGTGCTTGGTGTAACGTCCGCCTTGGTTGGCAACGAGGTAAGGAGATACATACAATGAGAACTTGGCTGTGTTTGTGCGACCTCCAGCAAACTCGGAGTTCACATAGACTTGATCACTCTCACCCGATGTTTTCACCGTGCGCTCACCGTCTGCGTCATACCAATAATTCGTCACGAAGCCATTGTCATCAGAGGAAAGAAGACGGTTCTCCTCATCCCACTTCAACTTGCGCTCCGCTGCCTTTTCGTCAGCAATGCCGTCCTTCTTCGTGCGACTTGTATTGACATAAATGAGGTTTCCGTTGGCATCATACTCGTAGGCATGACTATTGTTCACATTCTCACTCTCCGAAGGAGTTTCCTCTGTGCGGTAGTTCACATCCTTTACATTGGCGAGTTGGAACTTCTTGCCTGTCTCTGTTCCATAGGTATATGACAAATCATAACCTGCATTCAATGTACCGTTGAACTGCACATTGTTCTGCGTAAGAATCTGACGCTTCGATGTGATGCGGTGCATGTTGTCGTAACCCATCGCAAGAGTGTAGCTTGCGGTCTTGTTGTCAGCACCAGTATAAGTGCCAGTTGCACCAACAAGACGGTAGAGTGCATCGTATGTATAGGCATGAGCCATTTGTCCGCCAGCCTTTCCACTCTGTGGAACTGACGCACCGTTAACCACACTGAGCACATTGCTTACCGCATCATAAGTGTAAGCATTGTCCATGATGGTATTGCCACCACTGTTCACGGTGAGGTTCTGCAATCTGCGACGCTGTGGGTCGTAGGTGTAGAACGTCTCAGCACCATTGCAGTACTTCAAGTATGTACGCTGCTCAAACTTGTCATAGCCGATCTTGCTCACATAATCGTAGCCGTATGACTTGTAGCCATGAACCTTTTCAAGCTGACCACCGAGGTTGTAAGAATAGGTGATTTTCTCCTCATCAGGATAAATCATCTCCAACAGACGGTTGTGGCTGTCGTAAGTCCATTGCGTCACATAGGTTGCTATTGCCTGATTAGGCACAATCATCGTGCGGCGGGTCTTTGTCACCTCGCCCATCTTGCCATAGAAGTATTCGATGGCACCTGTTCCATCCTCACGGAGCATCAAGCGACCGATACGGTTCTGAGAGGCGTTGCGGCCACCGTAGTAATACTTCACGTTGTTCTCCGGATGATCTGGGTAGTTGATACCCGTCAGACGCTGATAGTCGTAATCGTAGGTGATGAACTTGCCTTCCTTTGCAAGGTTGGCAGTCTGCTTGGTCAGCACATTGCCGAGCGCATCGTATGTGAAGTTGGTGATGCCGCTTGCAGGATGGTTCACCTCAGTACGGCGGTCACCCATGTCGTAAGTGGAGGTCGTTACATTGCCCTCCGTGTCGGTGACACGAACAAGGCGCTGTATGCCGTCATACTCAAACGAGGTGGTAATCTCACCGTCAGGACCGCTCTTCTGGATGGTCTTCAAGGTCTTGCCACTGCCATTGGTATGGGTAGCCTGCACATTATGGAGTGCGTCTGTTACGGTTGTAACAAGTGCATGACTGCCGTTGTCAACCGTATATGCCGTAGTTGTCGTAGAATTGTCCGGCAATGTCACTGAGGTAGCACGGTCGAGCACGTCATAAACAGTAACCGTTGGAGATACATTGTCAAATGACTTGCTGAACGTGGACTTCGAGCCAGTTCCTTCCGTTGTAGGATAGAAAGACTTTGCCACACGTCCGAAAGCATCATACACGTTTCTTCCGCTGACTATCATCACATTCTCGTCCTTGGCAGAGTTTCCCTTGGATGCACTTGTCACAACACCGTCCTTCTTCACCTGCACGGCTCTTCCGAAACCGTCAACGAACGTAACGGTCTCCAAGTCATCGTTAGGGTGCTGGATGTCGTAGTGCTTGGTCACTGCGTAAGCAGGAGCGGTAATGCCACTCTCATTGAATGTAGCCAAAGGCTGATACTCAAAGGCGATGGCATAAGGCACGCCCGTAGCCAACTCGTTAGGACCACGCACGCCAGTGATGCGACCGAGGTCATCTACATCAGTCTCATAATAGAAGTTGTTGAGGTCACGATGCTCCTTGGCGATACCATAGCGATAGTCGAAGTTGCCTTGCTCGCTGCGGTAACCCCACGCATCGTCAATGCGCTCAACATACATGTTCATCTCAGGCTCATAGCGGTACTTGTACCACATGCGCTGTCCCTTGCCGTTGGCCGGGAGGGTCTTCTGGATGATGTTGCCGTAAGAGTCGTACTTGTAATCAGTAACTGCCGCACCGTCATTCAACTGCTGCGTAATCTGGGTGATGTGGTTGGCGTAGTTGGTATTATACTTCGCCGTCACATGGTGATAGAGTGAGCCGTCACCGCCTGTAACAGTCACATCAACAGGAAGTCCGAAGATATGCTTCGCTGCATTGTCCGTGTATTTAATGGCGGTTGCATAGTCAAACTTTCCGTTTCCGTCCTCACCAAGGCTTCCCTTGTCGCTGTACTTGTAGGACTTCAACTCACCATGATAGCCATTGAGGTAGTACTCATTCCATGCCTCGGATGTAACCACACCGTTTGCCGCTCCCTCATACTGCAAGTTTGCCGTATAGCGGAGAGGTACGAATGCAGATGCACGGTCACTCCAAAGGTTCACGTCACGCTTTGCGAACGTGTACTTGTCACCGTCGGCAGTCAGATAGTAGCTGTAGTAACGGTTCTTTGTCTCGGTGTACTTGTTGCCGTTGGCATCCTCTACGGATGTGGCGGTAACATTGCCCTGCGTGTAGTAGTTGGCTACATCGTAGTTCTCAACAGCCTGTCTGTAAACAGAATTGCCGTTCTCCGTGTCGAGGTTCTTGGTGATAACCTCACCGAAACCGAGGAACTCACGTTCATGGCGGTCACGCTTTCCGTCCTTATACTCAAAGGCGGTTGTCATGACTGGACCATCGTCATGGATTCCGTCGTCAACGGTAAGGGCAGACATTACCCACTTGCCACCAGGAAGTCCGTAGGTAGGAGTGGTATGCGCATAGTCGAGCGTGAAAGTGCCGCCCAAGGAATTGGTGACAGACTTCAACATGTTTGTTCTGCCGATGGCAGAGCGTGTAACCTTCAACTCGCTTTCCTTCTCAGACTCAACGATGTCGAGATAACCGTCACCATCCACATCCTGCAAAGAGTATGTAGGGCGGTTGATGCTGTGAGAAGTGGAAGCACCAGGGTTGGTTGAAATCTTAACAACCCATAGCGGAATTGTTACAGTGAAGGCTGCATTTGCAGATTCTGATGTGGACGCAGCCTCACTCAAAGCATTTACGCCTTTCCAACTGATAGGCTCATCAAAGCCGTTACCAGTGTTTAATGCAACAGTGATACCGTTATCGCTCTTCCACACCTTATCAGGAAGACCGTCAGAATTGATGTCGATAAGGTTGTATTCCTCTTCACTCTCAGATGTTACAATGTCTATACCTGCGGAGAAACTGCCAGAAGCAATATTTATGCAACCTCCAGCTCCAAAATTATAAGAAAGGCTCTTTCCTCCCTGAATACGGTCAAGCCCCCAATCAATAGGCTCAGTAAAGGCATAGCCAAGATTTAATCTTACCTTCTTGTCGGAAAGAATCTTGTCAGGAAGACCATCACCATTGATGTCTATGAAAGCCTCGACAGATTCATCTGTATTCTTTGGCACACTACCTGATATAGATAATTGTGCCAACCAAGAGTTTTTAAGATTTTTCAGAGAAGCCTTGCTACTTGGAATCAAATTGGCAATATCAGATACAGATGATATAGGATTACCGCCATATCCCCATGCTTGTGAAGCATTGTCTGAGTTGTTCGAGCCGATGCCCTTGTAGATTTCGCCACTCAGTCCACCCAATGAATTGGTGTATTGTATAGTACCGCCAGCGATGATGTCAGGGAAGCCGTCACCATTCATGTCCATCATGGTGACCTCAGTCTTGGCGCTACCACTTGCATCGTTGTGTGTGATGCCAAGCGCGCCGCCTTGCACTACCGTGCTCTTGCTTGAAACTACTTGAGTTACTGCCGCAGCACCAGTACCTTGCAAATGTTCTCCTGCAAGTCCTGCCACCTCGGTATTGTTCTCCAAAGGATTAGAGAGAAGAACATCCTGCTCGGTCAGTCGGGCTGTACTTGCCTCCGTTGCCGTGAGATAGATGTCCTGTCGCTGACCGACCCATTTGTCCATGGAAGTCTGGTCTGTACCCAATGGGGTGAATGCCATCGTGAGCGGATCAACCTTATCATCCTCGTTCTCCGGCAATTTCAGCAATGACTCGTCAATAGGCTTGGCATATCTGCCCTCTGCCGCATTATAGACAAAGCCACCCCAACCACGGTAGAGCATACCGAAGCCATTATTATCGCTTTCTGCATAGAATCCAGCAGGAATATTTTCTGTTACAAGTCCCGCTGCATCTTTCAGAATGGAGACAGACGCAGAGGTCAAAGCTCCGTCAGAAATGGTTGAAGAATAGCTGTATTCAAACCAAATCTCCTTTCCGTCTAAGTTTGAAAGGCGTAGGGTATCGCTCTGCAAGATACCGTTCTGTATCTTGAATGTCTTTTTGCCGACAAGAACATCAACAGTCTTTGCAGTCAATGTCACCTCACCATTTAGGGCATTGTCAGAAAGTGCGAGTACTGGAGATACAACCAAAGCTGTGTCTGAAGCAGTGGTTAGATACGGCTTGCCCTCCTTCAAGGCATTTGCGAATGTCTTGTAATGTGCAGGAACTGACATGGTCTGCTCAACATTGGCGGAATCCTTGTAAGTTACGGACGCTTGCCAACCTATATTCTTCCAATCAACATTTGAGGTTGATGAAATCTCAAAGCTGAAATTGGTCAGCTTCTCGATATTATCCAAGCTGATGTTCAGAGAGTCGCCATCTGAAACCTCGTTTGCTCTCAATGTACGTGCAAAGACGGTCTTCTCGATATAGTTCGGATTGTCATTGCCCTCACTGTCCTTCTTGTCGTTGCTTCCAATGATGCAAAGGACAACATCGTCGGTTGTTACAGGCTTATGGAATATGCTGTGGACTTCCACGCTTGCGCCATTCTCAACATTAGCAGAGGTGGTCACATCGTAAATGGCACCATCCTCTGGCTTGTACTCTGTTGAAGAAAGCCCGTTAGGCAAGATATTTGACTCGCCTGCGTATGTAATGGTAGGCGACCAGCTCACCTTGTCAAAAGAACCGTTGCTTGTTTCCTCGGAACCCGACTGCACACGGAAATAGATTCTGTCACCACGCTTGACGGCAACAGAAGAGACTGCAGCAGCATAAGAACTACCGTCGCCCTTTGCAATAGTCTTGTTCCAAAGCTCATTGCCACCCTTTTGGATAGCAACTCTTACGCCGTCTGCCTTCTGATACTCGTCAGCATCATAGTCATCTGTTGGTGCAATGAGGCTTACTTGACCAGTTACGCTGACAATTCCGTCCTTTGGAGCCTGCCATACACGCACGATGTCCTCCATTGGCGAGTTCTTGATGGCTTCCGCCTGCTCGTCCTCGCTAACTTCCATGACGGATGTGTCAACCTTGCCACCATAGATGATAGGGCTTGGGGTATCGGCACTGCTCAAAGTGAATGTAGGCACGGCATTGCCTGCCTTGTCAAACTCCAAGTGATTGAAATATACCTTTCCGTTTGAAACGAGGTCAACAAGTCCGTCACCGTTGATGTCGCTGAAATACTGGGTGGTCTTTGTTTTGGTCGTGGATTTATTTGTTCCAACAACGGCAGTTAAAGAATTCCAACCGACAACGGCGTTTGCACCAAAAGAGTTTGTTGAACTTTTGGATGTCGAGAAACTGCTAATACCTTTTACTTTAATAGGTTCACCATATACAACCTCTCCATTGTCTGTCTTAATCTGTGGTCGGTAATATACCGTACCGCCAGACTTATACACCTTGTCTGGAAGTCCGTCACCGTTCAAGTCAACAAGTGCAGACAATCCCTTACTTGTATCGCTTGAATAACTATATGAACCACCAGCAGTATTACTTTTCCAACCACTTTCATCATTTACACCCACACCAGCATAGAACGAACCGCTCACAGAAGAACTTGTAGTACCGCCGAGTGCCGTAGGCTTGTCGCTGAATCGCTTGCTGACAGCCTTCAATGGATTGACGAAACCAGCGTCAAGTCCGTCATCGTGCGTGTTCCATTTCTCGGAATCGTCCTTGAACGGAACATATCCCTTTTCAGCCTGCACATCATCATAATAGTCGAAGTTCTGGAAAGCCACTTCCTTTCCTGTGTTGTCATACTGTCTGACACCTGTGAGCATTTCCTTGTGGAATGCACCTTCCTTGTAGTCAAAGGCATAGCTGCGCAATGTCTCGCCCTGGAAATTCACGGTCACTTTCTCCAACAGCCTGTTGGAGGAGGCGAGGAATCCATAGCGGGCATTGTTGGTCTTTACCTGCTTTACCTTGTTGCCATCAAAGAGTACAACGGTGTGCGGTTCCTGTCCTGCATTACCTGCGTGAACCTCCTTCAGATATGCAGCCTTGGCCTTCAAGCCGCCACGCACATCCTCATCCACGATGTCATACACATATTCTATATAGTCACCGTGGAGTTCCTCGACACGTTTCAGCTTCCATTCGGCAATCACCTCACGGGTATTGCCCGAAGCATCGGTGACATTGCCCTTTACAACAGCTCCGTCACCGCCATAGATGTACTTGACACCCTGCTTGTCTGTAACCTCCCAATAATAGTTGGCAGGATTGTCACCCTTGCGGATGATACGGCTGAAATCACCGCCTTGGCGGGTGTAGAACTGGCGGTCAGCCTTTCTGTTCATCTTCTCGCCACGGTGTGCGACTCCCATCTGTCCGTTGTCATCCATAGTGGAGAGCATTGAACCGGACAAGAGATAAGTCTCCGTCTCTTTTGACAGGTCATAACGAGGCACGCCCCACCGGGTGTCAAGCGTAATGCTTGGCACGCTGACGTTCCAACCCTCGCCAAGCCAACCGCTACCGCCCTCGCTGCTGTACTGCAAGCCAAGGCTTGGCTGCATGCCGTTTCGTGCTGGCGGCATCTCGAACGGATACTGCAAGTTGGCAGAGCCACGGTTGTTTGCGCTTGGAGGCGCAATGACATTGAGCTTCGCCGTCGGGTCTGCCGCCTTGATGTCGTTCATCATTGTCGGGGCAAAGCCTTCGGTCTGCGGAGACTCCGGTGCCTGTATCACACCGTTGATCATGTCAGTGAAGTGGGTCGTCTTTGAAACGACACACTCTTCCTTCTTGTCCACACGCACACGCTCCAACGCAACCCAATGCTTCTCGGCCGGGTCGTAGTAATAGGTACGGATGTCGTCCTCGGTATAGCCGCTTGGTATTCTCGTGCGGTCATACTTTATCTTGACAGTCGCGCCCTCGCCTGTGAAGTGTGTTCCGTGAGGGAGAAAACGGTAGCCATGTCCTCCTGCCGTGACGTTGGTCATGGCAAAGTCAAGCTCAGGAACATTCTCCTCTCCGATAGAGTTCACGGAAAGGCTTCTGTTCCGAATGAGGTCTTTCTGAAGAACGACCAGTTTGCTACCTCCTACGGAGATACTGTCAGAGACACCCTTCTTGAAGAGTTTTCTCACGGCTGTCCCGTCCTTTGCCGAAAGGGACAGTGTGGCGGCAAGCAGTAAAACCAATGCCCACGCCACCTTCTGTATATAATTCTTCATGCGTATCTTCCTTTAAGTTACTTTACTGAGATTTTCCTTGTATGCTCCCCATTCTCGGAGATTGCCTTCACGACATACACACCCGATGCGGGAACCTTGAAGTCGGCCTGCTTGACGCTTTCGCCTGTCATTTGGCGTGACACTACCAGTTTGCCTGATACGTCAAACACCATCAATGTGGCTGCAGAAGGCTTGTCCTGTGTGAGTTTAGCCTCGTAGATGCCTGTCGTAGAACCGTTGCCATTGACAGTGAAATTCTCGTCTTCTCCAGAAATGAAGGAGTTGTCATCCTGTCTGTCCGAGCTGCCCACATGGTTCTCCCTTGCCTGTGTTCCGTTAGGCATACTTGCATCACACTCGCTGCCGACATAGACGGTCATCGTTGTCGTACACTTCTTGGGTGTTTCTATCTGCACGTTGCCCCTTGTGGTGAATGAGGTTACAGGCGTACCGTTTACGGTAAGATCTGTGATATGTGTCTCGCCCTTTCCGTACTTGATGCAGAACCGCCATGCACGAAGTGACCAGACATATTCATGATGCACGGTCTGTCCGTTCAACTTGTATGTGACCTGCATATTGCGGACTGTAACACTGAGCACATCGCCCGGCTTGATGGTGACATATTTGGTTAGGCTTGTATATCCACCGGTTATGATATGCGCCTTGTCGCCCCGCACGTCGAAGCCATATTGGGTGATCTCGTCCGTGAGGCTTGGCTCCAATCCCACACGGTAGTTTGATTTTGTATCGTTCACCGTCCATGAGATGTCGCCAGACAGATAGGTCCTGGTGTCATGTGAGTATGAGGTGTAGAGTGCGTTGCCAGTGGCATAAATCTCGTTGCCTCCACCTTGGGATACGGACAGCGCATAGGCGCCGGGGGCAAGATTCGTGATTCTATGCGTGTCACCGAAGAATGTTCCTCTGGCAATGGTTTCTCCTTTTACTTTTCCTGCAACGGTGTCAACGCTGAGCACATAGGAATAGACTGGTGTACCGATGTTGATGCCGATGTCGATATACCCGTCATTGCGTGGAACTCCATTCTCGCAACTTGACGGCGTAGGAGTGGCATCATAGGAAATGCCGTCATAATAGGCGAATGTGAACACATCGCTTCCGCTTCCGTCTGCATCCCATAGGATATTGCGGAATATGGTCTTGCCCCTTGTCATATCAGGCTTGGAGCATCTTATGTTGCTATTGCTGTTGATGTCAAAATCACCTTCACCGCTTGGGTCTATGAGCATGACGGTACGCTTGCGGCAATAGTCCGAGAACTCCCTGTCCGGCGTGAGGTCATAGCTCAACTCTGCCATATAACCGACATCATCTATTCCTCCTGTCCTCAAGCCTGCCATGTTCAAGGCGGACTCTGCTCCTTCCGTTCGGATAATGCCCACATTTGTGTCTGTGTCAGTTGCATCCGAAAGGGATATGGTTCTTGTCGCACTTCCTGTTCCGTCAACACGCAGATAGATGTTTTTGCCTTCCTTGCGGATGGAAATGTCCGTTCCGTCAACATCCGTGGCGATGTATGAATTTGAGACCGCTCCGTTGATGATCGGATAAACAACTCCAGCATTGGTGAACCGGAATCCATACTTGCATGTGCTGCCACCGATGCTTCCGAAGCCAACGTCAAAAGTCGGGTGACTTGTCGGACAGGTGAACTCAAAAGCACCGCCACCTCCAACAAGGGCTGGGGTCGTGGCATAAGCTCCGGAAGCGGCTTTCTCTTGGATGATATTGTCAGTAAAGCCATTCCTTGACACTTCAAGTCCTTGCGCAGTCCATCTTGCCACTGTACTGTCGGGCTTTGACGGCACGTTGGTCTTGACCATCCATGTACGTTTCATGACATGCCACAGGGAATCTGTAGGTGAGGTATATGTTGCAAGTGCCACATCATCGTCGCCCCAGAAAGTGAAGCCTCTGTCCGGCATCGGATTGCCGTTTTCACGCCCCATGACAAGCAGACGGGAAGCGGATGAAGGGTTGTATGGATTTGCGTCATGATAAGTTCCGTTCTCCTTCAAGGCCGCATACACCGGACTTTCCTCATATGATGTTGCGGAAAGCGGTTGGGAGAGACTTCCTGCCGTGTCGGTTCCAACAGCTGTGACCCTATGGTGGTAGGCTTGGTTCTCCGCCATGTCCCAAGTCAGGTTTCCGTCGCTGTCAAGATACGAGCCTTTGAGGGTGATGCCGTACTTTACCGCCAGATAGCTCTCCACTTTTCTGCGCTCATCGGGTGTAAGCATCCTGCTGAAAACAATAAGCTCTGGGGCATATCCACGGATGGAAGCATTACCGAATAGCGAGGTCGGAAAATCCGTACCGAAGCTGCCAGAGGTGGAAGGGGTTCCGATGAATAATGTGGTGTTGGAGTTGTCTCCCCACAATGTTGTTGAAGGATTGCTTACCTTGAAGTAGGACACAACTCGCAGAGCGCTTTCCTTAAAACCGTTCTCGGACAAAGAATCACTTGATTGATAAAGCAGGTCTTCACCCGATGCTGAACCATAGTCCAGTGGTTCAACACCTCTACCCCTTACGGCTTTGTCCTTGTTCAGAATGGCTCCGTCGCCCTTGCGGCCGTCAAGAGCATAGACAACCATATCCTTGCCGATGGTTGCCAGTTCCGGTGAAAAGACACCAATGACGGTAGCCTGCGAGAGGTCGCCGTGCTTGAGTTTGGCACTCAGACTACGAAATCCGTCTGCGAGCCAGAGACTCGGATTGAAGTTGAAGTAATGGACTGAACTGTTCGGAAGAGTAAGTTCAGACTTGACGCCACGGCTGTCCAATAGCATCAGCCGTATGGAATCCCCAGAGAAATCCTGCCAACGGTAATAACCTTGCAGGTCTGAGTTCAATGGCGCAGTCTTGAACCACAGTTCGCTTCCGCTAACTCCTCCGGGCGTTTGCGCGAAACTGCCGAGAGCGAAGCCTAACAGTAACAAAGAAGTAAACTTTCTCATGCGCTGTCAATTTGGAGTGTTTGAAAAATATAAAAACGTATGCCTCTGCCGCGCAGGGAGAGACCAGTGAGAGAGAACGGACTGTTACTACGGAGAAGAATTGTGATATAGGCTGCTCCGTAAAGTCCTATTGTCACGTGGCAGGCCAACAGGCTTTACCACCAAAATAATGCTGCAAATATACAAAAATAATCTTAATAAACGGATATAATATTTAAGAAATTTGCTGGTTTGGTGTTTTTTTCTTATGATTTCGGCCAATTTTGCAGAAATCTTTTACATCTGTTGTATGTACTGGAGTTAGTTTGGCAAAAATACACAAATGGTCACGGCTTCAGTTTCTTATGTTAGAATGTAAATCATGTTTTGAAACTGTACACACTCGGAGTACAAATGAAAACAATATATGCTTGTGTCGGAAAGGTATATATGAGCTGATGGTAGAGTCGTCATCAACAACAATGGCCCTGATTTGATAAACTCAGCAGGAATACTTGCTATTCATTTATGATGGGGTTATGTTTACAAATTTGAGATTTCATGTAAAAAAGTCCTAATTTCTATGTTTCTCTTCTTGCAAATTATGGGATATTAAGAAAAATATCGTATCTTTGTCGCACATTTAGGCGTTCTTTGTATATTGCAAGGTTGTGAAAGAAAAAGAATATAGCTCGTTTCTAAATCGTTAGCAGTTACACTTTTTAAAGTACTTAACCCACTGATATTCAATCAATAGAAGATTTTATTGTGACTCGCCACATGGTAGGTCAAGGTCTTTTCAATTCCACAAATGGCTGCAATTTCTTTCAAGTAATCATTCATTTTCTGATTGCTGATAATGGGCAAAATCTTACCGTTCGGTAACTGGTCTTTGTACTTTTCCAATATGGCTTTGGGTATATCCAGCAATCGGACGGTAGATGTAACATTCGTTTTGTGCCTTTTGCGCATAATCCACAAATTGCCGTCAAATCCGGAACGAATGTCCTCCTGCCTTAACTCGCATACATCAATGTAGGAAAGTGCCGTATAACAACTGAAAATGAACAAATCACGTACTTGTTCCAGTCGTTTAGAGCTAAACTCATGGTTGTAAATAGTGGTAATTTCTTCCATAGTCAGATAATCCCTATCGGTACGCTCAAACCTTACCCGATAACTACCGAAAGGGTCGGCAGTCACTAAACCCGTATTCTTGGCAAAGTTTACCACCGTGCGAAAGCGTTGCACGAACTTCATCGCCGTATTGTGGCTGCACCCGTAGTTGTTTTTGATATACAGCAAAAAGTCCTCAATGAACACCACATTAATGTCTTTAATCAGTATATCGGAAACCGAATACTTGAACTTCATGAATTCAACAAGCCGTTTCTTTGTCAGTTCGTAACGTGAATAGGTCTTGTCTGCGGTATTCATCTTCACTTTCTCCAAGTATTGTTCATTGTGCTGTTTAAAGAACTCTATCAAAGTCCGTTCCCTTGCAATCTTACCTAAAAAGGCGTTCTTTACCAGTTCTGCCGTCACATATCCGTCCTGCGCCATTAACGCATGGTAATGTTGGTGTACCGTGCTACGAATACTCTCCAACATGGAATTGATATGTACGGCTTCTGCGGTTCTGCCGGAAACCTTGCCTAACTTCACGCTCCAGTGAGCCGGATTTATTTCCAGCTTGGTATTGAACTGGGCTACAACTTGGTCAATGGTGATACGTGCGATAATCGGTACGTTGCCGTTCTTCTTTACTGCATTTCGTTTGACGAAATAGAGTAGCTTGAAAGTACTTCTCATAATCTCTTTTTTTAGTTACAAAATTAAATTGATAAACTGAAAATGAGATATTTGCAGTACGGACAAATCAAGACAACAAACCGCCAATTTCAGACATTCCGTGACCTAAAATCCGAAAGGTCGGACAGGTCACGGCTCAGTTGTAATTCTTGGGGAATTAACATTTGTTAATTCCCCTTTATGCATACACCTTTGCTAATCTATACAGAAAGAACCTCTTATCTACTACTCCACGAAATGAAGCCCTAAATGCTTTAATTTTTGCAT
>OOAZ01001225.1_pt1 | contig 18256 bp, 14 predicted proteins | sample 1671221 | NCBI WGS metagenome assembly OOAZ01 (sample SAMN06348134, study PRJEB24527) | human gut metagenome | biome: human gut; feature: ankylosing spondylitis patient; material: feces | host: Homo sapiens | place: China | collected 2015-10
GAAGCCTGTCATCTGCTGCGGCGATCTGAATGTTGCACATCAGGAGATCGACCTGAAGAATCCTAAGACAAACCGTAAGAATGCCGGCTTTACAGACGAGGAGAGAGCATGCTTTACAAAGGTTCTTGAGAGTGGATTTATCGATACATTCCGCTATTTTTATCCGGATCAGGAAGGAAGCTATTCCTGGTGGTCCTACCGCTTCAAGGCGCGTGAGAAGAACGCAGGATGGAGGATCGACTATTTTATCGTTTCGCCTGCACTGAAGGATAAACTGCAGGATGCATCGATCCATACAGAGATCATGGGCTCAGACCATTGTCCGATCGAGCTGGACATGGAATCATTCTGAGAGTAAATACAAGAAGGAGAAAAAGTTATGTACGATCAAAGCAGGCTTTTGGTGCACGAGGGCAATCCGATGCTGCCTGGTGCTACGAAAGTTTCTGGGGGAATGAATTTTGCGGTGGAGGTTCCCTGTGATACAGAGGCCTCGCTGATCCTGTACCGAAAGGGAGAGAAGGAGCCGGAGGCTGAGATTCCTTTTGCAGAATCAAACAGGACCGGTCGGATGTGTGCGATGATGGTATCCGGGTTTAAGCCGGAGCAGTATGAATATAATTTTCGGATAGATACAAAGATCTGTCAGGACCCATATGCCCGCGGGCTGGCTGGAAGAGAGACATTTGGCAGAGTGTCAGAGGATAAGGACGAGCACAGGATCCGCTGCAGTTTTCCGAATCTGAGAGAATACAACTGGGAAGGCGACGTTTCCCCAGGGATCTCCTATCAGGATATGATCCTCTACAAAGTCCATGTCAGAGGCTACACCAGACAGGCGAAGGTGGCACCAAAGAAAAGAGGTACTTTTGCAGGGCTTAAGGAGATGATCCCTTACTGGAAGGAACTTGGGATCAATGCAGTCGAGCTGATGCCGGCATATGAATTTATGGAGAGGTCCACAGTGGAGCCGGGTAAGGCGATGATCCGCCAGAAACATCACAAGGATAAAGTTAACTACTGGGGGTACCTCCCGGGATTTTATTTTGCACCCAAAAGTGCCTACTGTGCGACGAAGAAACCACACAAAGAATTCTGTGACATGGTGAGAGCTTTCCACGAAGCGGGGATCGAATGCATTATGGAAATGTATTTCCCGGCAGATACCGCTCCGATGAAGGCACTTTATGCGCTGTGGTTCTGGAAGAAATATTATCATGTAGATGGATTTCATCTGCTGGGTGATGGCGTTCCGGGAGAATTGATCGAGAGAGATCCGTTCCTCTATGGTGTCAAAAAGATGTTTTCCGACATTTCCGGACAGCCGGAGAAAGAAAACATGCTGGCAGAGTACAACAGAGGGTTTATGCAGGATATGCGCCGCCTTCTCAAGAGCGACGAGGGAATGGTCGCGGGGGCACAGTTCCATATCAAGCGTAACACAGGCAATTTCGGGACCATCAACTATATGGCAAGCCAGGACGGTTTTACCTTGTATGATACAGTGACTTACAATTACCGTCACAATGAGGCAAATGGTGAGGACAATCACGATGGAAGTGATTATAACTATTCCTGGAACTGTGGAGTAGAGGGTGCGTCCAGGAAGCAGGCCATCCGCCGCCTGCGTGAACAGCAGCTTCGAAATGCGTTCCTGATGCTGCTCCTGAGCCAGGGAACACCGATGATCTATGGCGGAGATGAGTTTGGCAATTCTCAGAATGGAAACAACAATGCCTGGTGCCAGGACAACAGTGTGGGCTGGACGGACTGGAAATGCATGAAGAAGCAGGAGAAGCTTTTTTCCTTTGTAAAAAAAGCAATCGCGTTCCGCAAAGATCATCCGATCCTCCATATGCCGAATGAACTGAGAAGCGTAGACTATATGGCAAAAGGTTTCCCGGATGTTTCCTTCCATGGAGAGCGTGCATGGTTCTTAAACATGGAAAACACCAGCCGCCTTATCGGCATCATGTACTGCGGAGCATATGCACAGAAGCCGGATGGAACGGATGACGACTTCCTTTATATAGGATACAATTTCCACTGGGAGAAACGAAATATCGCACTGCCGAATCTTCCGGACGGAATGACCTGGAAAAAGATCGCCGACACTTCAGATCAGGAGGAGAAGAACTGGTTCCAGGAAGGCAAAGAAACTTACAAAAAAACAATAGACATCAATCCACGTACCATTGTGGTACTGGTGGCAAGGCAGGGGGAGATTGAGAATGCATCCGTGGCTGCACTTCAAGACGATAACAAGGCATAAATTACTGGTGATGAAATATTGTTTCCGGATCGGCTTATATAAACAGGGATTGCTTCACGACCTTTCCAAGTATACACCGGCAGAATTTCTGGTGGGATGTAAATATTATCAGGGAACGAGAAGCCCGAATAATGCAGAGAGGGAAGATATCGGAGTGTCCACTTCCTGGCTCCATCACAAGGGCAGGAACAAGCATCATTTTGAGCACTGGGTCGACTATTCTCTTGATGGGGAGCATGTGATCATGGGGGCGCAGATGCCGCGTAAATATGTGGCAGAGATGGTCATGGACCGGATCAGCGCATCCAGGAATTACCTTGGAGATGCCTATGACGACAGCCAGCCGCTGGATTATTTTCTCAAGAGCAAAGAAAAACTCTGGTTCATCCACCCACAGACAAAGAAGGAACTGGAGGCGCTTCTTCGCATTTTGAATGATCATGGCGAGGAAAAATTACTTCATTATATTAAGCACAGATATCTGAAAGAAGAAACAAGAAAGATCAAATATTGAGATATAGCAGGAATTAGAGTTTAAAAAGCCTTTTTTTCATCGAAACAGATTGAAATTCGATGAGGAGAGGGCTTTTTTTATTATAGAAAAACAGTATATAACAGTTGACAACAGTACTATACTGTTATATACTGTTTATAGAAGGAGGGATGAAGTTGAATCTTATCATAAACCATACTTCCATGGAACCGATCTACGAGCAGATCATGGCACAGATCAAGGCAGAAGTGATCGAGGGGACGCTGACAGCAGGGGATGCACTTCCCTCGGTGCGTGCACTGTCCAGAGAACTGAAGATCAGTGCTCTTACAGTAAAAAAAGCCTACGACAGTCTGGAAGCAGAAGGACTGGTCGTGACTGTCCATGGTAAGGGAAGTTTTATCGCGAATACCAATCAGGAACTTTTGATGGAGGAGCGTCGCAAGGAACTGGAGAAAGAGCTGGAAGAAGCGGTACGTAAAGCGCGTGTTGGAGGCTCAACGGCAAAGGAGATACGTGAATCATTTGAGATCATAATGGAGGATGAGATATGTTAGTGCAGCTGGATCATGTAAGGAAAACATATGGCAGTTTTACACTGGAACTGAATATGCAGATCCCAGAGAATCAGATCATCGGGCTGATTGGGGCGAACGGGGCAGGCAAGAGTACGACATTCAAGCTGATGCTTGGACTTATCCGTCCGGACCAGGGAAGCGTGGAGATATTTGGCAGAAATGCTGCCGATCTTGGCGCAGAGGAGAAACAGGAGATAGGAGCTGTATTCTCTGACAGCGGCTTTTCCGAATATCTGAAAGTACAGCAGCTTATTCCGGTCATGAGCCGCTTTTATCCGGATTTTCAGGAAAAAGAGTTTCGTGAAAGATGCGAAAGATTCCAGATCCCGCTGAATAAACAGATCAAAGAGTTTTCCACAGGAATGAAAGCGAAGCTGAATGTATTTCTTGCGCTCAGCCATGGCAGCAGGCTGCTGCTCCTTGACGAGCCGACGGCGGGGCTGGATGTGGTCGCAAGAGAAGAGATCCTTGATCTTCTGCGGGAATATATGGAGATCCCGGGACGCTCTATCGTGATCAGTTCACATATTTCCGGCGATCTGGAACATTTCTGTGATGACCTGTACATGATCCATGAAGGCAAGATCGTCCTTCATGAAGAGACAGACCGTATTCTTGAGGAATATGAATTCCTCAAAGTATCAGATCAGGAATACGAGGCCCTTGACAAAGAATATCTTCTGCGTGTGAGAAAAGAGCCCTTCGGCTACAGCTGTCTGACAGACCAGAAGAACTATTATCTGGAAAACCACCCGGGGATCGTAGTCGAAAAAGGAAGCGTAGATGAAGTGATTTCCATGCTGGTGAAAGGAGAGAGATTATGAGCGGTTTATTAATGAAAGACCTGGAATTACTCAAGGTAAATATAAAAACGTATTTCATTGTTTTTGCGGTTGGGATCATTTATCTGTTTGTCCAGACAGACGGAAGTATTTTTTTCATAAGCTATATGATCTTTGTAAGTCTCAGTGTCACCGTCGGAACGATTTCCTATGACAGTTATCATCATGGAATGAATTTCCTGATGACCCTGCCATTTACCAGAAAAGAATACGTGATATCCAAATATCTGACCGCAGCAGGCGTCACACTGGCAGCAGGCATTCTTTCCATGATCCCGGGACTTCTCAAAGCGCAGTCTGTCAGTACACGGAAAGAATTCCTCATAAGTACAGGTGCTGTTATGATCTGTGCCGGTATCTTTCTGGCAATCCTGCTCCCGATGCGTCTGAAATACGAAATCGAAAAAAGCCGGATCCTCATGGTCGCACTGGTAGCAGTCATCTTCCTGCTCGCCGCCGGCGGAAAGAAAGCACTGGAACTCTGCAAAGGAAGTGCAACTCTCCATCTCCTGAATACATTTGCCGGATGGCAGATAGCGGCTGCGATGATCGTGGTCATGGTAGTTTGCGTGGCGGTGTCTGTGAAGGTCAGTGAGGGGATTATGGAGAGGAAGGAGTTTTGAGAATGAGATGAAGCAGATATTCAGTCGGAAACAAATTTCTGTGTGTTCATTCTGCAGGAAAGGCCCATGGCAGCTGCCAGGGGTCTTTTTTCTGCCTATTTTTGTATGCTGGTTGTAAATTATCTGTCCAAACATTAATAAACAAGCGGCTATTCCATGAGAACCAGACATGCTTTGGGACAGGATTGTGATATAAGACAGAGAAAGCATCGATTAAACTATGAGATTTTTTTTCGATGCCAGAATGGACTTATTTAAGGGGTGCGAACATCGGATTGAAAAAAACATATATTTCCGATGCTAGAGGCATCCTTTTCTCTTGTGATATCGACATCGGGTCGAAGTAGATCCTGAATTTTCGATGCCAATGGATATTTTAATTACGTCATTTACAATTTAATTTAGTCAAAATATATAAAAATGACTAAATTAAAAATATTGACGACTACATTGAATTGTTGTACTATGAATATAATTAAGGAAGTCATACAGAATGATTAGAATAAAATCAGTGGGTGATTGAATGAGAGATTATAATTACAGAGAAAAATGGCAGAAATTGTTAACCCCGGAAATAGTTAAAAAACTCACTCTTATTCATGAGTATAAGGGAGAACAGAGATTATTTATAGAAGCACATAAAGATGAACTGAATGAACTGGTAGAAATCGCTAAGGTTCAGAGTACAGAGGCATCAAATAAAATCGAAGGTATTTTAACAGCGGACGACAGATTGAAGAATCTGGTACAGGCAAAAACAACTCCACGGAATCGTGATGAATCCGAAATAGCAGGATATAGAGATGTGTTGAATACAATTCATGAGAACTATGACTATATCCCAGTAAATGCCAACTATATTCTGCAATTACACAGAGACTTATATAAATTTCTCGGAAGTGTAGATGGGGGAATATTTAAAACTTCAGATAATATTATTCGAGAAACAGACATGAATGGAACTGAACGCATTCGTTTTAAACCAGTAGCTGCCTGGGAAACACCACCATCAATAGATGAATTGTGTAAAGCATTTTACGAGGCAAAGGATGAGGCTGATCTATTGTTGTTAGATTTTATGTTTATTCTGGATTTTTTATGTATTCATCCATTCAATGACGGAAATGGAAGAATGAGCCGGCTACTCACGTTACTTTTACTATATCAGTCAGGCTTTATTGTGGGTAAATACATCAGTATTGAAAAGATTATTGAAGAATCGAAAGAAACTTACTACGAAGTGCTTCAGGAAAGTTCCATGAACTGGCATGAAAATCTGAATGACTATAAGCCTTTTGTGAATTATATGCTGGGCGTTATTGTAAAGGCTTATAAAGAGTTTGAATCCAGAGTAAAATTGCTGACAGATTCAGGCTTATCCAAAACAGATCGCATTCGTGAGATAATCAAATATCATATAGGAACGATTACAAAATCTGAGCTGATGGAAATGAATCCGGATATAAGTGATACAACAATACAGAGAGCTTTGGCAGATTTACTGAAGAACGGAGAAATACAAAAAATTGGCGGAGGCCGCTATACAAAGTATATATGGAAAGAGGAAAACTAAATGATTACAGGCGAATTAAAAAATAAAATTGACAGTTTATGGGATATTTTTGCTTCCGGTGGTCTGGTGAATCCACTTGAAGTAATTGAGCAGATAACTTATCTGATGTTTATTCATGATCTGGACGATGCAGACAACACAAGAGCAAAGGAAAGTGCAATGCTTGGGCTTCCATATCAGAGTATTTTTTCGGATGAAGTAAAAATTGGAGAAAGAACGATTGACGGTTCACAGCTTAAATGGTCTGTCTTTCATGATTTTCCTGCCGATAAAATGTACTCCGTAATACAGGAATGGGTATTTCCGTTTATAAAAACATTGCACAGTGATAAGAACAGTGCGTATTCTAAATATATGGACGATGCAATTTTTAAATTGCCAACACCGCTCGTTTTATCGAAGGTAGTAGATTCATTAGACGAAATCTATAAGATGATGAATGAAATCCAGACCGCAGATGTAAGAGGAGATGTGTATGAGTATCTTTTGTCAAAAATTGCACAGTCGGGACTGAATGGGCAGTTCAGAACTCCAAGACATATTATTCGTATGATGGTAGAAATGATGGATCCTTCAAGCGATGAAGTAATCTGCGATCCAGCCTGTGGAACATCGGGATTTCTGGTTGCAGCAGGAGAATATCTGAAGGAAAAAAAGAAAGAAGAAATTTTCTTTGACAAACAGAAAAAAGATCATTATATGAATCACATGTTCCATGGATACGATATGGACAGAACAATGCTTCGTATTGGAGCCATGAATATGATGACGCACGGAATTGATAATCCGTTTATTGAATACAGAGACAGTTTGTCTGATCAGAATCAGGACAAGGATAAGTATTCATTGATCCTCGCAAATCCGCCATTCAAGGGAAGTCTTGATGCAGAGTCTGTATCAGGAGATTTGCTTAAGGTTTGCAAGACAAAGAAAACAGAATTACTGTTCCTGGCGTTGTTCCTTCGTATGTTGAAGATAGGAGGAAGATGCGCCTGCATCGTTCCGGATGGCGTACTGTTTGGATCATCCAAAGCTCACAAAAGTATCCGAAAAGAAATCGTGGAGAATCAGAGACTGGAAGCAGTTATTTCAATGCCCTCCGGAGTGTTCAAACCATATGCAGGTGTATCAACAGCTATTCTTATATTTACAAAAACCGAACACGGTGGAACAGACAATGTGTGGTTTTATGACATGACAGCAGACGGATTCAGTCTGGATGATAAACGTGTCCCAACTACAGAAAATGATATTCCAGATATTATCGAGAGATTCCGGAATTTAGATAAAGAAGCAGACAGGAAACGTACAGACAAATCCTTCATGGTTCCGAAACAGGATATCGTTGAGAATGATTATGATCTGAGTATTAATAAATACAAAGAAATAGAGTATATACCGGTCGAGTATCCACCGACATCTGAAATTATGGCTAATATCCGTGAGATTGAGATGGAGATTGGGAAAGAGATGGATGAACTGGAGAAATTGTTGGAGGTATAGGATTTGGCAAAAGTAAGTAAACGAGGCGGTTTTTCGGATCGCAATAAGATAAAACCTGAAAATACAGAAATTCAGTTAAAAGATTTTGATAGACGGACGAGAAATCAATTACAAAATATGGTTAGTCAGTTTTATGAAGCAATATATGAAGATACGTATTATAGAAATCGGTCTATACAGGATTTTCTTAGATATGTGAAAGGAACAGTCTATGCTGAACCCGTTGATTCCAGATATCCTTGTAACGATGATACTGTGTTCAAAATGATTAATAAGACAATACAAGAGGATGATTATGACGATGTTTTAACATTGATTGAGGCTGTTATTCAGTATTGGGATTCATATCTTAATGGTCAAAGAAGATATCAGACGAAGTCTATATATGAAGTAGCTAATGCTATTTTTCAGCGAGAATTTATTGGATATAGATTTATAGATAAACAAATTACTCCAATAAGTGATGAATTTGAAGTGAGAGAGATAAAACAAGCGTTGGAAAATCCATATAGTTCAGTATATGAACATTTGTCTAAAGCTAATAAGTTAATTGCAGATAGAAGTAAACCTGATTATGAGAACTCTATAAAAGAAAGTATTAGTGCTGTTGAAGCATTGTGTGAAGTATTGACAGGTATCACGGGAAAAGAGGCTACTCTTGGGAGAATGCTTAAGAAGCTAGAAGAAAATGGGGTAGTAATTCATTCTGGATTGAAAGCAGCGTTTAATTCACTGTATGGATATACTTCAGATGCTAATGGAATAAGGCATGCAGGTAATATTGGCGGCCCAGCGTCAACATTTGAAGAAGCGAAGTTTATGCTGGTATCATGCAGTGCTTTTGTAAATTATTTGATTGCAGTTAGTGCTAATTGATTGAAGAGAAAGGAATACAAAACCAAATTCGGATTTGTAAGGCTGCGTGCAGCCCGTGAAGGGATGATGTAGATGGAAAAAATATGGATTAATATACCAGATGTTCTCTTTTTTCAAGAGGGTCCAGGTGTGAGAAACACACAGTATACAACAGAAGGTGTAAAGCTTCTAAATGTAGCTAATTTAGTGGATGGTAAGGTTGATTTATCAAAATCGGATAGATATATATCAGAGGATGAAGCATATGGAAAGTACAAGCACTTTCTGTGTGATGCAGGTGATTTTGTAATTGCTAGTTCAGGAATTAAAGTTGAGTACATTGATAAAAAGATGGGATTTGTAGATGAGTCTATGCTTCCTCTTTGTATGAATACAAGTACCATAAGATTTAAGGTGTTGGATGATAATAAGTTAAGAATTAGATATTTTATGTATTATTTAAAATCTCAACATTTTAAAGACCAGTTGTTTAAGCAAATAACTGGTTCGGCACAATTAAATTATGGACCAAGTCATTTGAAGAAAATGATTATGCCGTTAATTAGTTTGAGTAAACAGGATGAGATTATTGCTTGTATGGACAAAGTTCAAAGTGTTATTGAAATGAGACGGCAAGAATTAGTTAAATTGGATGACCTTATCAAAGCCCGATTTGTCGAGATGTTTGGTAATCCTGTCAATAATGAAAAAGGGTTTGTAAAAGCTCCGATGGGGGATTATATGACTCTGTTAACGGATTTCAGTTCAAATGGTAGCTATAAAACCCTAGATAGCGGAGTAACTATGTATGATGAGCCTAATTATGCTTGGATGGTTAGAACCACAGATTTGGAGTCAGGGGATATGACATCAATTAAGTATATTGATGAGAATGCTTATGAATTGTTGGCAAAGTCAAAAATTTATGGTGGTGAAATCATCATGAATAAGATTGGTAGCGCAGGTAAAATATATCTGATGCCACAAATTGATATGCCAGCATCACTTGGAAGAAATGCGTTTATGTTTAGATATGATGATCGTATAAATGTTAAGTTTCTTTATCATCTTCTTACTTCTGAATATGGACAGAGAGAAATACAGCAGTATGTAAGAGGTGCAGTAACTAAGACTATTACAAAGAATGATGCTAGAGCAGTGTTAATAATGGTACCACCAATTGAGCTTCAGAATGAGTTTGAAGCATTTGTAAAACAAGTCGACAAATCAAAAGTTGAGGTGCAGAAAGCCTTAGATGAAACACAAAAATTATTTGATAGTTTGATGCAGCAATATTTTGGATAGGTAAAAGAGATTTGGAAGAAGTTAATGAAACAGTGACAAACTGTCACGGTTTGAAAACGAGAGGGGCAGTTTTCTTATAGATATTTGAGTTATATAAAAACAGAATACTTAAAAAAATGGTTGAAGGATGCTGGTATATTTCGAAAGGAGTATAGCAGCATGGAAGATAAAATTGTAAAAATATTGAATGAAATGTCCGAATATCTCTCAATCACACAGATGAAGAAACTTCAGGAAGTCATTCTGAAGACGTTTTCGGAGAACACAGCGAGTAAAGTAGAAATTCCCAATGAAGATTTCCTGAAAATGTTTCTGGATGCGAAAAAAATAGAAGGCTGTTCTGACAGAACATTACAGTATTACAAAGTTACAGCAGAACATATGCTTTCACAAACAAAAAAAGAAATCCGCAAGATTACCACAGATGAAATGAGGTCGTATCTTGCGGATTATCAAAAGAGAAATAATTGTTCCAATGTTACGATTGATAATATCCGGCGAAATATATCAAGTTTTTTCTCTTGGTTGGAGGAAGAAGACTATATCTTGAAGAGTCCCATGCGAAGAATTCACAAGATCAGGACCAAAACTGTTGTAAAAAGCGTTATTACAGACGAGGGGATAGAAAAACTTCGCGATAACTGTATGGAAATCAGGGAACTTGCAATCATTGATCTGCTTTATTCTACAGGAATTCGTGTAGGAGAATTGGTTAATTTGAACATAGATGATATTGACTTAGAAGGCCGAGAATGCGTTGTTTATGGAAAAGGAGATAAAGAAAGAAGAGTTTATTTTGATGCAAAGTCCAAAGTACATCTGATGCGCTATATTGAAGAACGCAAAGATTCCAATCCAGCATTGTTTGTAACTTTAGACGCACCACATGACAGGCTGAAAATCAGCGGTGTAGAAATTCGGTTACGTCAGTTGGGACGAAGATTGGAACTGGAAAGAATACATCCACATAAATTCCGACGAACGATGGCAACAAGAGCAATAGATAAAGGAATGCCAATTGAGCAGGTACAGAAAATATTAGGGCATTCCCAGATTGATACAACGATGCAGTATGCGATGGTAAACCAAAACAATGTAAAAACATCCCATCAGAAATATATGAGTTGATGGCGCAACTTCGGATTTGTAGAGATAATAGATGAAGTACAAATTAAAAGATATATTTGATTTACAAATGGGGAAAACGCCAGCAAGAAATAATCGGAATTATTGGAATACAAAAGAGAATAAGTGGATTTCCATAGCAGATTTGTCTAAGACGGGAAAGTATATTTCTACGACAAAGGAATATTTATCAGATGCTGCTGTTGAGGAAAGTGGAATTAAAGTTATTCCTGCAAATACAGTTGTTATGAGTTTTAAGTTGTCAATTGGAAAAACAGCAATAACGACAGAAGAAATGTATTCGAATGAAGCGATAATGGCATTTCATGATAGGCGGGTTGTTGATATTCTTCCAGAATATGTTTTCTATATGTTTAAGTATAGAAATTGGGAAGAAGGAAGCAATAAGGCTGTAATGGGAAAAACACTTAATAAAGCTACTTTGTCAGATGTAGAGATAGAAATCTGTCCCATAGAAAAACAAAGAGAAATTGTTGCTGTACTTGATAAATTGATGGCTGTTTTAGAGCATAGAGAAGATGAGTTGCAATTGTTAGATAAGCTTATAAAAGCCCGATTTGTCGAGATGTTTGGGGATCCAATTAAAAACCCTAAAGAGTATCCGGTTCATCAGCTTTCTGAGTACATTACTTCGTTGACATCAGGCTCTCGTGGATGGGCGCGATACTGCGTTGATGATGGAAATGAATGGTTTATCACAATAAAGAACGTAAAGGATTGCCATATTATTACCGATAATATGCAACCTGTTAATGCACCAGATAATGCAGAGGCAAAAAGGACCAAGGTACAAGAAGGAGATCTTCTTATTAGTATTACAGCAGATCTTGGAAGGACTGGTGTTGTTACTAAAGAAATTGCTGAACATGGTGCGTATATAAATCAGCACTTATCATGTATTAGGATAAATAAGGAAGTGCTGAAGCCGCTTTTTGTAGCTTATTATATGGAAAGTCCTGCTGGAAAAGAGCAGTTTGCAGCTAAGAATCAGAATGCTGTAAAGGCTGGATTAAATTTTAACTCAATTAATTCGCTGAGATTAATAGTTCCACCTATAAGGGAGCAAGAAGATTTTATTAATTTCATCAACCAGGTCAACAAATCAAAAGTTGCAGTACTAAAAAAATTATTCACAAGGAGGTGTTCTATCCTATGATAACCAATTTTGACTACCTAAAAAACGATCCCCAATTTTCAACCTTCGCAAACGTTGCCATATCAGCAGAAAAGATCATTCTCATAGATCCGGAGGCAAGCATCCTCAACAGCCGCAGAGCCATGGAGTTTGCGATAAAGTGGATGTATTCTGTGGATTCCGGGCTTGAGATGCCATATCAGGACAACCTGCAAAGTCTGATGAATACCGAAGAATTCCGACAAATGATTGGTCCAGATCTGTGGAAGCGTATGGATTATATCCGCAGGAGCGGGAATAACGCTGCTCATAGCAACAAAAAACTGGGAAGAGACGAGGCGATGCTTTGTCTGGAAAATCTGTTTATTTATTTAGATTACGTTGCATGCTGCTATTCAAAACAATACAAAGAACGTTCTTTTGATAAAACAATCATTACGTCTCGGATTAAGAAGGCAAAGGAATCAAAAGAAACAGCCAATGCAATAAAAGCAGAGTTGGCAAGAGAACAGGAGTTGTCTGCGAAGCGGGAACTTGATTTACAGAAATTAATTGCAGAAAATGCATCACTTAAAGAAGAACTCTCTGCCCGCAGGCAGGAACAGCAGCAGACTTATGTTCCGAAACCACTTGACTTGTCAGAATATAAGACCAGAAAGCTGTACATTGACTCTATGCTTATGGATGCAGGGTGGACAGAAGGAAAAGACTGGATCAATGAAGTAGAGCTTCCTGGAATGCCAAATAAATCAGAAACGGGTTTTGCTGATTACGTTCTTTATGATGATATGCATCGTCCATTGGCAATCATCGAAGCGAAAAGAACCTGTGTGGACGTTTCAAAGGGACGGCAGCAGGCAAAGCTTTATGCGGATCTGTTAGAACAAAAATATAAAAGAAGACCAGTTATTTTCCTTACAAATGGATTTGATACGCATATTATTGATGGTCAGTATCCAGAGAGAAAGTGTGCAGTTATCTATTCAAAAAGAGATCTGGAAAAATGGTTTAATCTACTGAGTATGAGAACAAGCCTTAAACACGTTACAGTAGACAAAAACGTAGCAGGACGTTACTATCAGGAGGCAGCAGTTAAAGCGGTATGTGACAGCTTTGAAGAAAAGAATCGCAGAAAAGCGTTGCTGGTTATGGCAACAGGCTCTGGAAAGACAAGAACTGTTATCGCGTTATGTAAGTGTCTGTTACAAGCAGGCTGGATAAAAAATATTCTTTTTCTTGCTGACAGAAATTCGCTTGTCACACAGGCAAAAAGAAGTTTTGTGAATATGCTGCCTGATTTGTCATGTACGAATCTTGTTGAGGAAAAAGACAATTATAATGCCCATTGCGTTTTTTCGACTTATCAGACAATGATAAACTGTATTGATACAGTAAATGATAATGAGGGAAAATTATTTACATGCGGCCATTTTGACCTTGTGATATGTGATGAGGCTCATAGATCGATTTATAACAAGTACAGAGATATTTTTTCATATTTTGATGCACCGCTGATCGGTCTTACAGCCACTCCAAAAGACGAGATTGATAAAAATACATATGAGATTTTTGAACTGGAAAATGGTGTTCCGACATATGGATATGATCTGGCGCAGGCTGTAAAAGACGGATATCTTGTTGATTATGTCTCTGTTGAGTCAAAGCTTAAATTTATAGAACAGGGAATTGTATATGATGAATTGTCAGAAGAAGACAAGGAAGCATATGAGGAAACTTTTGAGGATGAACATGGAAATTTGCCAGAATCAATAAATTCGTCAGCGCTTAATACATGGATATTCAATGAGGATACCATAAAACAGGTTTTAAATATTTTAATGACAGATGGCATTAAGATTGATTATGGACAGAAACTTGGCAAGACTATTATTTTTGCAAAGAATCATGATCATGCTGAGAAGATACGGGAAGTTTTTAATAAAGAGTATCCACATCTTCCAGATTATGCGAAAGTAATTGATAACTATATGACCTATGCACAGAGTGCGATTGACGAGTTTTCTGATTCGAAGAAGATGCCTCAGATTGCAATTTCTGTTGATATGCTGGACACAGGTATTGATGTGCCGGAAGTTCTGAATCTGGTATTTTTCAAGAAAGTGATGAGTAAGGCAAAATTCTGGCAGATGATAGGACGAGGTACTAGGCTTTGTCCTGGCCTGCTTGACGGAGAGGATAAGCAGAAATTTTATATTTTTGATTTCTGTGGAAATTTTGAATTTTTCCGCATGAATAAAGGAAAAGCGACTGCAAATATGATAGCACTTCAGGGTGCGATTTTTAATCTGAAATTTGAAATATCTTATAAACTTCAGGATATGGAATATCAGATAGACAGACTGATTGAATACCGTAAGGCGTTGGTAAAGCAGATGAGTGAGAAAGTACGGGAATTACCGAGGGATAATTTTGCAGTTCGTCAGCATTTGAAATATGTAGATTTGTATTCTTCAGAATCAAACTATAATGCGCTTACGTATGAAGATACCTTGATTGTCAGAGAGGAAGTTGCCCCTTTGATATTGCCGGATGGAGATGAGGCAAGTGCTGTTCGATTTGATGCGCTTATGTATGGAATTGAACTGGCTTATTTAGTTGGAAAGAAGTATTCAAGAGCTCGGACCGACTTGCGTAAAAAAGTGGCAGGAATTGCAAATGTGGCTAATATTCCTGAAATACAGGCACAGTCAGAATTGGTTAATAAAATTCTCAATACAGATTATGTTGATAATGCCGGAATTAATGAGTTTGAAGAAATCAGGGAGAAACTTCGCGATTTAATGAAATATATTCCGAAAGGAACAATCAAATATGTGACTAATTTTACAGATGAGTTGCTTTCTATGGAGTGGAAAGAATCTGAACTTGAGAATGATGAACTGAAAAATTACAAAGCAAAAGCAGAATATTATATCCGACAGCATCAGGATAATATTGCAATTGCCAAATTGAAAACAAATCGACCTTTGACATCAGGAGACCTTGCATCGTTAGAAGAGATACTTTGGCGTGAAGTTGGCACAAAGCAGGATTATGAACACGAATTTGGAAGCAAACCACTTGGTGAATTCGTCCGTGAAATTGTAGGACTGGATATGAATGCCGCCAAAGAAGCATTTTCTGAATATCTTACGGGCACAAATCTTGACAGCAGACAGATTTACTTTGTGAATCAGATTGTGGAATATATTGTTCATAATGGAATGATGAAAGATCTTTCTGTTCTTCTGGAGTCACCATTTACTGACAGAGGAAGCGTAGCAGAAGTATTCACTGATTTGAATGTTTGGCTGGGAATCAGAAAAGTAATAGATACAATAAATGCCAATGCCGCAGCATAGGAGAGAAAGTATCAGAAAAACTACTCCCCCTCTTAAAATAATTAACTGGCACATTTCCACGAAATGCGTTATCCTGTAAAAAGAGAAATATACAGAACTACACAAACAGGAGGACCATTCATGAACAAAAACCAAATTTTCATAAAAACCGGCACGGAATATAAGAAGATCACCAAGGAGCTTCTGGAAGAGAGCAATCTTGCGGAGCTGATCGGCGATAAGGATAAGATGGTTGGTATCAAGCCAAACATGGTATCTGCATCTGACCCATCCAATGGCGCCACAACACATACCGAGATCATTGCCGGTATACTAGAATACCTGAAGGAGCATGGCTTCCACAGGATGATGATCCTCGAGGGTTCCTGGGTAGGGGACCGTACTTCAGATGTATTTGAGGTATGCGGTTATCAGCAGATCTGCGATGACTATGATGTGGAATTCCACGACACACAGAAGGACAAAAGCTTCACAAAGGACTGCAGTGGCCTGGAACTCAGGATCTGCAACAGTGTAAAGGATGTTGATTTCCTGATCAATGTACCGGTCATGAAGGGACACTGCCAGACCAAGATCACCTGTGCCCTCAAGAATATGAAGGGACTGATCCCGAACACAGAAAAACGTCATTTCCATTCCATGGGGCTGCACAAACCGATCGCGCACTTAAATACAGGCATCCATCAGGATTTTATCGTAGTCGACAATATCTGCGGCGACCTGGATTTTGAGGATGGTGGAAATCCGGTTGTGATGAACCGCATCTGGACAGCAATGGATCCGGTACTCGTAGATGCCTATGTCTGTCAGCAGCTCCACTACAAGGTTTCTGACGTTCCCTATGTAAAACTTGCCGGAGAACTTGGCGTTGGCTGTTCCGACATTTCCAAAGCGGACATCCGCGTACTGGGTGAAAATGTTCAGCAGAACATCCCGGAACGCCGCAAAGTTGTAGAAGTAGCTGATGCTGTCGAGGAAGTAGATTCCTGTAGTGCCTGCTACGGATACCTCATCCCGGCACTGGATATGCTCAAACAGGAAGGGCTTCTTGAAAAACTGCATGAAAAAATCTGCATCGGACAGGGATACAGAGGCAAGAGCGGAGAACTCGGAGTCGGACACTGCACCAGAAACTTCAAACATCATGCAGAAGGCTGCCCGCCGACCGAAAACCAGATCTATGAATTTCTAAAAGAATACATCTCGAAATAAAACATGTGGGGGAATGCAGATACATTCCCCCACCTTTATCTTTCATAAGCTTCTTTCAGGATCTTCACGATCTCTTCCGTAGTAAACCTGCTGCTGTCGATACACAGATCATACTGTCCCATATCGAGCCATTTCTCATCGGTAAAGAATTCGTAATAGGATCTACGTTCTTTGTCCATTCTCTTGACCAGCTTGCGGGCACTCTTTTCTTCACGGTCGAGACGCTTCATGACATTCTTGACACGGGTCTCAAACGGTGCGTAGATGAATACGCTTAAGGTACGGTCCTGGAGGATATGGTTGGCACATCTTCCTACGATCACGCAGTCTTCCTTGTCCGAAAGGGAAAGGATGATATCACGCTGGAGTTCAAACAGAATATCATTCATCGGAATTGCCCGGTAATCCTGGCTTATCTGAATCTCATGATTTACAGGAAAACTCCATGCCCCTGGCCGTTTCTCATCCACATCAGCAAGATCGCCGAAAGGAATATTCTTGTCCCTGGCTGCGATCTCGATCAGTTCTTTATCATAAAAACCGATTTCAAGTTCTTCTGCGAGAGCCTTGCCGATCGCGCGTCCACCGCTTCCATACATTCGATTGATTGTGATAATACGTTTACTCATAGTGCATCCTGCCACTCAAAATGTGATTAAACATGCTCACATCGAGATAATGCGATTTCTCACGAATACCGCTTACTGTTTCTTCGTGTATGCTTTTGAGTAACCGAAGTTATCTCTACTCACAGATCCTAAGTACACTCTACAGTCGTTAATTCCCGAAATAGCCTTCGGTACATACTTACGTTTGCGGGATCATGCAACTTCGTAAGTCTCTGCATCCCTCAGATTCAGTGCAGCATTGAAATCTCTGTCTTCGATATAACCGCATACGCATCTGTAGACCCTGTCTGAAAGTTTCAGGTCTTTTTTGATGCATCCACAGTGATGACAGGTCTTTGAAGACGGATACCACCTGTCAACTACCCGCAGTTCGATTCCATATCCTGCACATTTTGCTTTCAATTTTGTCCGAAATTCATAGAATTTCTGGGACGCAACTGCTTTTGAGAGATGCCGGTTCTTCATCATCCCGGATACGTTCAGATCCTCAATCGTTATGTGAGACGGCTTGGTTTTCACTGTCTCAGATATTACCTTGTTGATATGATCTGTACGGATATTTTCTATCCGGTGATGAAGTTTCTGTACCTTAAGCTTTTGTTTTCGTATATTTGCTCTCTGAGTGGACTCTCCTTTCTTTAAATTCTCATATTTGCGGGAAAGCTTTCGCTGTGCCCGCCTTAATTGTTTCTCAAGTTTTCTGATACGTGCTGTTTTATTGATATTTC